>Ga0209385_1000186_pt1 | contig 23666 bp, 21 predicted proteins | sample NGEPerB_FD_184506 | JGI IMG/M metagenome (GOLD analysis project Ga0209385, IMG submission 184506) | Arctic peat soil microbial communities from the Barrow Environmental Observatory site, Barrow, Alaska, USA - NGEE PermafrostAB12-B... | ecosystem: Environmental > Terrestrial > Soil > Wetlands >... | reverse complement strand
CATCCTGTCGGTCGGCCGCCTGTCGCTGGAGAAAAACGTTGACTCCATCGTCGATGCTGTGCGCGGCCTTCAGGCTCGCTGCCCCGCGCCATTGCTCGTCGTCGTCGGCGACGGGCCTGCGGCCGCTGCGCTGAAGCGGCGCTGCCAGAACGAAGACTTCGTCAGCTTCGTCGGCTTCCAATCGGGGCGCGTCCTGCGCGAGTTGTATGCCTCGGCATCGTCCTTCGTGTTCGCCAGCCTCGTCGACAGCCTGGGTCTCGTCAATCTCGAGGCTCTGGCCAGCGGCGTTCCCGTGCTCGTTCCCCATGGCGCGGCCATCACCGAGTCCTTGTCCGACGGCTACGACGCCCTGTTCTTCGGCGCGGAACCGGACGGGCTGAAAAGCGCCCTGGGCTCGCTGCTCGACGACCCGCAGCTTGCCGCCGACCTCGCCTTCCACGGCCGGCAAAGCATGCTGTCGCGCTGGGAGGACGTGCAGTTCGACGCAGTTTGGAAGACGATGGCCGGCACGGCCTCCAGTCCGGCCTGAGCACGCGTGCAGCCGGCTCTGCTCGTATCGATCCACGACGTCTCGCCATTGACGCTGGAGACGAGCCGTCGTCTGGTGCGCATCGTCGTTGCGCACGGCGTTCCGCTGCGCGCCTTGACGGTTCTTGTCATCCCGCAGCACGAAGACGGACCGACCCTCGACGACGACCCGCCGACTTGCCGCTGGCTGCACGAACTCGCGGATGCCGGCGCGTGCCTCTGCCTGCACGGGCTGACGCATCGCATGGCCGGCACGGCACGCAGTCCCTGGAAATGGCTGTGGGCACGAGGATTCGCCCGAGGGCAGGGTGAGCTGTACCTGATCGATCGGGCCGACTGCGAGCGCAGGCTCGAAACGGCTCGCACCATCATCAAGCGCTGTGGGCTCGCCGACCACGTGCACGGCTTCGTCCCGCCTGCATGGCTGCTCTCCAAAGCGGCGGCCGACGTGGTCCGCGGGGCGGCCTTCGCCTTCAACGAGCAGCTGTCGGGCATCCGCGTCGACGATGCGATCCTCGCGCGCCGGCTGATCGGCTTCGGTTCGCTGAGCGAGGTGGAAAGCCGCGTCACGTCAGCCTTCGCATGGCTGCAGTCGCATCGCGGACCATCCGACACCCGACTGGCCATCCATCCCGCTGACGGACAGCGCGCGTCCACGCTTCGTGCCATCGACCGCACCCTTCGCCGCCTGCTGCCCCGATCGCAGCCGATGAACTATGTCGACTTCCTGGACTCACACGCGCGAAGCCTTCGACCTCTTGACGTGCAACCGAACACCCGACTGACGTGATCTCGATGCCTTCGTCCCGACTTGCTCGTTGGCTCCTGACGGCATTTTGCCTTGCGCTTGCGGGCGGCTGCGCCTCGGTCCAGCGCCCCGATCCCTTCGAGCCCGTGAACCGCAAGGTCTTCGCCTTCAACGAGGGTGTCGACCATGTCGTCCTGCGGCCCACGGCGCAGGCATACGTGGCGGTGGTTCCGTCGCCTGTCCGATCCGGCATCTCGAACGTCTTCGCCAATTCGCAGGACCTGTGGTCCGCCGCCAATCTGCTGCTTCAGGGGCAAGGTATTGAAGCGTCTCGCGAGGCCGTCCGGTTCGGGACCAACAGCATCGTCGGAATCTTCGGCCTCTTCGACGTCGCCACGCAGATGGGGTTGGACCGGCATGGCGAAGCCTTCGGCAACACGCTGGCCGCGTGGCGCCTGCCACCCGGCGCATACGTCGTCTGGCCACTCCTCGGGCCATCCACTGTGCGCGACTCGATCGCCATACCGGTCGACATGCTCGCCAATCCGCTCTCCTGGATCTCGAGCGTGCCGCTCAGGAACGAGTTGATCGCTGGCAGCCGATTCGTCGATCAGCGGGCCAAGGCCCTGCCGCTGACCAAGATGATCGACGAGGTGGCGCTCGACAAGTACCTCTACGTCCGCGACGCCTATCTGCAGCGTCACGCCCGAGTCCGCGGCGACGGTGACGGAGACGCAGCGGATTGAAAACGCGGCTGGCCGTCGTGGCGTTGCTGTGCGCCGCCGCATCGGTCGCAAGCGCCCAGCGCTCTGCATCTGACGGCCCGGAGGGGATCGACAGCGTCTACACCGAATATCTGACGCAGGTGCTCAAGCGCTGGGTGCCGCTTCGTGCCGACATGGCTCCGTCATCGCGCGAGGCAGGTTCGGTGGCGATGATGTGTGTCGCGACGATCGGCGCCGAACGATACGTCGGGATGATTCAACGCCAGAGGATCCATGCGACGCTGAGCATCGTCGAGGACGTGCTGGACGAGATCGACCACTACAAGGATCTCTTCCCCGGAACAATCGACGTTCGCGTCCTGACGGGCAGCCGACGACCGGTGCCGGGAACACCGACGGCAACGCGGTTCGACACGGCCTGGGTGCAACGCCCACCGATCTTCTTGCTGCCTGACATCCGCTACGAGATGTCGAACCAGGTCGAGAAGACGCCGACGCGCGCGGTCTACCGCTACAAATTTCGCGTTGGCGACAAGCTGATCGCAAGCGACGGGTTCGTCGTCGTCGAAGCCATCGATGCCGCGACGACTCAGTTCACCGAGTACGACTTCTTCAACGGGCATTGGGGACCGCTTCCGATGTGGCTGGTCTGGAGGGAGAGCCTGAAGGCCGCCTTCCAATCCGATGTCGCGATCCGGTTGAAGGCTGAGCAGCCAACCTTGAGCTATGCCCGCATTGCAGCGGAGGCAGAGCGTCTGGCGTCTTCGGAGTCTGAACGCTTCGAGCGATGCTTCGCGGATCGGCAGGCCGTGCTTCCGTAGCGCTCAAAAGGACTTCTTCCATTCGACAGGCACGCCCTTCGTCAGGAGGCCGACGGAGATGGAGGAAGAATGCGAGGGCACGTCGCAACCGATGCCGGTGCCGATGGCAAAGTCAACTTCTGGACAATCGCTGATTGGCGGGTAGATGATGTCCACACTTGCGCGTCGCCGACTGTCACCGCGATCGGCGAGCCTCTCGCCACCTCAGCTCGCCTTCTCTGGACTGGTCGATGCGCCTCCTGCTCGTTGAAGACGATCTCATGATCGGCCGCGCCGTCCGTCGCGGCTTGCTGCAGGCTGGATTCGTGGCCGACTGGGTGACGGACGGACGACTCGGGCAGGCGGCGATCGCCAACGAGGTCTACGACTGCGTGATTCTGGATATCGGCCTGCCACGCCTCGATGGCCTCAGCCTGCTGCACGAATTGCGCGCTGCCCAGAACCGGATCCCGGTATTGATCACCAGCGCCCGCGACGCGGTTCGAGACCGCGTGGAGGGGCTCAATGCCGGCGCCGACGACTACCTGCTCAAGCCCTTCGATCTCGACGAACTGATCGCCCGCGTGCGGGCCCTGATGCGCAGGCAGAGCGCCTCGACCTCCAATCTCCTGACGGTCGGCGGCCTGACGCTCGACCCTTTAAGCCGCCTCGTGACCCACGAGGGGCAGGAGGTGTCGCTGACAGCGAAGGAGTTCTCGATTCTGGAGGTCCTTCTTCGACGACCGGGCACCGTCATATCCCGTGAGAAGCTCGAAGAATCGGTCTACGGCTGGGGCGAGGAAGTCGGCAGCAATGCGTTGGAAGTTCATCTGCACAATCTGCGCCGCAAACTAGGAGGTGACGTGATCAGGAATGTTCGCGGCGTGGGCTACAAGGTTGCCGAATGAACCCGCCGTCAATCAACCGCCAGTTGATGATATGGACCTTGGGGTCCCTGGCTATCGGCGCTCTCGTCGTCGGTGCCGCGGGCTATTTCCTGACCTTGCACGAAGTCAACGAGGTCCTCGACGACAGTCTGACGCAGACCGGACTGCTCCTCGCCGATCCTGATCTTGCAGCACCTCTTGCTTCGCATCCGGCGGCGCCGAGGGCGAATGTCGCGGACACCGAATCGAAGCTCGTCGCCATGGCGAGGAGCCCCGACGGTCGCTTGCTGTTCTCATCCCAGCCCGAAGTGTCGTTGCGCTTCGAGGCAACGGCGGGCTCATCGACGCAATGGCAAAACGGCACTCAATGGAACGTGTTCACGGTCCTGCAACCCGACCGCATCGTCCAGGTGGCTCAGCCGGTGAACGTGCGACGCGAGGTGGCCGCCGAGTCGGCGTCGCAACTGCTGTTGCCCCTGGCCTTGCTCGTGTTGCTGATCAGCGGGCTTCTCGTCATCGCGCTTCGTCGCGGCATGCGGATGCTCGGCGTCGTCAACGGCGCGCTCGGTCAACGCAACGTGAACTCGCTCGAGCCTCTGAACCTTCGTGGCGTGCCGGTTGAGGTCCTTCCGCTCGTCGTCACCCTCAACCTGCTGTTTCAACGGCTCCAGGCCGCCTTCGACGCGCAACGAAGCTTCGTCGCCAATGCCGCTCACGAGCTTCGCTCTCCCGTGACGGCGCTCCAGTTGCAAGTCCAGGTGCTCGAGCGCAGCTCCGATTCCGCCGAAAAGGCCGAAGCGATGGCGGAGCTGAGTTCCGGCATCGCGCGAACACGACGCCTGATCGAGCAGCTGCTGCGTCTGTCGTCGGCCGCCCCCGACTCGGGAGTCGATTCGCAAGCCGGACCCGAGCAGGTTTCGCTGGAATCGCTGGTCCAGGAAGTCGTCGTGCGCCAGAGCGTCGATGCCGAGCGTCGATCGATCGACCTGGGCGCAAAGATGGACGCCGGGCTCGTCGTCTCAGGAAGCGCCGCGCAACTGCAGATTCTTCTCAACAACCTCGTCGAGAACGCGCTTCGCTATGTTGGCGACAATGGTGTGGTTGACGTGATTGCCGAGCGGATCGAGGGTGCTCCGGCGCTGCGCGTGATCGATGACGGTCCCGGCGTCTCGGTCGCCGACCGACCCCGTGTGCTCGAGCGCTTCTATCGCAGCCCTGAGGCGATCGCAAGTGTGGAGACCGGCAGCGGACTGGGCCTGGCCATCGTCAAGGCGATTGCAGACCGGCATCACGCGCTGGTGTCGCTGCACACGGGGCGCGACGAAAAGGGTCTCGAAGTTCGTGTCGTCTTTCCAGCGAGCTAGCCAGCATTCTGGTGGGCCCTCAGAAGCCCTGTCCTGACCGGGCAACGTCCGGAGATGGCGGCGCGGAATACAGCGCCGAGGCGTCGACGTAGATCGAATAGTCGCGGATCAATGGACCGGCCATGCCGAAGACGTTGACGAAGGGCACCGACAGGACTCCACCATCGAGCCGCGTGTAGGTCACGCGGCCCTCGCAGATCACTGTCCCGGCGAGCGCCCAGACATTCGAGACGTCGTGTCGACAGCCTGCGATGCTCGCAAGGAATCCGTCCACGGCTTGCCGGATCGCATCTTGGCCGACCGCCGCTGGAAGGTTGGCGAAGCGGAAGGACGCGTCGTCGGACAGGAACGACAAGAACCGCGAGGTGTCCTTCGCATCGATACTTGCAAAGAGCGTCGGCGTCCATTCCAGGTGGGTCACCGCATCGCCTGGTGTCAGGGGCCGGTATTCGACGGAAGTGCGCGAGCCTGGCGACGTGTCTAGCGCGCAGCGCCTGCGAAGGCGATCGCCGCCGCAAGGAGGAGACCATGCAACGACGCAGCAGCGATGGTCAGCTGGATCGCCGGCCCAAGGGCCTGGGGACGCGCGGACAGGCGCAGAACATCGCGTGCCGCCTTCGCGGACAGCACGGCCGGCAACACCGCTGCCAACGCGAACCAATGCAAGGCGCCGGCCAGCACGGCGGCGATGACCCATCCGTACGCGGCCATCGCGATCAGCAAATAGGCCCAGCGCGCGCGCTGGGGACCGAGCCGAACGACCCAGTGATTCTTGCCGGCCGCTTCGTCGGCTTTGCGGTCGGGAAACTGGTTGATGTAGAGAACGTTGGTGACCAACAATGCGTAGCTTGTGACGCCGACCAACGGCGCGACGGATAGACGACCGCGCTGCACGAAATCGGCACCGATCGCGATCAACGCGAATCCCGTCCACACGCACAATTCGCCCCAGCCGCGGCTGTTCAATTTCAGCGGCGGAGCGGAATATGTCCAGCCGATGAGAAGACCAGCCGCGCCGATCCAGATCAAGCCGGGCGCCGAGACCGCTGTCAGCCAAAGCCCGGCCATGACGACTGCGAGCAGCAGCAAGCCCCCGTAGACAGCAGTTTCGCGCCGAGTCAGCACGCCGTTCTGGATGAAGCGGCTGCCGCCTGTGAACGGAAAGATCCGCTCGGTATTCAGGTCGTCGGTGCCGTTGAGGGCATCGTAGTAGTCGTTGAGAACGTTGATGCCGGCGTGGGCCACCAGTGCGAACAGGACGGTGATGGTGGCGCTGGCGGCATCGATCCTGACGCCTCCCGCATGAGCGGTCGCGAGTCCGATCAGTGACGCGAAGAGGGTCACGCTCAGAAACGCGGGGCGGGTCGCGACGACGTAGCGCAATAGCGGATTTGGAAATGCCGCAATGGTCGGTTCGGCGGGTGGCACGCGAGACCTCCTTTTCTCTACGACTTCAGCGCCGGGGACGCGCGTGCTTGCAACAATGCCCAAGCCCTTGGTGCGACCGGAACTCCATCGACCGACTTCGTGAAGCTAGCGCCGTATCGTATCGAACTTGTATGTCGCCAGTAGATAGACGGCATTGGTGTTGTAGTTGTTGAAGGCGAGGTAGCCGTTCAGATAGCTCTGCGATGCGTTGTTCGCGACCCCCGGAAAGGGAACGGTGTACTGATACCCGTTGTAGCCGGCGTCGCTATAGCGCCAGCGTTCGAAGGCATACCCCAGGGTCAGCGTCCAGTTCTTGTCATACGCGTAGATCGCCTTGAGATTGAACGACGTGTGTTTGGTGTTGTCGTACGCGTTGATAGGCAACGGACTTCCGAAATTGGCTTGGCTGACCGTATCCGCCGAGCCGTCGGTCTCATAGTAGAAAACCGAACCCTTCAGCAGCAGCCGCTCCATGACGGGCCAGTCCGCCCCGAGGCCGAGGACCCAATTGCGATCCTTGTTGTCGGACGACCAGTTGTAGGCGACAGAATTCGCTGGCGTGTTCGGGTCAAAGCAGTTCGACGCGGTGACGCCACCGGTGGTCGACGGACAGGTACCCACGGCGATCTGGCGGTGGCTGCCGTCATAGGAAACATGCTCGACATCGCCGAATGCGGTCACCCGCAAACGGCTGGCGTCGCCATAGGAAGCGCTGAGATACAACTCATTGCGCTTGTCGGCCGTGCGGCCGAGCGTAATGTCGCGGTATTGATTGTCTTTCCAGTTTGCCTCCAGAGAGACGTCAAGCAGCGGCAGAGGAGCCCAATCGGCAAGAAGCTTGACCTCGTTGCGATCGAGGTCGGATGAATCGAAGCGCGAAGTGAACCGTTCCAGATAGTTGGGATCGTTCGCGTCCACGCCTGCGCTGCCCAGCAGATAGTCGGAGCGCCGTTGAAGGTAGGTGTACTTCGCGCGCGCCGTGAAATCGTCCAGCGCGCTGTTCTTCCATTCGACGAAGTATTTGTTGCTCTGAATGTCGTTGTAGTCCGTTCGGTTTTGCGTCGTCTTGACGTATTCCCAACCGGCGCCGATGCGGTTTTTCGGATAAACCCGCCAATAGGCGTCGGCCCCGACATCGTTCTTCGTGAACTGATAGAGGTCGCTCGCACAGGGGCCGCCGCAATTCACGATCGAATCGGCACTGTAGACGACCTGGGTGGAGTCGTTCGTGCGCTTGTAGTAGTTGTAGTAGACGCGCGTATCGACTTTGGTCGAAGGGTTGGATGCCAGCGAGGCGGTGAACGTCTGGTTTTGTATCTTTCCCGAGAAGTGATTCACGTTGGGATCCGTGGGGCCGAAGAAGTTCGGACTCGAACCGTTGAGTGCTGTCTGCGCCAGATCGGCATCGCTGCGGCCGACGGACCAGGTGTATCGGGTAGCAAGAGTCGACCGCCACGGGAGCTCACGAAAGGTCGCATTGGCAGCCGCTCGCTGGTAGCTGTTGCCCGGCGACAGGTACGTCGTGTCGACGTTGTTGGCAAAGAACGGATTGTTCCAGGACAGCGTCGTGAAATCGTTGTCGAACTTGCTGTAGAGGTAGCTCAGCGACAGGATCATTTTCCCCGTGGTGTAGCCGCTCTCGAAGCTGACGTTCGATGTCTTGTTCTGGACCGGAATTGCCAGGTCGATGAAGCCGTTGCTAGGGCTGGTCCCGAGGGCGCCGGAGCCGATCTTGGATCCATCGACCTTGACCTGGTTGGCGTCGATGCGGAAGTACCAGGGCGCAAGGCTCTGCCATTCGAAATGGCCGCCGTTGTCCGTTCGCTTGTAGCCGATGCTGATCGTGTTCCACGTCGCAGGGGTGGGCTGGGGGTAGGTTGCCGTCAAGTTGTTCGAGCCACTCCCGGCAAACGGTGTCAGCCCGTTGGAGAGAAAGTTATGTTGCAGCGAGTCAGAGTAGATGTTGATCTTGAAAAGATCGTACGTGCCGCCGCGCAGCGTCAGGTATTGGTCGTTCCTGCCGAAGTTCTCGCCGAAGCCGTCGAACCATGACTGGTCGTTTCGACCCGACACGGAAAAGTTCGTCAAGACGCCGTTGCCGAGGTCCCGGTACTCCTGGAGCTTGGACGAGTCTTTGGTGCTTTTCGAGTCGAGCAACGCGCCGGCCGTCGCTGAGCCTTCGATCTGCCAGTCACCCACCTGCCCGAACGCGGGCGCCGCGACGAACATGCCGCCGATCAGCGTGAAAAGCAGTCTTGCGCGCATCGTTCGCTCCTTCGACTACCGCAGGAAGTACTGGCCCTTGTTGCCGGGCGCATTCGAGCCATGGATCGCGCTGTGGCAATTGACGCAAGCCCGGGCGACGAAACGCGTGTTGACTCCGCTTGGATTGGGCGCCCCATTGGGTAGCGCGAATCCCGCAGCTCCGCCGTAGATCGTGCCCGGATGACGGGAGCTGTCGTGGCAGTCCTGGCAAAGATTCGGTATGTGCTCGTTGAGCAATTTCTCGTGCGATGAGCCGTGCGGGCTATGACACGATATGCAGTTCTCTTCGACCGGCGGGTGCTCGAACACGAAGGGCCCGCGCTTGTCCGTATGGCAACTCACGCACTGGTCGTTGACCGTCGCGTGCCTGAGCATGACGGGGCTGACGGCGCCGTGCGGGTTGTGGCAATCGGAGCACTTGACCTTGCCCTCCATGATCGGATGGTGCGAGGGCTTCAGCGTCTGCGAGCGAATGTCCTGATGGCAAGTTCCGCAAATCGCCACCTCGTTGGGACGTGAGCTCGTGGTGAACGGCGCGATCGTCGGGCCGAGATCCTTGCCATGAATGTTGTGGCAGCTTGTGCAGGCGACGTCATTCAGCGCATGCTTGCCCGATTCCCAGAAGGCGAGCTGACGACTGGTCTTGTGACAGGCCAGGCAGACGGTCTCTTTCTCCGCGGCAGTGCCGTGAACGATGAGGTTCGCAGGCTTGTGCTTGGCTGGATCTTTGAGATGCTCGCTGGCGTCGCCGTGACACGCTTGACACATGCTGCCCTGTGCGTCGTTCTTCGCGCCGTGGGCCGTCATGAGGATCGACGTGTGCTTGTCCTCATGGCAACTGGCGCATACCGGCTTCGTGCTGGCGTCCGCCTTCGCAGCTTCCGCGAGAGCCTGCGGCGTGGCGCAGAAAATCCCCAACGTCGCGACCACCAGACTTGCGATCAATCCGAATCGCATCGGACACCTCCCCGGTGCACAACAACTCCCAACGCATTCTGGGGAAACCTGGGAGCTCCATCTGTGCGGCAACGTACACAACGGAGACTGGTTCGATCACGAATGCGGTGGGCGGGCCCGCGGAGAATGGGCGCGCGATGGACAAGGGTGGGCTGGGCCGAGCCCCTCCCGACTCCGATCAACAGGCGGCAACCGCCGAGCGTCGAGTGAGCTCAGTGGACTTGTCGACCGCCCCGACTCAAGGCAGCTTGTTGCCGTTCGCCTTGAACTTTTCGCCGAAGGGCGTGAGCTTGCCGCCGCCTGCCGCGCTCACATGACAGTCGCCGCACCCTTTGCCGGTGTCCGTCGCAAATTTCACCGTCGCCGCGGCAGATTGAGAAAAAACCAGGGCCATCATGCCCGCAATGAGCGTGGCTCCGGCAGTCCCATAGACAACGGCGGAGAGGTCGGCTGCTTTCTCTTTCATGATCGTGAGTCCTTCAACCTTTTGTGGTGAGCCCAAGAATGCCATTGCCGTCAAGTCAAGCGCTGAGCGACGCGAGACAGACGTGTTTTCACTTGCGTGGCGAGAAGACTAGGTCAAGCCCCGCCCGTCGTCCGTGCGGTATCGAACAGATTCGTCGTTGGAACTCCGGCCTTCGCCGCGATCGCCTGGCGAACGCGTTCGCCGAGCAAGGGCAACCTGTGAGCTGCAACTCCGTGCGCAGGACCCAGAGCAGCATTCGGTCGTTGTCTGTATCCAGGGAACGGGGCTGGCCGTTCAGACCGAAAGCTATCGGGCGCTGCATGGCGGGCGCCCAGTGGAAGGCGGCATAGCGTTCTTCATCGCGGAAAAGGACGCTCCATGGGTGGATGCGAAGCGGGGAGCATCATCAAACAAGTATTCAGGATCTTGCGGTGCCCATCTGTTCGTTGACACACGCAGCCGATGACATACAGCTCGTAACGTCGCAGTGAACAAAAACTCCGGGCGTCCTGGTCAATCCTGGAGAAGTGCGGCGGCGCTCTTGGAGTCTCCTCAACGGAGGGCGCGTTCGGCGCCCCGATCGCGACCGATCGCCTCCAATCCGGCCAACGCATAGCGCGTCATGTCGTCTACCAGCGCTTCCGACTCCGATACCAGCACCGGCAACACACGACGGAGCACGTCGCGGGGCGCAATGACCAGCATGATGCATGGCAGAACGACAAATGCGAGCGCACGCTGCACCAGGGGATCGTCCTCGGGAACACCCAGCAGCGCCGCGATCAGGTCCATCATGACGCGAATCTTGGGCAGCACGGCCTCCCGTATCAGCGTGGGCAGGTGCGCCGAAGGCGCCATGAACTCGCGCAGCAGGACTTGCAATCCCCACGGCAAGGCCTTGCCCGACGAGCGACGAACGAACAGGCGGATCAGGGCTCGCAACTGGTCCTGTGGATTGGCGCCGGATTTCCGAATCCCCTCGAGGTCGCCGAGCTCGATGAGCTGGCCGTGCGCTCCCACAAGCACGGCGTCATAGAGGCCGTCCTTGCCGCCAAAGTGATAGTTCACCGCCGCCATGTTGATGCCGGCCGCAATACAGACCTCGCGGCTGGTCGCTCTCTCGAAGCCTTTCGCTGCAAAGATGCGTCCCGCCACTTGCAGGATCTGCGCGCGCGTGGCCACCCCGTCCGATCGCACGGAACGAGATCTGGGCTTCACACGACGCCGGGCCGGTAAGGACATGCCCCAAGCGTAACCTCAGCAACGAGTGAAGTTCAAATTCATGTTTGAAGTAACTGCTATGATGATTTTGACGACAAGGTTCCTCCTCGAAGGTCGGCGCTGATGAACAAGAAGCTACTCGTAGCCGCCGCGGGAGTGGCCGTCGCGCTGGTCGTGCTCGGCTTCTGGGCCTGGTGGCGGCAACAGCCGGTGGACGATCCGAATCGGCTCACGCTTTACGGCAACATCGATATCCGTCAGGTTTCGCTGGCATTCAACGGAACCGAGCGGATCGCCGAGTTGCGCGTCAAGGAGGGCGACCGGGTGCACTCCGGCGACGTGCTCGGCGTGCTGGACCTGCGCACGCCGCGCCTGCGCCTGGCGCAGACCGAGGCGCAGATCGGCGTGCAGGAGCAGGCCGTGCTGCGGCTGAAGACCGGTAGCCGCCCCGAGGAAATCGCGCAGGCCCGCGCCAGCGTCGCGGCGGCCGAGGCCGAGGCAGACCTGGCCGCGAAGCAAGTGGCCCGGCTGAAGGCGACCAGCGATGCCACCGCCGGGAAAGGTGTCAGCCAGCAGGACCTGGACAACGCGCTCGCCCATCAGAAGGTGGCATACGCCCAGGCGGACGGCGCACGCAAAGCGGCGCAGCTGGTGATTGCCGGCCCGCGCAAGGAAGACATCGCGCAGGCCGGCAAGCAACTCGCCGTCGCCCGGGCCGAGCAGGCACTGATCCAGCGCCAGATCGACGAGTCGGAGTTGCGCGCTCCCATTGACGCCGTGGTCCGCGCGCGCCTGCTCGAGCCGGGCGACATGGCCTCGCCGCAGCGGCCGGTCTTCACGCTCGCGATCACCCAACCCAAGTGGGTTCGCGCCTACGTGCCCGAGCCGCAGCTGGGGCGCATTCAGCCCGGCATGGCGGCCACCGTCAGCACCGACAGCCAGCCCGAGCGCAGTATTCCGGCGCGCATCAGCTACATCTCCTCGGTCGCGGAGTTCACGCCCAAGACAGTACAGACACCGGAACTCCGCACCAGCCTCGTTTACGAGGTGAGGTTCATGGTCGACGACCCGCAGGACCAGCTGCGCCTGGGTATGCCTGCCACCGTGCATCTCGAACTTCAGCCGCCAGGCCAGACGCAAGCCGCGCGGCCATGAGTCGCCCTGCGGCGCTGACCGGTGAGCATCTGCGCCGCAGCTTCGTCGTCAAGGAGGCCAGGCGAACCGTCGTTGCCTTGGACGATGTCTCGTTGAGTGTCGCAGCGGGCTCGCTCACCGCCCTGGTGGGTCCCGACGGTGCCGGGAAGACCACGCTGCTGCGCCTGGCCGCGGGCTTGCTTGCGCCCGAGGCTGGCCATTTGACCGTGCTTGGCATTGATGTCGTGCGCCATCCGCAGGCGGTGCAAGACCGCATCAGCTACATGCCGCAGCGCTTCGGTCTCTACGACGACCTGAGCGTTCAGGAGAACCTCGATCTCTACGCCGACCTGCACGGAGTGCCGGCCAGCGAGCGCTCCGCTCGCTACCGGCGGCTGATGGAGATGACCGACCTCGGTCGCTTTGTCGCTCGGCCGGCCGGCAAGCTCTCCGGCGGGATGAAGCAAAAGCTCGGCTTGGCCTGCGCGCTGGTGCGCTCGCCCGAGCTGCTCTTGCTCGACGAGCCCACGGTCGGCGTGGATCCGTTGTCGCGCCGCGAGTTGTGGCAAATCGTGCGGCAGCTGGTCGACGTCGAGAAGCTCACCGTCGTCGTCAGTACGGCCTACCTCGACGAAGCCGAACGCTGTTCGCAGATCTTCCTCTTGCGGCAGGGCCGCGTGCTCTCTTCCGGCACTCCGGATTCGCTGCGCGAGCACGCCGATCGCCGCTGCTTTGTCGCAACGCCGCCGCCCGACCAGCCGGCGCGCTGGCTGCAGGCCAGGCTGCTGGATGACACCGCGCATGTCGTGGACGCCGTGCCGCACGCCGGAGAAGTCCGCTTCATCTGCCGGCGCGAGGTCGAATCGCCGCAGACGCTCGAAGCCTTGAACGGCGCGCCGATCCGCGCCGTCGCAGCGACGCTGGAAGACGGGTTCATGGTGCTGCTGCATCAGACCGAGCCCGCGAAGGCGGTTGCCGCTGCGGCGCCCGCTTCGTCTGCGGCTACCGGTGGGCTCGACCATGCGACCGACACCGTCATCGAAGTGAAGGACCTGGTACGCAAGTTCGGCGACTTCGTGGCGGTGGCGAACACATCGTTCAGCGTTCGCCGCGGCGAGGTATTCGGCCTGCTCGGGCCCAACGGCGCGGGCAAGACAACGACGTTTCGCATGCTCTGCGGCCTGCTGCCCGCCACCAGTGGCAGCCTGAGCGTGGCCGGCGTGGATCTGCGTCGCGCTCCGTCGGCGGCGCGTAGGCACATCGGCTACGTGTCGCAGAAGTTTGCGCTCTACGGCAACCTGAACGTCGAGCAGAACCTGAGCTTCTTCGCCGGCGCCTACGGGCTGCGCGGCAGCCTCGCAGTCGACCGCATCGGAAGCGTCACCCGGCAGTTCGATCTGGACGCGCTGCGCACCACGCCCACCAGTCAACTCCCGGGTGGCTACCGGCAGCGGCTGGCGATGGCCGCTGCGCTGCTGCACGAACCGCAAATTCTATTTCTCGATGAACCGACGAGCGGCGCCGATCCGCTGGCGCGGCGCGAGTTCTGGCGCCGCATCACTGCATTGGCCGAGCAGGGAACGACGGTCGTTGTGACGACGCATTTCATGGAGGAAGCCGAATACTGCGACCGCATCATCATCCAGGACGCCGGCAAGGTACTGGCGCTCGGCACGCCCCGCGAAGTGCGGGCACAGGCCAAGGGCGACGCCGAAGCGCCTGCACCGCCGAGCATGGAAGAAGCGTTCATCGGAATCGTCGAGCGTTCCCGCGACGCCGTTGCGGGCCGCGCGGCCGCGAGAGCGACGGCTTGAGCGCAAGCGCTTCGACAACGCGGACCGGCGGCTTCTGGGCTCGCCTGAAGGCGCTGACGCGCAAGGAATTCCGCCAGTTGCTGCGCGACCGCAGCAACCTGGCGATCGGCATTGCCTTGCCGGCGCTGCTGATCCTGCTGTTCGGCTACGGCATTTCGCTCGACGTCAGCAACGCCACGGTGGCTGTGGTGATGGAGGACGCCTCGCCCACCGCGCTGGACGTTCTGTCCGGGCTACAACTGTCGCCCTACTTCACGCAGCGCAACGTGCGCTCGATGAAGGACGCCGAGCGCATGATGAACACGCGTGAGGTCGAGGCGATCCTGCGCCTCCCGAGCGACTTCACGAGCCAGTTGGCCGCCGGTCACGGCCGCCTCCAGCTCATCGTGCACGGCGCCGACGCCGCCACGGCGCGGGCGATCCAGGGCTATGTCGGCGGCGCGTTGGCCCAATGGTCGGCACGTGCGGAAGACCGTGGCGCGCATCGCGGCGCGACGGCGCGTGACGCGCCCTTCGGCACGGTCACGGTCGAACAGCGCATGTGGTTCAACGCGGCCAACACCAGCACCTGGTATCTGGTGCCGGGATTGATCGTGCTCATCATGACGCTCACCGGCGCCTTCCTCACGTCGCTGGTGGTGGCCCGGGAATGGGAACGGGGAACGCTCGAAGCGCTGTTCGTGACGCCGGTACGGCCGACCGAGATCTTGCTGGCCAAGATGATCCCGTACTTCGTGGTTGGGATGATCGGCTTCGCGATGTGTCTGCTGGCCGCGCGCTTCCTGTTTCGCGTTCCATTCATGGGCTCGCTGTGGCTGCTGCTGCTCAGCTCCGTGCTCTACATGTTCGTGGCGCTGGGCGTGGGCCTGCTGATCTCGTCGGCCACCAAGAACCAGTTCATCGCCAGCCAGATGGCGCTGCTGACCAGCTTCCTGCCGGCGATGATGCTGTCGGGCTTCCTGTTCGACCTCAACAACGTCCCGGCCGTCGTTCGCTACGTCGGCCAGGCGCTGCCTGCGACCCACTTCCTCGAACTGATCAAGACGCTGATGCTGGCGGGCAACGTGTGGCCCATCGTGGTCAAGGACTTCGCCATCCTCGTCGCCTACGCGCTGGTCCTGCTCACGGCCGCCCGGTTGGTGACGCGCAAGCGGATCGCCTGAGCGCGGCCATGCTCGATCTCCTGTTTCGCTTGCTCGCCCTGGTTCGCAAGGAATTCCTGTCGGTGCTCAAGGATCCGTCGAGCCGCGTCATCCTGTTCCTGCCGGTTCTGCTGCAAAGCATGCTGTTCGGCTATGTGGCGACCTACGACCTGTCCAACGTGCCCTATGCCGTGCTCGACCAGAGCCGCAGTCCGACCTCGGCCGCCCTGCTGGCGCATCTCGACGGCACCGGTTTCTTCCGCAGGGTGGCGACCTTGCAAGCCGTCTCGGAAATCGCGCCGGCCATCGATACACAGCGGGCACTGATGATCGTTCAGATCGGCCCGCGCTTCGAGCAGCAACTGATGGCGGGCGACACGGCCTCCATCCAGCTCATCCTGGACGCGCGCAACTCGACCACGGCCAACTCGGCGGCCGCGTATGTGGGCTCGGTCATCGACGCATTCAATGCCGAACAGTCGCAGCAGCGCGGCGGTCCGGCGCCGGCTCTCACGCTCGAAACGCGAGCCTGGTTCAACCCGAACCTGGAAACGCGCTGGAACTTCATGCCCGCGCTGATCGCCACGCTCTCCATGCTGCAAACGTTGATGCTGACCGCACTGTCGGTGGCGCGCGAGCGCGAACAGGGCACCTTCGACCAGCTGCTGGTGACGCCGCTGTCGCCGACCGAGATCATGATCGGCAAGGCGATCCCGCCCATGCTGATCGGCCTGGTCCAGTCCACGCTGGTGTTGCTCGTCACGCGCTACTGGTTCCATATCCCGATGGCCGGATCGCCCGTCACGCTCTACATCGGCCTCGCGGCCTTCATCGTCGCCGGTGTCGGCATCGGCCTGTCCATCAGCGCGCTGGCCGCCAACATGCAGCAGGCCATGCTCTACACCTTCGTGCTTCTGATGCCGATGATGCTGCTTTCCGGGCTCACGACGCCGGTATCGACGATGCCCAGGGTGCTGCAGATCGCGACGCTCGTGAACCCGATCCGGTTCGGCATCGATCTGGTTCGCCGTGTCTATCTCGAGGGCGTGGGCCTCGCTACCGTGCTGCCCGACCTCCTCCCGCTGCTGCTGATCGCGGCCGTCACCCTGCCCGCCGCGGCCTGGCTGTTTCGCAACCGATTGGTCTGAAAGGACAAGCGCATGTCAACGCTGGCGTTCTTGCCTTCCGGTGCGCGAGCGCGCCGCGCGGCCGCTTGCGCCGCTCTTTGTTGTGTGCTGGTGATCGACGCTGGCTGCGCGAGCGTCGGCCCTGGCTTCAAACACCCGGAGGTCGACGCGCCGGTTGCCTGGTCGGATCGGCATGGCGGTTCGCCCACGCTGGCCGCGCCGATCGATGTCACTCCCTCGCTGGAAGTCGATCGCTGGGCCGCCTTCGGAGATCCCGAGCTGACGCGCCTGCAGGCGCTGGCGATACGAGCCAACCAGGATGTCAAGACCGCTGTCTTGCGTTTGCTGCAGTCTCGCGTCGAGGAGACCACCGTCAGCGCGCAACGTGGCGTGCAAGTGAGCGCGCAAGGCGAAGTCTCGCGTCAGCGCCAGAGTCAGTTCGGCAGCGCGTCACGCTTGGCGAGTGCCCTGGGCGGCGCAAACACGCCTCAGCTGCTGAACCTGCTCAGCGCCCCGTTCACGCTCTACCAGGCTGGCTTCGATGCTTCGTGGGAACCCGATCTGTGGGGGCGCGTGGTGCGCTCCGAGGAGGCGGCTCGCGCCAACACCGCCGGGCAGCAGGCGGCGCTGCGACAGATTCAGCTCGGCGTGGCCGCCGAGCTCGCGCGGTCCTACTTTCTGCTGCGCTCGACGCAACGCCAACGGCTGCTCGCGCAAGACGAGCTCGCGCTCGCGCAGGAAATGGAGCGATTGTTGCGGTCGCAATTCCGAAACGGCATGGCGGACGAGTCGGGCCTGATCCGCCAGCACTCGCAAGTGGCGAGCTTGCTCGCGTCGATTCCGGCGCTGCTGGCCCAGGAAGCGCAGGCGATGAACCAGATCACGCTTCTATGCGGGGCCGAGCCCGGCGGCATGAACGATGACCTGGCCGCATTGCGCGTGAGCACCGCGGCAGTGGCGCTGCCGGACTTGCGGCTCGGGCTGCCTTCCGAATTCGCGCGCCACCGGCCCGACGTCGCTGCAGCCGAGGCTCGCCTGCACGCAGCGACGGCGAACATCGGCGTCGCCGTGGCCGACCTCTACCCCCGCATCACGCTGGGTGCAAGCTTCGGCCTGGAGACCGTCGGCAGCGCCAAGCTCGGTGACTGGGGTGGTCGGCAGTGGACCGTCGGTCCAAGCCTGAGCATTCCCATCTGGGACCAGGGTCGCCGCCGGTCCACGGTCACCCTGCGCGAGCTGCAGCAGCAGGAAGCCGCGGTGGCCTTCCAGCAAGCCGTGCTGAAGGCCTGGCATGAGGTCGACGACGCGATTTCGGCCTACGTCGCCGAAACGCAGCGCGACTTGCAATTCGCTGAACGGGTGCGCGACGGCGAGGACGAGGCGAGGCTTGCGCAAGCCCGTTATGTCGGCGGCTTGACGACCTACCTGCCGGTCCTGAGCGCGACCGCGACCTTGATCGACGCGCGGCGGGATCGAGCCGAAAGCACGGCCCGCGTCCAGACGACCTTGGCGGCGCTCTATAAAGCGCTGGGCGATGACGGCAAGTTGCGAGTCACCGATGTCTAGAGAGATGCGACGTGCTTGCAAGAGCGTGGGGCGCGCACAAGATTCGAGCGCCGACGTTTTTGGCATCGCGTCTCATGCCCTCGATCCGGCGGCCGAGCGCGCAAGGAAAGCTGCGGATCTTTTGCGCGAGGCGCTTGCACTTCTTGGCAGCGGGCTATCACCGATCACCTTGCGGGATGCGACACGCGCGCCCGACAGGCTGATGCGACTGCCAGAGGTGCAGCGACTGACGGGCCTGCGTCGATCTGCCATCTACGAGCAAATGCAAAGCGGGCGCTTCCCCAGATCCGTCAAGGCAAGCCCACGAGCGGCGACGTGGTCAGAAGCAGCAGTTCAAGCTTGGATCGCCGACCGCCTGGACAGCCCGTCACTCTGAAGTAGGAGTTCAATGGGCGCGGCAAGAAGAGTTCGAGTCCCCGCAGAAACTGGGCGTCGCGACCTTGCAGAGGGCAAACATTCGAAGCGCCGCAGGAAAACTCTGCGCGAAAGAAATCTTCTCGAATCTAACGCCGATCGGCCGACGCTCAGACGTAGCGTTGTTTCGAGAAGGGAGGCGCGGTTGGACTCGATTCCTGATCAACCCTTTGATGTCTCCATCGACACGTCGGAACCGACGTTCTTGCGGATCAAGGCGGTACGCGTAACGAGCCTCGGGCGCTCGACTATCTACCGTCTGATTGCTGGTGAGATGTTCCCCTGCCCTATGCGCTTCGGACCTCGCACGGTGGCGTGGCGCCGGCCGGACCTGGAACGATGGAGCAGCACCCGTCTAGCAACCCGCAATTGAAGCGAGTGCCCGACAGCTGGCTGCGTCCGCCGGAAAGCAGGCTCGGGCTCGACCGTCATCACCGACACGGTCACCATGGTGGGCAGATCTTGCGCCCCTTGGGCAGAGAGTTGCTCACAGCACTGCTTTCGAACGCGGCGAGAGCCAGTTCGACGACCTCGGCGTCGGACGAATCTACCGTGTTTGCCGCGCGCACGATCGCTCTGATTACCTCGTGGGATGTGTCATCGCGCAGCAACGCCTTCACGGTCGACACAGCGTCTCGCCGCGCGGCATCCATTGCCTGCGTCCAGGCGCCTGGACATAAGCGCGTTGGTCGAACCGCGACATGTGACTGGGCGGTCCGGAACTTGAACGGTTTCAACTCTGGCGTAGCTAGCACGCGTATGTTTTCGGGCCGTGTTCCAAGGTCGTGTCCCAGCGCATGGTGTAAGTCCACAGCCCGGACAGGCTGAGATGCGCGGTACTCAGCGGGCCACTGCGGACAGCCGAGTGGGAACAGTATCGCTGAGGGATTGCAGGCCCTCGAGTTGCATGTAGCGGCGGTTGAGCGACCACTCGTCGTTCTGCTCGAGCATCATGGCGCCGACGAGCCGTGTGATCGATGCGTCGTTGGGGAAGATGCCGACGACGTTCGTGCGCCGTTTGATCTCGGCGTTGAGCCGCTCGAGCGGGTTCGTGCTGTAGATCTGAGTCCAGTGCGCTCGAGGGAACGTCATGAAGGCGAGTACATCGTTCTCGGCTTCGTCCATCAGAGTTCCGAGCTTGGGGAACTTGCCGCGCAACTGATCGGCCACCGATCGCCACTGCGTTCGCGCCGCATCGGCCGACTCCTGCACGAACACCGTGCCGATCGCCGCCGAGACCATGCGCCGCTGGGTCTTGCCGGCATGCGCCAGGGCGTTCCTCATGAAGTGCACCCGGCAGCGCTGCCAGGTGGCCTTCAGGACCTTCGATACGGCCGCCTTGATGCCCTCGTGGCTGTCGCTGATGACGAGCTTGACGCCGCGTAGACCTCTTCGGTTCAAGCTCCTCAGGAACTCGGTCCAGAAGGGCTCGGCTTCCGAGGCGCCGACCTTCAGCCCGAGCACCTCGCGCTGGCCGTCGGTGTTCACGCCGACCGCCACTATTACCGCCACGCTGACGATTCGCCCGGCCTCGCGTGTCTTGACGTAGGTCGCGTCGATCCACAGGTACGGCCAGTCGCCTTCGATCTGGCGATTCAGGAAGGCGCCGACCCGCTCGTCGAGCTCGCCGCACAACCGGCTGACCTGGCTCTTGGAGACGCCGCTCATGCCGAGCGACTTGACCAGCTCATCCACCGAGCGGGTGGAGATGCCCTGGATGTAGGCCTCCTGAATCACGGCGGTGAGGGCCTTCTCGGCCGTGCGCCGAGGCTCCAGGAACTCGGGGAAGTAGCTGCCCTGGCGCAGCTTGGGGATCTTCAGCTCGACACTGCCGGCGCGCGTGTCCCACGCTCGCTCGCGGTAGCCGTTGCGGCTGTTCAGCCGCTCGGCGGTCTTCTCGTCGTAGCCGGCACCGCAGCGCTGCTCGACGTCGAGCTCCATCAGGCGCTGGGCCATGAACTGCACCATCTGGCGCAGCACGTCGACGTCGGCTCCCTTCTCGGCGAGCTCGGCAAGTGCCATAGTGGCGGTGGTCATCGTGTGTTCCCTTCAGATCAAGGTGGATGGATCGCACCTCAACCTTATCCGGGCTCACGATGGCCACCCCGTTCGGGTCGACCAGCCGCTGTGCGGCAAGCCGCTTCGGGCTACGCCCTCCGCGCCTCGCCGCACACCGAAAGACTTACACCACTTCCTGGGACATCACCCGTGCGATAGCGTTCCTATTTTCCGCAGCGTCGTGGCAGTGAGAGAGTTGAAACAGTCTGTGACAGCTCCCGGACCTTGTTGGACCGCAATGGAACACCTCGGATCTTGGCGGACTTAGCGAGGGCAATTCCGACGAGCTAGAGGGGACTACCACCACGAAGAACGCAGCGGCACGATGCGTTCATGCGCTTGCCCTGGAACACACCGAAGATAGAGCAGCTCGATCTTGTCGACGAGGCGAGTGCGGGGCCTGTCGAAAGCCTGACCTCGGACTCTGCCGAAAAGCGAATCGATACCCAGACTGCCGCCGCGACGGTTTTACCCTCTCTCGAGGAACTCGATGTCGAGGGCAAACCTCTTCAGGTGCCGACCGATTGCCTTAACGAGGATCCAGGCAACCCGCGGACCGAGTTCCCTGATGAGGAGATCGCCGAGCTCGCTCAAGACATCGCTCTGCGCGGCATTCTCCAGCCCATCGTCGTGCGCCGCGCTGGTGATGACGGTCGCTACCGAGTTCTGTTCGGCGCGAAGCGTCTTCGTGCGGCGAAGCGGGCTGGCCTCGAGGTAGTTCCGGTCGTCATCGGCTCCGAGGCCCATGACGTCTACGCTCAGGTCGCCGAGAACCAGAAGCGTCACGGTCTGACGCCTCTCGATCTCGCCAGGTTCATGCGCTCGCGCGTCGATGCCGGCGAATCCAACGCAGAGATCGCCAAGCGGATGGGCATCGACCTCACGAGCGTCGCTCACCATCTGGCGTTGCTGACATTGCCTCCCGAGCTTGACGAAGCCCTCCGAAGCGGGCGTTGCACTTCGCCCCGGACCCTGTATGAGCTCGCCAAGCTGCAGAAGACGAAGCCAGAGCGTGTCAAAGCCATCGTCAGCGGCGAAGGCGAGATCACTCGCAAGGCAGTCGCATCTCTCACCAAGGCACCGCGGGCTGCGCTACGCAAAGCAGCCGCATCACGCCAACCCCATTCACTCGCCGGACAGGCAGGCGACCTATGTGCGCGCCTCGAAACGCTCCTCGAGCGGATGAGGAGGCCGGGGGCTTCGGTCACCTCAGACGAGCTCGCGACCGTGCGTCGGCGCCTGGCCGCTCTCGTCGGCAAGTAGTCGAGGGGTCGGACGGTCCGACCCCGCCATGTCAACTCGTTGTGTCTCGATAAAGGGAGTAGAAAAAGATGGAAGGCAGGATAGGCTGCGCCCCAGGAAACGGCTGCCAGGCAGCCTGAATTGCGAGGGTCATCGTGTCCGCTGACTCGCGCGATCGTGTGACCGTCGACCTTCGCGGTCTCGCCCTGGCCGTGAAGGCGCATGCGTCGGCAAGGAACATAACGCTTGCCGCGTTCGCGCGTGCGGCCATGGTCGACGCGCTGAAGCAAGCGGAGGCTGACCCGTTCCATCTGTCACCGGGCGGCAGCCTGGACGACGGCCAACCGGTCAAGCTGACGCTGAGCCTGCCCCTGCGCCAGGCCAGCTGGCTGGTCGAGCACGCGCGGGCAGCGGGGCTTTCGTATGGCACCTACCTCGCGTCCGTGATCGACGGCACCCCAGCGCCCGGCGGACTGGGCGAAGCGGTCAGGGCGCTCACGGCCTCGACCAATCAGCTCGCGGCACTGTCGGCCGATCTCAATGACTACGTGCGGCTGCTGCGTCGGCTCAACTTCGCAGAAGCCGAGCAGTACCGGCAACGGGTCGTGTCGATGTTCGACGAGATACGCGAGCACGTGCGGCTCAACGCCGCGCTGTCCGCCGAAGTGCGCGCCGTGGTTCGCTGGAAACCGCAAAAGCCAAATCCGTCTTGAGGAAGGAGATCGAGCATGACCGTGCCTTCAGCCGTTGATGCCGCCCTGGTCGAGTGGGGCGAGCGTTTGTTCTATCCGCGCAATCGGATCGTGAGGTCGGCGGGGACGCCGCGCCTCACTGCCCTCGCCATCGGCCATCGCGCCGCTGCCGTGCGGGCCCGTTTGGAAGCAACCGTCCTGCGGCGCGCTCCGCAGGTGATGGTCAAGGTCACGGGCGGCGGCCGGGGCATGGCGGCGATCGCCGCTCACTTCCGCTACATCGCCAAGGCAGGCCGGCTTCCGTTCGAGGACGACCGGGGCGTGACGCGGGAAGGCAAGGAGGCGTTGAGCGACCTGGTCGAGCAGTGGCGCTATGGTGGCTCGGAGATCCCGACGACCAGCGCGCGGCGCGAAGCCTTCAACATCATCCTGTCGATGCCGCGCGGGACCGATCCGCTGACCGTGCAGCGGGCGGCCCGGGAGTTTGCGAAGGCGGAGTTCGCCGACCACCGCTACGTGATGGTGCTGCACGACCACCAGGCCAACCCGCACGTGCACCTGAGCGTGCGCGCGGAGTCCAATCACGGCGACCGGCTCAATCCGCGCAAGGCAGATCTGCAACGCTGGCGCGAGACGTTTGCGGAAAGGCTGCGCGGTTGGGGAATCGATGCTGAGGCCTCGCGACAGGCGACGCGTGGCGAGCGCCATAGCTACGAACCGATATGGCGGGTGAAGGCCCGCCAGGAGGGACGGTTGCGCACTCGCTCGGCTCCCGACAAGGTGAGCCCGGCGGCGACCCGCACCCGTGAGACTGCCCTCGCCGTCTGGGTGAAGCTCGCGCAGGCACTGGTGAAGTCGCCCGACGCCAAGGATCGCCAGCTCGCCGGGGCGATCGCCCGGTACGTGCAGCAAACGCCGGCGGCCATCGAACACATGCGAAAGCGACAGAGCGAGAAGCAGCGGGAGCTGCCGGCGATGCAAATATCGTCGCGCGCGGTACCCGAGCGGGTGCGAACGGGTCCAGAGCTCGAGCGCTAGGGAAATGCTGATCAATTCGCCCGGTCCGGCACGGCGCATGCATGCACCGG
>Ga0209385_1000185_pt1 | contig 23718 bp, 21 predicted proteins | sample NGEPerB_FD_184506 | JGI IMG/M metagenome (GOLD analysis project Ga0209385, IMG submission 184506) | Arctic peat soil microbial communities from the Barrow Environmental Observatory site, Barrow, Alaska, USA - NGEE PermafrostAB12-B... | ecosystem: Environmental > Terrestrial > Soil > Wetlands >... | reverse complement strand
GGGGGTGGGCATCGCCGCCACCGACCCACCCGGGCAGGTGGACAGGCTCGGTGGCGGCGATGCCCACCCCCACTGCGAGCTGGGCCAGGAGTCGCACACGTGGCGGAAGGTCGAATCGGTCGTCGGCGATCCCCACCGTCAAGGCCCCGGCCAACGGGACCAGGCCGATCGGCCGATCGGCCGAGAAGCCCACCGTCAGGCCAGCGAGGACGGCTACCCCCCCGAGGTAGGGCACCGGGGTGGTCTGGGCCTTGAGGGGCCCGGAGCGGTCCATGATGCCAGTGCGTCGGGCGACCACGATGCAGATCGGCGTGGCCACCGCGGTCACGCCGAAGGCGGCGACAGCGACGACCACCGCTGGCGTGCTCACCGGGATGGGTCTCGCGGCGCTACCCACTGCATCATGAGGGAGGTGGTGCCTGCGTGCAGCTCGAACTGCTCGACCGTGCGGAATCCGGCCCTTTCGTACAGAGCGACGGCGCGATGGTTGTCCGAAGCGACCACCACGTGGGCGGACCCCACCGCTTTTCGGTCGACCTCGGAGAGGAACCCTTCCACCAACTGCCACCCGACCCCGTGCCCCCGGATGCTCGGTTCGACGGCGACGGCCAGCAGTTCGGCTCCTTCGCCGGCCCCACCGGTGCCGTGTCGCAGGGTTTCCATGGCCAGTCGCCACGAGCGCAGGAGCCGCCCGCCGGAGGCGGCTGCGGCCCTCAGGCCGTCGCGCCACAGGAAGCTCCGGTACAGGGCGGCGACGTCGGTGGAGCCGGCGATGAAACCGACCAAGGTCGAGCCCTGCTCGACGACCAGCAGGAAGGATTCGGGGCTCCTGGCGATCCGCCGGTACAGGTGGCGTAGGAATCCCGGGCCGAGGAAGGAGAGGAACCCTTCTCCGATCTGTCCGGCGTGGAGCGTCGCCACCCCCTCGGCGTCGGCGTCGGTTCCCGTGCGGAGGAGTGGCCCGGTCTGTGTATTGGGATCCATGGGTGTAGCCTCCGACCGACAGGGTGCCGCTCTCTATCATCGGCGGCCTATACGGGCGTCAGTGTACGACTCTCGTTTCCGGGGCGGCACCATCGGAGGATTTCATCACTTTTGGTGATGCGCCGCTCGTGGATTGCTGGGACAGTGAGTTGAGGATTTTCAGGCAGTTCCATGGGGATGGCTTGCATGGCCGGCTCCAGCGACTGGAACATGGGTGGGGGGCTTTCGGCCGTTGACAGCTACTGGGGGGCAGGACGCACGGCGGCGGCATTGGGGGGCTAGAGCGTGCGCGTCCATGGCCCTGGCCGCTGGGGGCGTGCTGTGGGGCGGTACGGCCTGGGCCGCTCCTGCGCCCGCTCCGGCCCTGACCTTCAACTCGGTCGCACAGGAAGTCGAACTGACCATTCCCAGCCCACCGTGCCCGCCTTCGGAGAGCGCCTGTCAGTGGATGCTTTACGTGAACGAGCCCGGGGTCAACGGGCAGCCGACCATCTCCGAGGTGATCGGGACGTCCGGCACGCTGACCGTGCCGTATCCTCCCGACTTCTGCGGGGTGATCCAGGCAGATGCACTGATCGGGCCGGGCGCATGGGCCTACCAGACGGGGGAGAGAACGAGCATCGCCACCTGCCCCCAACCTGACGTCGTGGCAACCACGGCTCCGGCAACCACGGCTCCGAGCAGCGGCGACGTGGCGATCCCCGCCTCGGTGGGAGCGGTTCAGCCGACGACGCTTCCGTTCAGCGACGTCGCAGCGACCTATGCGTCCGATGGTCCCGTTGCCGGGGCCGCCACCTCATTGCCGTTCACCGGGGTCGACATCGGACCGCTCGTCCTCGTCGGGCTGGCGTCCGTGCTGGGGGGGGCGCTGCTGATGTCGGAGCCCGGATTCGGCTGGCTGCGCCGGCTGGCCCACGCTGGGCCGACCAGGTGGGTGGCATCGCTGCTCGGCTGGCTCACCGGGTGTTGAGCAAAGGACCGACCCGAAAGTAGGGTTGGTCCGGGCGACAGAAAGAGAGAAGCGCCATGTCCAGATCTGCCAAATGGGCCGTCGCGGTCGTCTTCGGCGTTGCCGGCGCCGTCGTGCTCGTGTTCGCCGTGATCTACGTGACGGTACCCATCCACCAGCTCCCGGGTTTCGTCCCGGGAGGGCATCCCGGGGGCGGCACCTACCACAAGCGTGGCGCCGTGACCGGCCTGGTGGCTGTGGTGCTGTTGGCCATCGCCGTGGTGGTAGGACTGAGCGCACGGCGCACCGATCCGGCTCCGGACGGATCGTCGGGGTCCCAGATCATGGACCAGCCGGAACCGGATGCTGCTCCATCGGGTGACCTTCCGGGCGCAGAGGGGCTGGTCTCGTCCTCGGAGGACCACTCTTCCGACCTGGAGTGATCGGCGGGCATCGCCTTGGGTCAGCACACTCCATCGAGGCCCGGACCATACGGTCCCGCGGTGTTGCCGCACGAGCGGTTGGAGCCTCGGCCGTCATCGAGGAGCGGTGTCGTCCCGGTCGGACCGGAGATCACATTGGTACTGACCACCACGTTGGCGGCCTGGCTGCCGGCGCGGACGAAAGGTCGGCCCGTTGCGGGAGCGGGGATCGAGTTGCCCGAGACCCGGACGTCGGTGACGGCCGCGCTGCTGTCTCCCTGGACGGAATACGCGATGCCGATGGTCGGCCATGGCCACGTGGATCCTGCGTTCCCGGAATTGCCGGAGATGACGATGTCCGATGACGGGAGCTCGGGTGCCAGTTGTATCTTCATCTGTGCACCGTCGGTCAGCTCATTGTCGATGAAGGAGAAATGCTCGATCGACAGACCGGTGAGTCCCGCCACCAGATAAGGGTCTAGGCCCGCGAAGGTGTTGTGGTCGACGTCGACGTTGCACGCGCATCCGCCGACGGTGTCGGCCTCGAGGTCGATCTCTGTTGCAGCCACGCCGCGAAAGGAGTTGCCGGTGATGGTCACACCATCGACGTACTGCGGTGTGATCCCCTGGCGGCCGCTGCGCGAGAAGGTGTTCCCCCGGATGGTGATGTTCGTGGAGGGGTATGAGGACATCCCTCCACCGGCCTGCTCGCTGCCCTCGTGGAGGCCGGTCAGGGTGATGAAGTCACCGTCCACGTTGCGGACGGTGTCCTGGTCGATCAGTGCCCGCTGGACCCCGGACAGCTGGATGCCCGAATCGTTCTGCGAGCCCACCACCCCGGTGGTGTCGGGCCCGACGATCTCCATGTCGGTGATGGTGATGTCGCATCCGCCCTCGAACCACCAGATGATCGGAATCGTCGACGGGGACGTGCCCGACTGATTGTCGACATGCGCCCCACAGTAGGGCTGCGTGGTCGGCAGAGGGCCGATGGCCTGCACCGTCGGGTCGATCTGGAGGAACTCGGCACCGTTTCCGTCGAACGTCGTACTGGTCATCCCCCGCAGGTAGAGCGCTTCGTTCACCAGATAGCAGGAGTTCTTGGGGAAGTCGACGACGAGCGGCCGGGTCGGCGTACCGCGTGGGAGATCCCAGAGCCACGAGCGGAGGGCATTGCCGACGTCGGTCGAGCAGTTGTCGGCGATGGTTGTCGGGGGGGTGAACACCTGAGGCGAGGCGTTGACGCCGCTACCGGGTGTTGCCCGGGCCTCTGGTTGGGTTGTCGTGGCCTGAGCCGGTCGTCTCGATGCCGGGGGGACGGGAGGGGCCGTTGAGTTCGATGCCGGGAGGAGGGCGACCAGAAGGAGCACGGTCGCCGCCACGGCAAGGGCGGCTCCACCGAGGATGAACGGGTGCCTGGGCGGGCCGGCGGATTCCCCGATGATCCACCGCCACACGCCGCGCATTGTCCGCGCTATGCGACCGGCGACCGGTTGCGATGGACGTCCCGCTCGGGGTTGCATGGCGGGTCGACAATACCAGCGGAGGTCTTGTCGACTGAGTCGCTCACCTCCGGATGAGTGCCACGAAGCTCTCAGCCTCGGCTTTGGTCAAGCCACGGATGACGATGACCGCTACCAGGTAGGTGAGTCCCCCGGCGACGATGGCGAGCGGCAGGGATACCGGCCGCAGCCACCAGGCTACGCCTCCGCATGCCACCGCCGAGACCACCAGGCGCCATGGAGGCACTGCCGGAAGCCACACGTGCAGCGTCCGACGGACGAAGATGATCTGCACCACCGCGGTCAGCAGCTCACCCAGGAGCAATCCGATGGAGGCACCGATGGCACCCCATTGGAAGATGAAGGGCATCTGCACGACGATGGCCGCGGAGTCAACGAGGACGATCATGATGACCACCGGCCGCATGTTGGGAAACGACGTCACGAACATGCCGCCCAGTCCGATGACGTAGGTGAGCCAAAGCCCGGCAGACAGGATGACCACCGGCGTTCCGGCCCCGGAATACGCCTGGCCGAAGATGGTCAGGATGACCTGATGGCCGAGGACCACCATGCCGGCGGCAAGGGGCAGGCTCATGGCGAAGAATGCCTTGGCCACTACCTGGTACGCCCGCACCGCCCCATCGACGTCCTTGGCGGCCAGCCGCTTGGAGAACAGGTAGAGGGCCGGACCGAGCATTGCCCACAGCGGGTACTGGAGGGCCTCGACCGCGCGTAGGGCCAGGTTGTAGTCGGCGGTCTCGGTCTTGGTCGAGATGGCCGACAGGATCAAGACGTCGATACGGGCCAGGGTGGCGCTGGCCCCGACGATCACAGCGAAGGGAATGGCCTGGCGGATCAGGGAGCGCCCGGCCAGCGGGTTCAGCCGGGCGTGCAATGACCAGACCTGGTACCTGTGGGTGATGAAGATGGCGACCACCATGGCCACGCACGGACCGATGGCCAGTCCGACCATGGCCAAGCGGATGTTGTAGGTCCACAGGATGACGACGATGCCGATCATGGGTCCCAGACCAATGCGGATCAGCGAGACGATGGATCGCTGGGTGATCAGGCCCCGACCGTCGAGGGCGCCGGCGAGTGAGGTGGTGATCCCCTCTGCGGGAAGGAAGAATCCACCGACGACGAAGTCGATGATCGCCGACGTGGACCGACCGATCAGGGCGGCCAGGAGGATCCCGACCGCGTACCCGAGGAGCCCTAGGAGGCCGCACGCGGTCAACGAGTCGCGGAGCACCCGGTCCGAATCGTGACCGGCGCTGACCAGCTTGGTGGTCGCCGAAGTGGTACCGAAGTCGACGATGAACCCGCAGACAACCAGAAGAGCCGCGACGGTGGCGTACCGGCTGAATTGGTCCGGGCCGACCCTACGAGCGGAGACGATGATGAAGGCCAGCAGCAGCAGCCGGCTGAGCGACTGGGTCGCGACGATGGCGATGGCCCCCCGCCCCGCAGCCCTTGCGTCTGTGCGAACTTCTACCATCAGCGGCCCACTCTGAACTGCGCCTCCCGTTGAACGAACCAATGTACTCCGGGAAGTCCAGGCCGGCAGGCCGTGCTCCGGCCGGTCGGATTGCTTCCGCCACCAGGGGAAGGGAGCCCGATCCGACCCGATGCCCCTGTCGATGGTGCTCCGCCGAAGACCCTCGACGCGTCTCTTGGGAAACCCCTTGATTCCTCCCGGCGACCTTGCACTCGCGCCGGGAAGGGGGCTGTCAGGCCGGCGGTCGTCACGCCCTCGGACACGGGGAACAACGCCGGTGGCGGGTGAATTCGGCCTCGAACCGGGGTATGGGTGCTCTCCACGACGTCGATCGTTCGTGCACGGGATGGCGGCGAAGCTCTCCCGAGGTCGACGTCGTCGGAGAGGAGTCCGAGGCCGGCGGACCGCTGCCACCTGGGCAATCGCCCGACCGGGGACCTTTGGCGCGTGTCGAAGCCGAGAGGTTCGCCCGTGAGCTTCAGTTGGGAACCCGGGATGTCGATAGAGAAGGCACCGGGCGACAGCTGTCGCGGCCGTTGCCCGGATCGAGGACAATCAGGATTGCAGGGGAGTACATGGGGCGTCATCTCGGTTGCGGAGGTCGGTGCGGCGATGGTCCGGGCCGGGTGGCCGGATCCCTCGTTTGCCTGGCCGCCGTACTTGCCGCGATCGTGGCCGTCTGGGTCTTCGGTGATGTCGGGGCGACAGCCAGCACCTCAGTCCCCTCGACACCGACAATCACTGTCGTCGATCGGGTGTTCAGCCCTCCGGCGAGCATCGCCTCGGACTGTTCGCGCGACGTGGCCGATCCCCTCCGAGCGTGGCTGTACTCGTTGCCCGCGGGCACACCCGCCGCTCCGGTCGTGGTCCGCTTCGCCCCCGGTGGCTGCTACCTGGTCAATGAGTCACTCTTCCTCCGGTCCTTCACCAACGTGGTGTTCGACGGGAACGGCGCCACCTTCCGCCAGGTGGCCCCGACCACCGAGCCGATGGTGCTTTCCGCGGGCGTGGACCCGTATGCCGGGTCGTCGTTCTCACCCTTCGCGGTGGATCTCACCCTCCCCATCGCCCCGATCATCTGGTACTTCGACGGTGGATCCGACATCACCCTCGAGAACATGACCATCGAGGGCCCCAACGCGGGCCAGGGTTCGACGAGTGGCGGAGGGACGATGGTCGACTCGGGAGTCGAGCTCGACGGGGTCCAGCGGGCGCTCATCCGCAATGACACCATCGAACATGTCGACGGTGACTTCGTCACCCTCACCGGACTGCTCGACGCCCCCTCCGCGAACTGGGACTACCCGACGACCGACGTCTCGGTCATCGACAGTACCTTCACCATCAGCGGCCGCCAGGGCATCACCCCGGAGTACGTGGACCGGGTGTCCATCACCCACAACACCTTCGACAACGTGGCCGCCACGGCCATCGACATGGAGTCCGACATCGTGGGCGGATGCTCGTGCAACGTCTCCGTCACCCAGAACACCTTCTCGGCCATGGCCCCCTTCCTTGTTGCCGCCATCACCGGCTCGTCGGTGACGAACTTCGCCTTCACCGACAACACTCTGACCCGGGGAGCCCAGATGAAGGTCGAGCTGGCCCCCGCACTCCCGTCGTCGGGGATCACCATCGCCGACAACACCGGTACCGATGCGGCGACCTGGCCGTTCCCGTCCATCCTTGTCGGCCGTGGCCCTGACGCTGACAGCGCCGGGCCCATTTCCGGGGTGGAGATCGCAGGGAACACCGTGCCGGACAACCTCAACGCCTCGAGCTTCGTCTACAGCGGACAGAACGTCTCCGGTCTCGCCGTTCGTGACAACGTGCTGGCGTCGACGGCGCCGCTGGTCCCACTCGTGATGGACGATTCGCTCACCCAGGGATACTCATGCGGCAACGCGGTCGCTTCCGGGCAACTGCCCGTCGACGGCCCGTGCCCGGGTGGCTACATACCGCCTCCGCTCCCGACGGCGCCGTCGATGCCGGTCGATGCGCTCGAGACAAGCGTCACCTCGCCGGTTGCGGGTGCCGATCTGTCGGGAACAGCGAAGCTGACCGCCACCGTCCCGGTCGGTGTGTCGGTGACCGCAGTCGCCTTTGAGGTATCGGCTCCCGGGTCGTCGGCTCCCATCATCCTTCCGGCCACCCTTGTCGGGTCATCGTGGTCGGCCACCTGGGACACGACCTCGGTCCCGAGCGGCTCGGGTACCGTCCAGAGTGTGGCCACCGACTCCGCGGGCAATACCGTGGCCAGCTCACCGGTCTCCTTCGAGGTGGGGAGCCCGGTTCCTGGCCCAATTGCACCGTTTGCGGTCTCCACACCCAGCCTGGGAGTTCCTTCGGTGGCCAGAGCCTACGCGGCCAACTTGGGGACGACCGGCACCATCGGAAGCGTTCGCTGGGCAGTGGTCGGTGGCGCACTGCCGGCGGGGCTGGCACTCGATCCCTCCGGTGTCGTGGCCGGCACTCCCACCACGCCCGGCGGGGCTGTCTTCACCGTTGCAGCTGTCGACAGTGCCGACCGGACGGCGACGGCCACCTACTCCCTCGACGTGACCCCATTGGTCGTGACCGTTACCTCACCGGTGGCATCAATCGCCGCCACCCCCGACGGCCACGGCTACTGGATCGCCGACGCCTCCGGCGACGTGGTGCCCAAGGGCGACGCCGGCTTCTACGGGTCGATGACCGGGGCGCCCCTGGTCGCGCCCGTTTCCCACATCGTCTCGACGCCGGACGGCAAGGGCTACTGGTTGGTGGCCTCTGACGGCGGGATCTTCGCATTCGGCGACGCCGGCTTTTACGGTTGCATGGGCGGACAGCAACTCAACGCACCGGTGGTGGATGTCGCCCCTACCCCCGACGGCAAGGGCTACTGGCTGGTGGCCAGCGACGGAGGGATCTTCGCCTTCGGAGATGCGGACTTCCACGGGTCCATGGGTGGCGGGCACCTGAACAAGCCGGTCGTCGGAATCTCCGCCGACGACCAGACCGGCGGCTATTGGGAAGTCGCGACGGACGGCGGGATCTTTGCTTTTGCGGCACCCTTCCACGGTTCCACGGGGGGTCTTCACCTAAACAGGCCGATTCTCTCTATGGCACCAACAGTGGGCGGTCGGGGTTACTGGTTCGTGGCATCGGATGGCGGCATCTTCGCCTTCGGCGACGCGGCGTTCCATGGTTCGCTGGGTGGACAAACGCTGAATGAGCCCGTCGTGGGCATGGCCGCTGACGACACTGCTGGTGGCTACTGGTTGGTCGCCGCCGACGGCGGGGTGTTCGGCTTCGCCGCTCCGTTCTTCGGATCCGCATGATTTCGGCGCATCCGGTGTCTTGCAGGCCGTGGGTGTCTGTCAACGCCACTCTTCGACCTGATTGAGTGGCGGAATGTGGATCGGCGCCGGGTCGACGGCGAACGTGCGCAGCCACCCGACCTGGCGAGAGAGCGCGTGGTTCGTCGCATCTGAAGCGCCCCTCCTGTGCTGACGGCAGACGACTGCATGCAATTCGGGAATCTCCGTCCCGGCGTCGCTCCAGGCTCGTCGCTAGGATCCCGGGCGGCGATATAGTGTGGCCAGTCAAATACGAGGTCAGGAATGCTACATGCTCGCTCGACGGGAACTTCCAGAGGACTACCGCCAGTGGAACAGCACCTGGGGTGCACCCGATGGTCAGCATCGCAAGGCGATCGAGAACCTGGGTCGACTTCCTGCGTCGGTAAGAGAGGTTGTGCTCCGCAGCCCTCGAGTGCAGCGGGAGCGGGGGCCGTTCGCCTTTCAGCCGAACACCTCGACTCGCTCCTATGAGTACCCCTGGACCTACTTTCAGCTTGCCAACCTCGGACCGTCCCGGATTCTCGAGATCGGTGGCGCCCTTTCCGGACTGCAATTCGTGTTGGCGAAAGACGGCCACGATGTTCACAACGTCGACCCGTTCTTCGACTACGGGGTCGGCGAGTACGACGTCGACCCGATCGCGGAGCATGCATCCCTCAACCGTGTGTTCGGCACCAACGTTACGCTGCACCGAGCGACCCTGCCCGAGGCCGACATCGCTGGCACGTTTTCCGCAGCGATCTGCGTCTCGACCATCGAGCATCTCTCATCCGGCGACATCGAGGCGACACTCAGAGCGGTGAAGCGGCTGCTCGCGCCCGGTGGCCTGGTGGTGCTGACAGTTGACCTGTTCTTGAACCTGACTCCGTTCTGCAGCCGAACCACAAATGTCTGGGGCAGCAACGCCTCGGTGGCATGGATCGACGAATTGCTCGGCTACACGATGGTGGCCGGAGATCGTAGTGAGCTCTACGGCTACCCGGAGTTCTCGACCGACCAGATCCTCAGCAGGCTGGACGAGTTCGCGATCGGCATCTACTACCCGCAGATGGCCCAACTGGTCAGCTTCAAGGCGCCCAGGGTGTGATGCACCCGGTTGGAGTTGCCCACGTCGCAGTCGGGCTACACGCGTTCGAACAGGTTCACCGGGCACGGCGGAACGGAGCTGCGCCGCCAGACGTGGACGTGGGTGCAGCCCTGGCGCCACCACTCGACGCAGGACAGACCACCATCAAGGCTCTGCCGCGTCCTCACGTTCACGGAGGCGTTGTGGCCGGAACCTCCGGCGGCTCGCCACCGGGTGGCCCCCGTTCGGAGCATGGATTGCGGAGCGTGGCAGCCCGATGAAGATCCTGCTCGTCGCCGAGGATTGGCCCTGGCCGGTATCCGGCGGTGGATTGATGCGATTGGCCAAGGTTATCGAGGCCCTCGGTGAACTGGGTGAGATGGACGTGTTCACCCTGTACGACCACCATCGTGAGGTCATCGTCCTGCCCCAGACCGTGTCAGTGGAGCGTCTGGAACTGGTTCGTTACCCGCATGCGCCGAGGGAGCGCCGCTGGCGGTCGGCCTGGCTGACACAACGCGGAGTGCCGCTGGAGGTGCTCATGCGCACCTTCGACGACTCACCCCGCCTCAGCTTCGAGGCCTGGGCCGAGGACAGCTACGACCTGGTGTGGTTCAGCACCGCGGCAACCTTTGTCTGGTTGGGTCGACCTCGGTTGGGCCCGACCATCGTCGACCTGATGGACCTCGAGGACGTGAAAGCCCGTCAGCGGGCCAAACTCCTGGGAAAGGAACGACGAGGGCGAGCACCTCGCGGCCTGGTCCGCCAGACCGTCGCTGCCGCCCAAGCCATGAAGAACGCCAGTGACTGGAAGGCGATCCAGCGGTCCGTGGCCAACGAGGTCGAACGGGTGATCCTGTGCAGTGAGGCCGATGTCCGCCGGTCGGGTCTCCCCAACGCCGTTTCGATCCCGAACACGTACGCGCGACCGGAACGCAGCCTCGGGCGCGACGAGGTGGGTGAACCACCGGTCGTCCTGCTGCAAGGAAGCCTCAACTACACGCCCAACATGGATGCGGTGGACTTTCTCGTGGAGGACGTCGCACCGAAGCTCTGGGCGAAGGTCCCCGGCATCGAGATCCGTCTGGTGGGTAGGCCCACCGACGGGGTCCAGACCCGACACCGGCCCCCGGCCATCACGGTAGTCGGCAAGGTGCCGGACATGGAACCCGAGCTGGAGCGGGCCGATCTCGTCGTCGTCCCGCTCCGCATCGGCAGCGGCACCCGCCTGAAGATCCTCGAGTCGTTCGCCAACAGGATACCTGTCGTCTCCACCACCATCGGGGCCGACGGCCTCGACGTCCAAGACGGTGTCCATCTCCTCATAGCCGACAACGCGGATGACTTCGCCACCGCCTGCCAACGTCTGTTGCAGGACCTGCAACTACGCAAGCGTATGGTGGACGCGGCCGAACAGCTGTACTTGAAGCGATACGAGTGGTCGGCGACGAAGGTTCGCCTCCAGCAACTAGTCCGTGACGTCGCCGGGGCCTTTCCGGGCGCGTAAGCGGACTTCCCATGGCCACCCGTCGGCAACCATCGGCCCCCGATCGGTTGGCGTCCACGTGGGAGCCTCACCGACGGTCCTGTGGGATTCGGATACCTCCATGGCACTCACGCATCCAGGTACCGGAAGCCTCGGCGTCGCCATTCGATGGAGCGTGCCATTCCCACCATGTTCCCGACCGCCGGGTACGAAGGAGTTGGTTCAGGTCTGGCCGATCAGGCTCCGGCACAACGACATCGTCGGTGCCGGTAGGGGAACATCCGTCACCGTTACCCTGGGGGGAGGTCCACCGGCCTGAACCTTGGTCGTCTGTACAACAGCCGGTCCCCGGCCGGCCAGATAGTGGCCGATCATGAAGTTGTTGTCCCAACTCACCACGATCGAATGCAGGTTGGGGTCAGTCATGACGTTGAATTGGAAGGTCGTGCGCAACAAGGCGAGGGGCCATCCCGTCGGCGACGGCCAGGCGATCGAGGTTTCCCCGGGGTTCTCGACTCGAAGATGGAAGTGATCCGCATCGGCCGCCTCAATCACCAGAGTGCTCCCACCGAAAGTGAGCAGGGGAACGGGATGCTTGAGGTCCCCAGGCGCCAGATCCAGTCTCACGTCAAAGGTGTGATTGATGCCGGCGGCCTGTTCGATCGGCGCCCATGTCAAGTGCTGGACCTGTTGGCCCGGCACGGTCGCGTAGCTGATTCCGGTCGAGCGGTAGAGGCCGGAACAGTTGCCCGCCACGAAGAGTTGGCCGGCGGGAGCCCAGTAGGGGAGCGAGGGACCTCGTTCGACTGTGGTAGCGAGGTCGCCGGCGCCGACGGAATGCTGAAAGGCAACGAAATTGTCGGTCTGGGCCGTGGTCCATTGCGGTGTCGGTGTGGAGGCGATCCCCACATTGGCCACCACGCCGAAGATCCCGAGGAAGGCGACGAGGGTGAGCACGATGCCGCGAGCCTGTCGGGATCGGCTCTCGCAGCGGCGCCAGATGTCGATCATGCCGACACCGCTGGCCAGGATGAGGAAGGGCATGAGGTCGGTCAGGTAGCGCTCGGCGATGTAGCCCCAGAGGAGAACGCCGCCGGCAGCGCTGGCAGCAGCCACGAGGGGGAGTCGAATCGCTCGCAACTGACCGATTGGCCGGGGCCGGAAGGTGGTCACGACACCCCAGGCACTGAGCAGGAAGAGCAGGGGCATCGACGAAGGGACGCTCGAGGTCGGGTATGTCTGGTCCAAGACGGCGCCCCCCAATGCCCGGGCCGGTGCGGTGGGAAGGCCGATATAGGGGAAGACGGAACTGACGTGCAGTCCCTCAGGCTGCATGTAGGCCCAGAGGGTGCTCGGCAGGAATCCGAAGCTGAAGGCCTTGCCTCCGTTGGCCGCCAGGAACTGGCGTCGGTGGAGGTTGACGTGGGCCCAGATCTGATCGGCCATGGGCAAGCCGATGGGTAGACCGAACTTCGCCCAGGTGACGGCACAGTTGGCCGCAAAAGGGATCAGGCCGGCAGCCAGCACCGGCAGGGTCCATCTGCGATTCGAGGCACCCCCCCGACCAAGGGCAAACCAAGCGGCAACCAAGAGGGCACCGATGGTGCACGCGTACCCAGCAGGAGCGCGGTTGAGGTTCGCCGCCAGGATCAGTACTCCGCTGGCGGTGACGCGACCCCACGATGGACGCTCCAGGACTCCGAGTAGGGCGAAGATGCTGCCGGTGGTGAGAGCGGCGCTCCAGGCGAAGTCCTCGTTGTAGACCCAGGGGGAAGCGGCCAGCGACATCAGCACCGATCCGCCGGCGATGGTGGCGACGAGCACACCGAAGGACGCCGCCTCGGCTCGGCCCATCACGGACCGTCCCCGGATCATCAGGCGGGTTCGCCAGAGGAGCAGAGAACTGAACAGTCCGGTGGTCAACCAGGCCAGCAGCATCGACGGGGCGGTGAGACGACCGTCGAAGCTCTGCGTGAAGGCGAAAATCGGCATTCGTAGGATTGACGGGAACACGCCGAAGTAGGTGTACTGATGACCGTTGTGGATGAAGGCCTCGATGCCCAACCTTCCACCGGGTACGTACAGGTGCCCCGAGGACATTGCACGCGCCTGGAGGTCGTAGAAGTTGGCCGGGTCTACCTTGCGCAGCGGATTGCTTGTACCCGTCCAGAGGTCCCACAGCACCCACAGGTAGGGCACGGCGACGACAGCCATGCCGATGACCACGGCCGTCGTGAAGCGGCGTCGGCTGGGATCAGTCGTCGCAGCCGGACTCTGATCTTCGGTCTCGTCGGATTCTTTCAGCGTGCTGGTGGAGTCCAGCTCCTCGTCAACTGTTAGAGCGTCCACCATCAGTTGCCGGTACCTTGGCGACGAAGACGGTCTCGAAAGGTCCGGATTCTGCCGGCCACCTGATCCGAGAGTCCGAGGTTCCCCTCGGCCCGGTCGTAGGTCGGCAGCAGTTCCATCATGGCTGGGACTACCGCCATGGCTCCGAGGAAGTCGTCAGGAACGACGAGCGGACGAGGGGCTGTCGACCGGTATCTCCCCGGTACGCCGGCGGCTCTATCTATGTCCGTGCGAATCACGATGCCCCCTTGTCCATGTCCGACGGATCGCTGGGCCTCATTCTGCCCCGGGCGCCAGACGATCTTATCTCGTCGCGGAACGTATTCGTGTCGTCAGAATTGATAGTACCGATCTGGAGGAGCCGTGATCAGAGAGTCCACGACCGGGCGGACAGATCAGCTGGTCCGGGGCACCGGGACCTGGTCAGGTTGAGCAGCCCTCGGGTCGGCTGCCGGCGCCCTCACCCACCACTCGCAAGGTTGTGGACGGTGATGGTCACCCCAGGGCTCGTGGCGGTGTGTCCTGTGCTGTCCGTGGCCACGCTCGTCAGCACGTACTTGCCATTCGGCACCGAACGGGAGTTCCATACGTAGCCCCAGCCATAAGGAAACATGGTGCCTCTTCCCAGGGTGATCGGCGCGCCCAGTGATCCGCCGGTGAGCACGAACGACACCGACGACACCGCGCCTCCGGAAGATGCAAAGGCCGCGAGCTCGACAGTTGAACCGGATACCGTCTTCCCGCCGGCTGGAAGAACGATATTCGCGGTGAGGGGAGCAGTGGTGGCAGTGGCGATGAGCGAGCGACAGAGTGGAGTGTGGGGTGCACGCTCAACCGGAAGCCAGATGGAGCTGGGAATGTAGAGGCCGTTCGGCAGGGCCTGATCGGCGATGTAGAGCTTGTCACAATTGCCCATCACGAACAGTTGACCCATCGGCGCCCGCAAGGGGAAGTGAGCACCTCGCACCACTTCGCGCGAGAGCGGATGCCCGGTGACATCGCTGAGCGCCCGCTCGGCGGAGACGTAGTGGTCCACTTGCGCCTGTGTCCAATTCTTGTCCGGAGTGATGGCGATGCCGATGTTGGCCACGAAGCCGAAGAGTGCCAGTAGGCCAATGGTGGCGGGGACGAGCACGCGCAACACGCGCGTTCGCCCGTCCAGGCGGGACCAGATGTCGACCATTCCGATGATGCTCGCCAGTACCAATAGCGGCATGAAGTCTGCCACGAACCGCTCGAGGACCCACCCGAAGATCATGACCGTTCCTGCGGTTGCCACCATGGCGATGAGCAGGATCCGCAACCCCCGGACGACGGTCCGACGGCGTGGAGCGAATGCCGTGATGAGACCCCACAGCCCTGTGGCGAAGAGGAGGGGCATCGATGGAAGGACGCTCGCCGTGGGCGCCCTGGTGAACAGAGCCGTATGGGCAATGGGATGGTTCGGATTGTCCGGGAGCGTGAGATAGGGAAAAACGGGAGTCACCCGGATATTGCTAGGAGTCAGATAGGCCTGGATCGTGCTGGGAAGGTAGCGGAGGCCGAAATACTTGCCCCCGTTCACGCGGCTAAGCCCGAATGCCTGATAGGTCAGCTGCGCGGACGCGGAAACCCCGAAAGGAATGCCCAACTTGGCGAGGTCGATGGCGCACCCGGCAACGAGGGGCACCAGGGTCGCCAGAAACATCGGGAGCGCCCACCGTTGCCGCTCCCGCCCGGCGCGCCCGAGGGCGAACCAGGTGGCGATCAGGGCCATGGCCAGCATGCATGCGTACCCGGTTGTGGCCCGGTTGATGTTGGTGAGGAGGACGACCAGACCACAGGCCGTCACTCGGCCCCACGATGGGCGTTCGATCACCCCTCCCAGGGCGAACAGGCTGGCACAGGCAAGAGCGACACTCCATGCCAGGTCCTCTGAGTACACATCGAGTTGTGACGCTAAGAACACCAAGACGGAGCCGGCCAAAATGGAGAACAGGAGGACCCCGTACGATGTGGCCTCAGCCCATCCGAGCGAAGCCTTACCTCGCACCAGGCCCCGAATTCGCCACAGCAGCAATGGGCCGAATATGGCCGTCACCAGCCAGGCTCCCAACATCGACAGGGCCGTGAGGCGTCCGTCAAGCGAGTGGGTGAACAGAAGGACCGGTATCCGGAGCAGTGAGGGGAAGATGCCGAAGTAGGTGTACTGGTGGTTGCCATGGACGAACGCTTCTATGCTGATGCTTCCGTTCGGTATCCACAGGTGGCCGTGCATGATGGCGCGGGCCTGAACGTCGTACACGGATGCAACGGTTGCTCCGTTGGTCCGAAGTGGGTCGATCGTCTCCGTCCAGAGATCCCAGAGCACCCAGAGGTAGGGCACGCTGGCGGTGACGATCGCCACCAACGAGACCTTCGTGAAGCGCTGGATGCCTCCACCTGTGATTTGAGACGACTGCGGCGGATCGACGGGAAGCTCCGATGGCGGTTCCGCCGGCCCTTCCATCATCACCGCCCCACGCCTCCCCTCCACGCATGCCTGTCTAACGGCCCTGACCCCCGACATGCAAGGCAGTGCCCACACTTGGTCAGCGTGGGGGGAGCCAGGGCCAGTCTCGAGCGGCAAGGGTCCGGGCGCCGTGCAGGCTGCCGGGACCCACCATGCGCGGGGCGCGCCGAGCACTCGTGGCGGGTTCGGTCTCGACGGCGGCGGAGAGCTGGTTCCCCACCACGAGGAACTCGATCATGCCCGGTGTTACTCTTCATCGGTGCATGCGGATGTCCTTGCAGCGGGACATGATGGTGCTGATTCCAGACCTCTCGGCATAGAGCGCGTCCCCCTGGTCGCACGACTGCGACCGAAGCCGACGTGCGAAAATCTCTGGTTGTTGATAACCCGGACTACTGTTCTGCACACCGTCTTGACCAGGGGTTTGTCACTCGGCCGGTTTCCAGAAAGCTATTTCCTCCGCACGAATTCTGTGCGCTATGTCAGGAGGTCTGGATTCCAGACTGTCCGTGACTATCTCGAGCGCACGGCGCATTCCGTAGGCGCCGACAACGAAGAAGATGGTCACGCTCGCGATCGGGGTGGGCTTGAGTGCTCCGCCAAGCAGAATGTAGATGGCACCAGACACATAGAAGAACGCCTTCTGGTAGTAGCGCAGCACCGGCTTACCCAGTCCGAGACCGTCACTGCTCGACCACACGGGGAAGAAGTCGAGATGCCGGAATTGCGCTGCATCAAGTTGGACGAGAATCAGTTCTTCCGTGAACGCGCTACCGAGGGGCCACCCGGGACGACGGCCCACGGGGGAGAGGGTCAGCGCTGCCGCAGCGAGTACGAGACCGGCATAGCCAACCTCAAACGCCCACCGTCGCTGGAGGAGTGGCTCGACAACGCCGGCGCCGGACGTTCCTCTGTTGCTACAGGGTGCCTCCGCATCACTGCCACATCTCTCACCTGCGGTCAACTCGTCACGAGCCGAACGTGTGCGCTCCAAGACATGTGGGCGAGGCGACAGCCACCCGCAGACATCCTCAACGGCGGTGGCGTGTCCTGCTACGGGCCAGATGAGTAGGAATTCGACATCCGTGCGAGTGCATGTCGGCGCCGTGTGGCCCCTAATTCGGTAGTTTGCTCTTCCGGCCGACGGCAAGTGCGTCGTCTTCGAGGGAGTCCGGCACTCTGGCGACGGTGGCTGCATCCACCGTCAGGGTTTGGAACCCTTTCGCCGGATGCGGTCGCGATAGCCGAGCAGCCTGCTGGCGGTCTGGTCGGAGATACCCAGGTGCCGCTTCGCCCAGTCGTAGGTCCGGAGCGCCTGCTTGTCGGCGTAGATCAGGATCGAGCGTGCCCCATCGCCCGGTCGGGCTCGATACTCGGTGGAACGGACCACCGGGTCCTGCTCGATGCTGAAGTAGTACAGGGCCAGCGACCGCCGGGCCACGCCCTCGGGGCAGTCCATCGGCTCGGGGTGGCCGTGGAACGAGGTGACGCCGGTGGTGAAGATCAAGGCCCGATTGGAGAGCGGACTCACCCTCTCGACACAGTGCTTCATATCGGCGCTCCACATCTCGAGGTCACCGCCGTATTCAGGCTTCCAATCGTCGTTCAGGTACAGGAGGAGGTTTGCCCGGCGCTGCCAGTTGCGATTGTGGGGGTGGACTGTGAAGTCGGCGTGGATGTTGAGGAATCCACCGGTGCCGGACTGGTGGAGGCCACCGCCCTCGAGGGAGGGATCGGCGAACAGGTCGTCCACCCCGATGAGCTGTCCGATCAGCCGAACAAAGCGGGGCGAGTTGAGCTCCTCCAGAATCCGCTGCAGAGTCGGGCCCCACGTCTCCGGATGGGTGTTGCTGAACTTGCGTTCATTGACGTGGAGGTAGTTGTTCCACTGCTCGGGGTCGAGAGGAGGAAACTCCTCGATTGCCGCTTCGACTGCTCCCGGCTCGAGGAAGTCGTCGAAAACGATGTGCGGATAGGGGATCGCCGACTGGTAGGTCGAGTGCAGGCGGTCGATATCCTGCTCGAGGCGGTCAATGTCGAGCAGCGGCAACTGCATCTTGCTCTCCGGTTCCGTCGTCACGCCGACTGACTCCCCGCCGTCGGGACCGATACGCGCCCGGCCGTCCTGTGAGAAAAGTCCCCGACGAAGGCTGACGGCGTCAGTGTCACTGACCACGTCATTCCCACCGAACGCGCGCTCATGGGGATCCCCGTCGCCCGAGCCGACGAAGTGGACCCCCGCGCATCGGTGAGCTCGAGGCACTCGCCGGTCGCATCGGCGACACTTCTGCGGTCCAGGATCTCCTTGGTGATCACGACGCCCCCCTTCCACTCGACTGCGCCCGGCAGGCAATCCGGCTCGATCTTCAGCTAGGTTACTGCCTCCCCGGCGGAACTCTACAGGGTACGAGTCATCAGAATCGACAGGATCACTCTGTCGCCACTCCGGCTTCGGCGCCGACCTCCGCATCGGCGATCTGGGCGAACAGCCGGTTGAGGATGATGAACTTGAGCAGCCACAGGATCCCGAACGCGGAGACATTTGCGGCGACCACAAGCGCGGTGCGGGCCAGGTGGTGAAAATGGTGGGCAGTGGCGAAATTATGGGCCAACGAAGCCGTGAAGAGGGCGAAGCCGATTCCGGTTAATGACATGACCCAGAAGGGCAGGACTTCTCGCCACAGGTGCGATCGACCTGATTTTCCCCACACCCATTGTCGATTCAGGAAGTACGAAGGGATCCCCGCCATCACGTTGGCGAAGAGGACGCTCACCACCTCGGTCCACAGCCTCAGCACGCCGTACACGATGGTCAGGATCACCAGCGAGGTGAGGGCGGAGATGACCGACACCAAGGTGTAGCGGATCACTTTCAGGCCCTCAGGGGTCTGAAAGATCCGCGCGAGGCGGTCGACGGATTCCCTCATTGGAGACAGGCTAGTGCCGTGACCGCCGACGTTTCAGGGGCGCGTCCACCACTTCGGACCTGAGGTCGCGCAACATGGGGCATGGCCGAACGAGTGCGTGTCCGGGAGATAGCCAACGACGAGGGCAACCAGCCCCTACGGATCATCCGCAGAGGCTCGGGATCGGTGGTCCGATGGCGAAGAGCCCAGATAGGGCTGTGGTCCGTCCAGGGCATGGATGTGTGAACCGGCCTGGGAGCCAGCCATCACCCAGGACGGCGAACCCCGGGATGGCGCTTCGGTCTGCGAGCTGACCTCGTTGATCAAGGATCCCAATCTCCCGCAGGGAACACACCTGGTCGTCCGACGGGAGCCCCTCCACCCCGGCGCCCAGCGCAGCCTCTTCCCGGGTCTCGACTTCCGCCACTGGGGCTTCTACGCCGATGCGGAAGGATCGCCCGTCGAACCGGATGCCACCATGCGGGCTCACGCCCATGTCGAGCGGCACATCCAACGTCTGAAGGACTCCAGCCTCTGCCGGTCCTCCTTCACCAGCTTCGAGGCCCATGCCAACTGGATGATGACCGTGGCCATCGCCGCCGACCTGGTGCGCTGGTTCCAACTGCCTGCATGGACGGCACCTGGGTCAACGCCCGACCGAAGGCCATGCCCAGGGGCATCTTCCATGCCCCTGGGCCACTCGTGCGTCGGGCCCGTCAGCGCATGTACGCATCATCGACGGTTGGCCCGGCTCCGGCGCACTGCTTGATGCCTACCGACGCATCGAACTACTCACCTGACCGATCCCAGCGTCCCGCCAGTCGGCACCAGGCAGGCGACACGCGCCCCGACAAACCCGCCAGGCGATCTTCGACCCCTGGATTGAACCAAGTGCCGACGACGCGATCGCAGCGATGCCGAAATCGGCGACCACGATGCTCAAGCAAACCAAACGATGACTTCAGGCCCGATCCTCGAACTCTTGTGAATGATCAGGGCCAGCCCTTCAAGGGCGGCGCTCCAGACGGTGCGTATATCATCGCGCGATGGACGGCAACGGAGTTGCTCCCATTCCTGCCTGCGAGGAACTCGACCAGCGCAGGATCGACGGGTTCGGGGGGGTTCGTTGGGCGTGGCAGGAGCTCGGGGCGAACGCGCGGTACTTCTTCCAGACCCCGGAGTGGATGGAGCTTGTCGCCGCGTGGGTCGAGGATGATCTGGCCTGGGGTGCCGTGATCGATTCCGGCCGGCCAGTAGCCGTTTCGGTCCTCCGGCACGCCCGGAAGGGGCCGGCGGGATTGGGGCCCAAGGTTCTGTCTGAGGTCCGTGTAGCGGACAAGTGGTCGTTCACAGACTGCCTGCTCGATGCAAAGATCGATGGCAGCAATGCAGTCGAACTCGATGAAGTCGTCGGCGCTTCGGGCGCGTGGGATGTCTTGTGGCTGGGGGACCTTCGCGCCGGATCGCCGTGGCTCGCACTCGCTGTCGGCAGGGCCCGTGTAAGGGAAGAGCCAGTGGGCGGCGTGGGTATTCTCGATACTCCCCTGGGAGCTGACGCCTGGTGGCGGATGCTCCCGAAGAACATGCGCGATTCGATCCGCAAAGCCCGGAGGCGGATCGAGGCATGTGGCGGAAGTGAGATCGTCAGCTCCACGGGCGCAGAGCTTCCCGCTGCGTATGAGGAGTTCGTCGCGCTGGAGGCATCTGGGTGGAAGGGCGCTGCAGGGACTGCGCTCCTTCAGCGATCCGCGGCGCGGGATCTGCTTCGAGACTATCTCTGCGTGGCGGGAACCGCACAGGTTCGCTCACTCCGCATAGGAGACCGACTCGCAGCCTCGCAGCTCACCGTAAGAGTGGGTGGCTCACTCGTACTTTTGAAAGTCGCGTACGACGAGCAGCTCGCCCATTTGTCGCCCGGGAACGTCCTCATGGCCGATTTGGTGGAGGAATGCTGCGAAGACCCCGCTGTCGACCGAATCGACTGTACGGTCTGGCAGGAGTGGCACCAACGTTGGGGCATGGTGCGTGAACCGACGTTTCGGCTGGTGGCGTTCAATCACCGGTCCGTTCTTGGAGCCATCGCCGGATCTGCCTGGAATGCCCGCCGGCTCCTATCAAGGCAGCGAGGTTGGCGAATTGCGGAAGTACAGGGAAGACAGAGCTGAGTTCCGTCCAGCGCCTGGCAGTCAGTCCAGACCCTGGGGATTCTCGGCGATACGCCGCTCGACTCTCCCGTAGCCATGCGACACCGCATGGTCCATGGCCTTCATCGATAGCGTCCCGGACACCACTTGCGACAGACATCAGGGGACCTGCAAGCACCCCAAGCAATCTGCGATGCCGAAATGTAGCCTCGGCGAGTTCAAGCTGACGAGAGGTGCACACCGATGGCAGCAGCGAGACAGCGAGCACGGGCACAGCGGCGACGGGAAGTCCTCACTGAGGAGATCGCCCGAATCGGCCGGGTGTTGCCCGGGAGCATCACCGACCGCTTCACCCGATGTGGCAACCCCGCCTGTCGATGCAGAGCTCAACCACCCGAGCTTCATGGCCCCTATCCGACTTGGACTCGCAAGGTCGACAAGACCGTCACCCGCACGCTCACCCCCAAAGAGTCGGAACGCTACCGGACTTGGTCCGACAACAACCGGCGCCTACGTGACCTGCTCACTGAGCTCGAGGCGCATTTTCTGCACGTTATCGAGGACGCTGAAGGTTGGGGGGAGAAATAGGGAACACGACGTGCGGAAAGCGAGACGGATCAGTCAGTAGGGCGGCGCTCCAGAAGGTGCGTATAACATCGCGCGATGGACGGCAACGGAGTTGCTCCCATTCCTGCCTGCGAGGAACTCGACCAGCGCAGGATCGACGGGTTCGGGGGGGTTCGTTGGGCGTGGCAGGAGCTCGGGGCGAACGCGCGGTACTTCTTCCAGACCCCGGAGTGGATGGAGGTTGTCGCCGCGCGGGTCGAGGATGATCTGGCCTGGGGTGCCGTGACCGATTCCGGCCGGCCAGTTGCCGTTTCTGTCCTCCGGCATGCCCAAAGGGGGCCGGCGGGATTGGGGCTCAGGGTCTTGTCTGAGGTCCGTCCGAATGTGTGGTTCACAGACTGTCTGCTCGATGCGAGGGCCGGTGCCAGGAATGCAGTCACACTCGATGACGTCGTGGGCGCTTCGGGCGCGTGGGATGTCTTGTGGCTGGGGGGCCTTCGGGCCGGATCGCCGTGGCTCGAACTGGCTGTCGGCAGGGCTCGTGTGAATGAAGAGCCAAATGACGGCGTGGGTATTCTGGATACCCCCCTGGGAGATGACGCCTGGCGGCGGAGGCTCCCGAAGAACATGCGCGAAACGATCCGCAAGGCCCGGAGGCGGATCGAGGCATGTGGAGGAAGTGAGATCGTCAGCTCGACGGGAGCAGAGCTTCCCGCTGCGTATGAGGAGTTCGTCGCGCTGGAGGCCTCTGGGTGGAAGGGCGTTGCAGGGACTGCGCTGCTTCAGCGATCCGCGTCGCGGGATCTGCTTCGAGACTATCTCTGCGTGGCGAGAACCGCACAGGTTCGCTCACTCCGCATCGGAGACCGACTCGCAGCCTCGCAGGTCACCGTAGAAGCGGGCGGCTCACTCGTACTCTTGAAACTGGCGTACGACGAGCAATTCGCCCATCTTTCCCCCGGGAACTTCCTCATGGCCAATTTGGTGGAGAAATGCTGCGAAGACCCCACTGTCGACCGAATCGACCTCATTGGCTGGCAGGAGTGGTGCCAACGTTGGGGCATGGTACGTGAACCGACGTATCGGCTGGTGGCGTTCAATCACCGGTCCGTTCGTGGAGTCATCGTCGGATCTGCCTGGAATGCCCGCCGGCTCCTATCAAGGCAGCGAGGTTGGCGAATTGCGGAAATACAGGGTCGATAACGGCTCCGCCTACGTCTCCAAGTGGCTCTTGCGGGTGTGTGCGAGCCTCGGCGTGCGCCTGGTGCACTCCAAGTCCGGATGACCTCAAGGCCAAGGCGAAACTGAGCGCAGCTTCGAGACGGTGCGCATCCAGTTCCTCGTCGAATGGTCGAGCTCAACCGTGGACTGAGGGATAGCGCGAACGCCGACAGCCCGATGTCTTCGACGGTGATCGACACGTCGTAGAACCGGTCCCATGGTTCAGTTCCGATCGGGGGGAGGAAGTTGCGAAAGAAGGTGATCCTGGCGAGTTGCCCCCCCGGACTGCTTCCTTGACGAGCTGGGCGGAGAGCGCTCTGCGGCGATCACGGCGATGTCGATGGGCATGGGCGCCGCGATCGAGAGGTCGGCACGCAAGGATGGGCACGCCACCAAAGGGGCAACTTGCTTCGACCCGTTTCATGTGGTCCAGGCCGGAACCCAAGCCCTCGAGAAGGTCCGTCGCCAGGCCTGACAGGACCTCCGGAAGCTCCCCGACCAGGATGCAGCCCGCCGGTTCAAGGGTGCCCGCTGGGTGCTGTTGAAGGTCCCCGGTGACCTGAACGACGACCAGTCGGCCACGCTGCGCAAGCTGAAGCGCAGAGGGCCGACCTCTGGCGGGCCTACGCCCTGAAGAAGGCACTGCGGGCCAGCTTGGCCGGCGACCTCACAGAAGACGAGGTCGCCATGTTGCTCGACCGGTTCTGTTCGAGAGCACAACGCAGCGGGATGAAGCCCTTCGTCAGCCTGGCCAAGACCATTCGCAAACGGCGCGAGGGCATCCTG
>Ga0209385_1000184_pt1 | contig 23922 bp, 20 predicted proteins | sample NGEPerB_FD_184506 | JGI IMG/M metagenome (GOLD analysis project Ga0209385, IMG submission 184506) | Arctic peat soil microbial communities from the Barrow Environmental Observatory site, Barrow, Alaska, USA - NGEE PermafrostAB12-B... | ecosystem: Environmental > Terrestrial > Soil > Wetlands >... | reverse complement strand
GTCGAGAACTTCATCGACGGCCACTCGGTGGCGGCCAGTTCCGATGAGGTGATGGCGGTCGTGAACCCGTCGACGGGAGAACCGATCACCGCCGTGCGCGCGTCGACGAAGAGTGACGTCGACGCGGCGGTGCGGGCGGCGTCGCGGGCGTTTCCTCAGTGGTCCGGTCTCACGGCGTCCGAGCGCGCCCGCCGACTGCACCAGCTGGCGGACCTGTTCGAGCGTGAACTTTCGAGATTCGCGGACCTCGAGGTACTCGATACCGGCAAGCCGTGGTCGAGCGCGCACGACGTCGAATTTCCCGCCATCGCCGACGCTCTTCGCCACTTCGCCGGCGCCGCGCGCATGAGCACGGGTCAGACGGGCGCGGACTACGCGCCCGGTCACTCGTTCTACCTGCGCCGTGAGCCGCTCGGTGTCGTGGGGGCGATAACCCCCTGGAACTACCCGCTGTGGCAGGCGGTGTGGAAGATCGGGCCGGCCCTGGCGGCGGGCAACACCATCGTCGTGAAGCCCTCGGAGAACACGCCGCTGACGACGTCGGCGTTCGCTGAGCTCGCGGCCGGGGTGTTGGCTCCGGGCGTGCTCAATGTCGTGCACGGTCGCGGTGCCGTCGCCGGTGAAGCCCTCGTCGAACACCCCCTCGTGTCGCTCGCGACCTTCACCGGTTCGACCAGGGCGGGCCGACGCGTCGCCCAGATCGCCGCTCAAACTCCCAAGCCGGTGATCCTGGAACTGGGCGGCAACGCGCCGGTGGTGGTGTTCGAAGACGCGGATCTGGACGGCGCACTGCCGCTGCTCTCCGCCACGGCCCTGTACAATGCCGGCCAGGACTGCATGGCCGCGACCCGCCACCTCGTCGCGAGCTCGCGCTTCGACGAGTACGTCGAAAGACTTGTCGCACAGTTCGCCACGGCCGTGCTCGGCGCACCGCAGGACCACTCGACCACCCTCGGGCCTCTCATCTCTGAGGCGCAGCGCGATCGAGTGGTGGCGCTGGTCGACGAAGCGCGATCCGCGGGCGCGGTCGTGCTGGGCGGGAGGGCCCCGGCCCGGCCCGGCTACTACTACGAACCGACGATCGTCACCGGACTCGATCAGCACGACGCACTGATCCAACAGGAGTGCTTCGGGCCGGTGGTGACGGTCCAACGATTCACTTCCGAGGACGAGGCGATGCGCATGGCCAACGACGTCGAGTACGGACTGGCCGGGTCGGTGTGGACGCGCGACGTCGGACGCGCCATGCGCTTCGCCAACGGTCTCGAGTTCGGAACGGTGTGGATCAACGACCACCTGGTGCTCGGCCCCGAGATGCCGGTCGGTGGTTTCCGCGCGTCCGGCTACGGCAAAGAGGGCGGCATGGCCGGCATCGAGGAGTTCACGCGAGTGAAGCAGGTGATTGTCAGTTCATCGTGACGCGTTCGCCAAGGACCCTCTGGGCCCGATTGAAGGAGTTCCTTTTCCTAGAGTGACTGATGGCAGCGCTCGCAGAATGCTGAGCGTCGCACGACGTGGAGCCCACGTCGCGTCAACCCTTGCTCAACCCGCTCGGCAATCCACTCGACGTTGAGCGGCTCGATGACTCGAAGCACTGAGCACGATCGCTGGGCGACGACCACGATACTGTATCGAGAAGCGATTGCACGCACGAGGCGAGGACGCCGCCCGCGTACTCTGAACCAAAGGACAACGAACGAAATGACTGTCTTCGCAGGAACCTGGGACGTGACCATTGACACGCCTATTGGCAAGATGGCCGTCGTCTTCGAAATCAGCGAACAGGACGGTGCCATTAACGGAATCGCGCGTTCCGACGCGGAGTCGGTTGCGTTCCTCGACGCGGTCGCCGATGGAGACCGGTTGACGTGGTCCCAGGAGGTCACGACGCCGATGAAACTCACGCTGAATTTCGAAGTCATCGTTGATGGCGACACGATGACCGGCACGTTGAAGGCCGGCTTTCTTCCCGCATCGCCCGTCTACGGAAGTCGTTCTCCCGCGAACTGAGTTGACGCCTTTCACGCTGCGACGTTGAAGGCGTCAAACTGCGGATGACGTCCTCGCACCACGACGGTCACCGACAAGATTCGCACACCCGCGTTGGGATTCTGACCGCCGCGAAGCGAGGGCCCGAGACGCCGAGGTCATGTCATGTGGTCCGTTGTCGGAAGTTAGCTGAGGTCGAATCGATCGAGATTCATGACCTTGTCCCACGCGGCCGCGAAGTCTCGCACGAACTTCGTCGCTGCGCCGTCGCACGCGTAGACCTCGGCGATCGCTCGCAACTGGGAGTTCGAACCGAAGACGAGATCGACACGGCTGGCAATCCATTTGAGAGCACCGGTCGTGGCGTCGTGTCCCTCGAAGGTCTCCGCAGAATCGGACGTTGCTTGCCACGTTGTGCCCATGTCGAGCAGGTTCACGAAGAAGTCATTGGTCAACGTTTCGGTCCGCGTCGTGAAGACACCGAGTTGGGACTGCTGGAAGTTGGCGTTCAGGACACGTAGGCCGCCTAGGAGAACGGTCATCTCAGGAGCCGTGAGTGTGAGCAGGTGCGCGCGATCCAGCAGCAACTCCTCGGTCGAACGTTGATGTTCCGGTCCGAGGTAGTTGCGGAACCCGTCGGCGGTCGGTTCGAGCACGGCGAAGGTTTCGACGTCGGTCTGCTCGGGTGTCGCGTCCGTGCGGCCCGGCGAGAAAGGAACCTGTACGTCGTGCCCGGCCTTCTTCGCCGCCTGTTCCACCGCGGCGCAGCCGCCGAGGACGATGAGGTCGGCCAGCGAGACTGCCTTCGAGTCGCTTCTCGATCCGTTGAACTCCCGCTGAATCCCCTCGAGAGTCGAGAGGACCGTCGCCAACTCGGCCGGGTTGTTCACGGCCCAGTCCTTCTGCGGCTCGAGGCGGATGCGAGCCCCATTGGCACCACCGCGCTTGTCGGTGCCTCGGAAGGTCGCGGCCGAAGTCCACGCGGTTGATACCAGTTGAGCAATTGAAAGTCCAGAGGCGAGTAGCGCGACCTTCAGGTCAGCGATCTCTGACGCTCCGATCAACTCGTGCGTAGGAGCGGGGACCGGGTCTTGCCATATCTGCGGCTCCGCCGGGACAAGCGCACCGAGACCACGTGCGTAGGGACCCATGTCGCGGTGCGTGAGTTTGAACCACGCCTTCGCAAAGGCGTCGGCGAGCTCCTGCGGGTTCTCGTGGAAGCGCTTGGAGATCGGTCCATAGACCGGGTCGAAGCGCAGCGAAAGGTCCGTCGTGAGCATCGTCGGGGTGAGCCGTTTGGTCGCGTCGTGGGGGTCCGGTACCGTGCCAGCGCCCGCACCGTCCTTTGGCCTCCACTGCGTCGCGCCGGCGGCACTCTTGAACTGCTCCCACTCGAAGTCGAAGAGGTTGTCGAAGAAGTGATTGCTCCACTTCGTCGGGGTCGTCGTCCAGACGCCCTCGAGTCCACTGGAGATCGTGTCGTCACCGTGGCCCGTACCGAAGGTGTTCTTCCAGCCGAGGCCCTGCTCTTCGAGGGGGGCACCCTCGGGTTCGCGCCCGACGTACCGCTCGGGGTCGGCGGCACCGTGGGTCTTGCCGAACGAGTGACCGCCGGCGATGAGGGCCACGGTTTCTTCGTCGTTCATCGCCATTCGTGCGAAGGTCTCACGAATGTCCCGAGCGGCCAAGAGAGGGTCCGGGTTGCCGTTGGGACCTTCCGGATTCACGTAGATGAGGCCCATCTGCACGGCGCCGAGGGGATTGTCGAGTTCCCGGTCTCCGCGGTATCGCTCGTCACCCAGCCACGTGGCTTCCGATCCCCAGTTGATGTCCTCTTCGGGCTCCCAGATGTCGACGCGTCCACCGGCGAAACCAAAGGTCGTGAACCCCATCGACTCCAGGGCACAGTTGCCGGCGAAGATGATCAAGTCGGCCCACGAGATCTTGTTGCCGTACTTCTGCTTGATCGACCACAGCAACCGGCGCGCCTTGTCGAGGTTCACGTTGTCGGGCCAACTGTTGAGCGGTGCGAAGCGCTGTGCTCCGGACCCGGCGCCGCCGCGTCCGTCGCCGACGCGGTACGTGCCCGCGCTGTGCCACGCCATGCGGATGAAGAACGGTCCGTAGTGTCCCCAGTCAGCCGGCCACCAGTCCTGTGACGTGGTCATCAGCACCTCGATGTCGTTCTTCAGGGCATCGAGATCGAGCGTCGTGAACGCTTCGGCGTAGTTGAAGTCGTCGTCCATCGGATTGGCCAAGGTGGAGTTCCGGTGGAGCAGTTTGAGGTTCAACTGATTTGGCCACCACTCACGGTTCGACTGACCTCCGGCTGCACGTGTGTTCACTCCGCCCGAGAACGGGCACTTCTCATCGTTTTCCATATACACTCCTCCGGTCGCATCTTAAGTGTTCGAATGAGGGATCCTCCCCGTGGCGCAAATCGTTCAACGCCGGCCGAAACCGCTGTCGTGGTCTTGAGCGTCGTCTGTGGTCCCGAACGACAACGACGGTGCGTCGCTTTGACGTGGACAGTGCCATCGCGTTCCCGAGGGACAGTGCCAGCTTCGATTGACGTCTTGGCGTGCCCAACCCGTGTGAGTCGCTCGCGCTTCAATCCACATGGTCGCGGCCCGGGCCTTACGGCCACCACGAGATATCGGTACACTCTCCCACATCGACGAAAGGAAGCACCTTGAGCAGTTCGATCGTTCATCAGGACTCTGACGGTCTGCGGGTTCTTACTTTCACCAACGGCGAACGGAATCTGCTGAATCCGGAGTCTTTGGACAAGCTGCGCACTGAGATAATCAAGGCTGACAAGGACGAGGGCGTCCAGGCAATCCTGCTCACCACCGGTGGTGACGTTTACTGCGGAGGCCTCGACATCCCAGCCATCCAGGCCGGAGCCAACCCCGTAGAGTTCGCGACGGCCCTTGTCGAGTTACTCCACGTGTTCCCGCTCCTACGCAAGCCCATTGCGACAGCAGTGCAAGGCGACGCCCTCGCTGGTGGCGCAGCCCTCGTGGCCGCGGTTGACTACGCGGTCGCCGTTCCCCAGGCACGGATCGGCTCACAGGAGGTGGGCATAGGGATATGGCCGATGATCGCGCAAGTGCCTCTCGTGCACCGCATCGGCGTCCGCCACGCGCTGGAGAACATCGGGTGTGGCGAGCCGTTCACCGCGCAGAGGGCCCGTGAGGTTGGTCTCGTGCAAGCCGTCGTCGCTCCCGAGGAACTTAGACCGAGCGCCTCCCGCTGGCTCGCTCTGGCGCAACGCGGCGCAGGAGCCTACGGTCTCGGTCGGCCCTCGCTCTATCAGTTCGCGTCAATGCAATACGACGAAGCCCTCGACGCCGCACTAAACCGCTTCGAGTCCATGTTTAAGGAGAAGACATGATGCCAACTTCAGTCGCGCTACTCGGTGTCGGAAAGATGGGCGCCGCCTTCGTCGATAGGTGGCGCGGTGCCGGCCGCGAAGTCGTGCTCTGGAATCGGACGGCGGCGGCGGCCGAAGCCCTCGCCGGTGACGGCGTCCTTGTGGCAGCGTCAGCCGCGGGCGCGGCGTCGCGCTCGACATTTGTCGTGACGATGATGACCAACGGCGCCGCAGTTCAATCGGTACTACTCGAGGGGGGCGCCCTCGAAGCGATGACACCCGGCTCCACTTTGATCGACCTCTCGACGATTGACGTACCGTCCTCCGAGGCGATCGCGGCGGCTGCGAGGTTGCGCGGCGTGAACTACGTTCGAGGTGGCGTGAGTGGTACCCCGCCGGTAGTGCGCGGCGGCAACGCCACGCTCCTGCTGTCGGGTCCCGCTGTCGCCATCGACATGGCGAAAGCGGTACTCGACGAGATAACCCCCAACCAGGCCGTGGTCGGTGACGCTGAACAGGCGCGCATCGTGAAGATCGCGGTGAACAGCATGCTCGGTGGCACGATGCAACTGCTCGCCGAGGCGACGGCGATCGCCGAGGCGAGCGGCGTCGATCGTTCGGTGTTCCTCGACGCGCTCGATCAAACCGTGATTTCAAGTCGTTTCGTCTCATACAAGGGGGCGGCGCTGCGCTCGCGCGACTACAACGCGACCTTCACGATTGCTGACTTGAAGAAGGACATGGAACTGGCCAATGGCACCGCGGACGCGACCGGAGTGAAGCTCGTCCTTGGGCGCGCGGTCCTCGAGCGGGTGGTGAAGGCGATGGAGTCTGGTTACTCGAAACACGACTTCCTGAGCCTTTATTGCGTAGAGCAAGTGGATTCAGGGATGGCCGCCGACGTCGAGGGAGACTTACGCCCCTGACGCTCTTCGACGCGGGGTCGACTACCGAAGGGATCATTGCCGTTGGTGACCGCAAAGGTCGAACTCCCGTTGTTCACGGATGCTCAGTTCCTTTTCGTGCACAGGGTGAACGATGGACCATCGAGAGCAAGCGGCCCTTATCGGAATATCGTTCGGGACCGTACCTGACCGTCCTCGGCAGTACGTCGCTGCCCAGCAAATGGGCTGAGTAGGCTGCCTCTTGACGCGCGAAGGGGGAGCGAGTGATTCACCATGTGGTCACGTTCCAACTCGCCGCCGAGGACGAATCCACTCGCCGTCGCCATGCCGACGAGATTGCGGCTCGCCTGGAGAGCCTCATCGACACGGTACCCGGCATCGTCAGCATCGAGGTCCACTTCGACCTTGGACTGGTGGCGTCGCATTGGCCGGTCGTGCTGGTGTCGCAATTCGAGAGTGTCGAGTCGCTCGAGCGGTACCAGATGGATCCGCGCCACCACGAGGTCATTGCCTGGATGAACCACGGCATCGTGTCTGATCGAACCGTCGTCGATTACGAGACCTGATTGGGCCAGCACGACGACTCCGACGGTCCCCGTAGGACCCTCGTCAACGATCGTGATCGACGCTTTCGAGTACTGAAGCGTCGAGGTCGCTGACGTCAGTAACGCCCGTCAGCGCGAGGGCCACCATGAGGTCGGTGCGAAACGATTCGATGAGCTCGACGACTCCCTGCTCGCCGCGAGCGGCCGCTGCGTACACCCAGGGTCGGCCGATCAGGCACGCCCTTGCGCCAAGGGACAACGCCTTCACGACGTCAAGGCCGCTGCGAACACCGCCGTCCATCAAGATCTCGACGTCGCCCCCCACCGCGTCGGCGATTGAAGGAAGGATCCGCGCCGTGGACGTGACGTCGTCGAGCTGGCGCCCGCCGTGGTTCGACACGACGATGGCGTCGACGCCGTTGGCGACCGCTTCGCGCGCGTCCTCGGGGTCGAGTATCCCCTTCACGACGATGTTGCCGTCCCAGAGCGAACGTAGCCACTCGAGGTCAGTCCACGTGACACTCGCGTCGAATTGACTCGAGACCCAATGTTGGAAGTCCTGGGGCACTTTGCCCGCGGGTACAGCTCGCTCCAGGTTCCCGAAGGTGAGTGGCCTACCTCCGAGGGCCACTTCGCGCACCCAACGCGGATGACGCGCGATGTCGAACTTTCGCTGATACGGGTGCCGCGCGGCAGGCCCACCGTTCAGGCCGTTTCGCGTGTCTCGAAACCGTCGACCGGGCATGGGGAGGTCGACCGTCAACACGAGCGTGGAACAATCCGCAGTCTTGGCACGTGCAATCAGGTCCTCGGCGTACGCACGGTCTTTCATGACGTACAGCTGGAACCAGAAGGCCCTCGAGGTGGCGCTGGCGACTTCCTCGATGCCGCAAATCGAGAGCGTTGACTCGCAGAAGGCGATCCCCGTCCGTTCCGCGGCACGGGCTGCGAGCACTTCGGCCCGTGGCGCGAACATGCCGGCGAATCCCACTGGCGCGAGCACGAGCGGCAGCGAGAGTATCTCGCCGAGTACGGTCGTCGCCAGCGTGCGCGACGAGACGTCGCGCAGCACCCTCTGGCGCAACTTCAGTGCGTTGAGATCCGCCTCGTTCGCTCTCATCGTGTTCTCGGCGAACGCGCCCCCGTCGACGTAGTCGAAGAGCTGTCGCGGGAGGCGTCGACGGGCCAATTCGCGATAGTCGGCGAACGAGGCGGGTTCCAGCTCGAGCGTGCGGTCGGCGCGACGAAACATTAAGGCCGCACCGTACGCGTCATTGGGCTCCGCCTCGTCACACACCCTCGATCTTGTCGCGCGCCACGATTCCGGACTCCGGCCGCGCGGGCTCTGCCAGGGAGAGAAGCAGAGCCCACGCGCCCGGTACTTGGGGGAAGCCAAGCATCTTGCGCCAAACGACGGTGAGCCATTACGGTGTCCAGTCCCTTGTCAGAGGCCCCGCGACGCTCGGGTGTTGATATGAGACTGGGAGTCGCGGGTCGTGTTGAGCGTGCCGTCGACGGTCCAGTAGCGCTTGCCCGCCACGAGTAGTTCCTCGGCGGGGAATTTGGTGATGACCTCGCAGCCGGTGGCCGTGACGACCATCTCCTCTTCGATGCGCGCGGCGCCCCAACCGTCCACCGAAGGCCAGTACGTCTCGAGGGCGAAGACCATTCCCTCCTCGAGCACTTCAGGGTGGTCGAAGGACACGAGTCGGGAGAAGATCGGCTTCTCCCAGATCGAGAGTCCGACGCCATGGCCGTACTGAAGGGCAAACGCCGCCATCTCGTCGGCGAACCCGAACTCCTCGGCCTTGGGCCAGACCGCCACGATGTCGGCAGTAGTGACACCCGGCTTTACCAGGTCGATCGCGGTGTCCATGAGCTCTCGGCACTTGGTGTACGCGTCGCGCTGGGCGACGCTGGCACTACCGACGGCGAACGTGCGGTAGTAACAGGTTCGGTACCCGTTGAACGAGTGCAGAATGTCGAAGAACGCCGGGTCGCCGGGTCGCAGGATCCGGTCGGTGAACACGTGCGGGTGGGGCGAGCAGCGTTCGCCCGAGATGGCGTTCACGCCCTCGACGTGCTCGCTGCCGAGGTCGTAGAGCGTCTTCGAGACGAGTCCGACGCACTCATTCTCCCTTACGCCGGGCCGTAGAAACCCGTAGAGCTCGTCGTACGCGGCGTCCACCATCGACACCGCGGTGGTGAGGAGCGTGATCTCGTCTTCGGTCTTGATCCGACGCGCCTCGAGGAACACCTGTTGTCCGTCGACGACGTCGATACCCTCGTTTCGCAACGCCGCGAGGATCGGCATCTCGACGACGTCGATGCCGAGGGGCTCATTCGCAAGACCGTACTTGTCGAGCTCACGGCGGATCGCCTTGGCGACACCTTCGGCGATGCCCGCGTCGGGTGAGAACGCGCCGCGCAGCGTCGAGATGCCCGCGCGCGAGCCGTGTTCTGGCGGAACGCCCTCGCGGGCCCCCGAACCGTGGTCAAGCCACGGGTTGAACAGCACGTGGTGCTTCGCCGCCGAACCGAAGTCCCAAATGACCGGTTGGCCGCCGCGTGGCAACAGCGCGAACCGGATCAGCTTGTCGATCGCCCAGGTGCCGATATGGGTCGAGGTCATGTAGCGGATGTTCGCGAAGTCGAACGCCAACAGCGAGCCGAGATTGCTCGCTGAAAGTTTGTCGTTCAACCGAGCGAGCCGCGCCGCCCTCAGCCGGTCAAAGTCGACCCGCTGTTCCCAGTCGACGACATTGGTTCCGAAAGTCTTTACTGCCATACTTGCCTCCAGTTTGAGAGATCCTCTTGTGTTGCCGTCCGACGTACTGCGCTTTTGAACACGATCCGTGTCGAGAAGTAGTTCAATGAACCTGCTGACCTCCACTAACGTTCATCGACTCTCCCGTGATGTTCGAGGCGGAGTCGGACGCGAAGAAGAGACAGGCGAGACCCATGTCCTTGGGACTCTGGGGACGTCCGAGTGGGATGCCGCTCACGAAACTCTGCCAACCGTTCTCGCCGTCGAGGTCGTTGAGGATACCCTTCGTGTCGTCGTCCCAGAGGGGCGTGCGCACGACGCCTGGGCATACGGCGTTCACGGTCACGTTGTGCGGCGCCATCTCGAAGGCGAGCGACTGGGTCAGCCCGACCACGCCGAACTTCGTGGCGCAGTAGTGTGCCAGTCTGGGCAGTCCCTGTTTGCCGGCCATGGAGGAGATGTTGATGATCCGCCCGGACTTCTTGGCAATCATGTCCGGAAGGAATCGTTGCGTGGTGATCACCACTCCCTTCAGGTTCACGTCCATCATGGTCTGCCAATCGTGGTCGCTAATGTCAAGGAAGTCGCGTACCGTCGAGATTCCTGCGTTGTTCACCAAGATGTCGACCGATCCGATGCCACGCTCAATCACTTCGGCCGCCTCGTTGATGGAATCGCGTGAGGTGACGTCGAGCGCCACGCCGGTCGCGAGGAAACCTTCGTCACGTAACTGTCCCGCGAGGCGCTGCGCGGCCGCGCCGTCCAGATCGCCGATCACGACGTGGGCGCCTTCTCGCGCGAAGACCTGGGCGACACCCGCGCCAATACCGGACGCGCCGCCGGTGATGAGTGCCACTTTGCCGACCAGTTGTCCATTGCTCATATGTCTCCTCGATTCGTTGGGTGCGGCGTCATTTCGTTCCACTCGTCGCGACCGCGGGCAGTACCTCTCTGGCGATGAGCTCGAGCGACTTGGTGCTGACGTCAATGGGCATTCCCGGTGGACGAGCCCAGAAGATCAATTCCTCGAACCCGAACTGATGTTGCGCGGCGAGGATCGACTTGATGACGTAGTCCGGGGTGCCCACGAAGTAGTGCGCCTTTGAAAGCTCGCGGTAGTCGGTCACCGCTCCACCGTGGGTGTCCGCGTCATCGGCGTCAGCGAACCACTTGCGGTATCCGTTGAACTGGTAGAGCAGCGACTCCCCGGCAAGCTCCCACGCTTCGTCCATGGTCGAAGCGGCGAAGATCACGCGGTTGGTGGCGAGTCGGGGTCGCCCCGCGCCCTGGTAGTTGTTCAGATACGCGTCGTAGATCTCCCTGCCGGCGCCGGAGTCCGGCATGAATCCGCACCCGTACTTCGCCGCACGCCGCGAGGCGTAGGTCGAGTTGCCACCTATCCAGAGTGGCGGGCCACCCTCGGTGAAGGGCATCGGCGCCACGATGACGTCGTCAAAGTCGAAGTGCTCCGAGTGATAGGAGAACCGCTCACCCTTCCAGGCGAGTTGCAAGAGTTCAATGGTCTCGTCGGTACGCCGTCCCCGCTCGGCCTTGGGTACACCCATGACCTTGAACTCCTCGGGCCGGTAGCCCGGCGCAATGCCCAACTCCAGCCGGCCCTTGGACAGCTGGTCGACGAACGCCATGTCTTCGGCGAGTCGAAGCGGATGGTGCAGGGGCGCGAGGAGAACGGCGGACCCAAGCTTCACGCTCGACGTGCGGTCGGCGAGAACGGCGAGCATTGGCGCCAGGGACGGCAAGTACCCCTCTTCGAGGAAATGGTGCTCGGAGACCCATATCGAGTCAAAACCCAGTTGCTCGCAGTACACGGCCTGATTGATCAGCCGTTCGTAGAGTTCGTGCCACGGTAGGCTCGCCGCGGGCGGATTGCGGAAGTCATACCAGACGCCGAGTTTGGTCATTTGGCCACCTCGATCAGGACCTTCACGTCACCACTGCCGCGCCGGATGAGGCTCTCGAAGCCTTTCTCGACGACGTCGTCGAGGGCGATGACGGACGAGACGACGCGGTCCACGGGCCAGCGGCCCGTCGCGACCAAGTCGATGACCCGAGGGAAGTCGTACACCGGGTAGCACCACGTACCCGACAACGTCAGGTCCTTCACCGCCAGCATCTCGGCGGAGATCGACGCGGGCACCACGTGCAACGCGGTCTGCACAATTTGCCCTCCGGGCTTCACCGCGGCGATACAGGCTTGCAGGGCCGTCTCCTTCCCAGCGCACTCGATCGCCAAATCGACGCCGAGACCCTTGGTGTGGTCTTCGATGACTTGGGCGAGATCATCGGTAATCGGATTGACTGCAATGATCTCACCGAGTCCTTCACCGAGTCTTGCCGCGCGTTCGAGTCGGACGGGGTCGGACTCTGAAATGATGACGCGACGGGCGCCGCTCGCGAGGGCGTACATTGCCGCGAGCGAGCCAATCGGTCCCGCGCCGGTGACGAGCACGGTCTGTCCGGGTTGGAGTTTTCCCCGATCGACGCCGTAGGCCGCGACTGCCGCGGGTTCAATGAGCGCCGCCTGGAGCGGCGTCACGTTGCTGGGTATCGGAATGAGTTGGGAAGCCTTTACCGTCGCCAGTTCCGAGAGTCCACCCCACGCGGCGGAGAGACCGGTGCACGCCATCGTGCGACAGAGATGGTTCGCGCCGCGCGAGCACTGGTCGCACTCGCCGCAGAAGATAAGCGGCATGATCGTGCAGAGATCGCCCTCCTTCACTGAGGTCACGCCGTCACCCACGGCGACTACGTACGCCGAGAACTCGTGCCCGAGAATCTGTGGGGCCTTCGAGCCGTTGAGCGGATGGGGATCAACGGGGATGACGATGGGACCATCGGTGAACTCGTGAAGGTCCGTCCCGCAGATACCGCAGAACTGGGGCCGCACTAGTGCTTCGCCGGCGCCCGGGCTCGGTGGTTGACTTACGTCGTCGACGGTGATGGATCCTCGATTGTGAAATACTGCCGCTCGCATCGTGTACTCCTTGGTTGGGGGTCGTTCTGAACTGTTCTATGAAAGTGGTGGTCGGTGAGCGAGGTAATCGGCGATACCGGCGTCCACGTCGGCCTGAGGGCGCTTGAAGCTGTACTCGACGAGTTCCAGGGGGTAGCCATCGGGGTCGGCGAAGTAGACCCACCGCCAACCGGCGAGTACCCCGTCGTCCACGACGTTGATGTCCGAATAGAACTCAATTCCCTTGGACTCGAGCAGCGCCTTCGCGGCGACGATATCGTCCACCTCGAATGCGACGTGCGACGCGCCTATGTTGTTCGAGGGCAGCGGCGCGTCGGTTTCTGATTCAGGTGCCTTGTATTCGAGCAGTTCCATGAAGGTGTCACCCAACTTCAGGCAGACCTGACGAAGGATCGCGCCGGGAACACCTACCGCTGGGCCGAGCCCGGCGTGATCGAACCACGGACTCGGTTCGGTACCGATCTCGAGTCCGAGGAGGTCGCGGTAAAAGTAGATCGACTTGTCCAGATCCTTGACAGTGAGTCCTACGTGACTTTGGGCCTTGAACATTGCTATCCCCTTTTGCTTTCCGCATCCCTGCGCACCGGTCTGTGAAGGTCTACGACAATCTTTCCTCTGGCCCGTCGCTCGGCAAGGGGCTTGATCCCGTCCTCGACCAACTCATCGAGACCGATCACTTTGTCCAGCACCAGCGCTGCGACGTTCGAAGACGCGAGTATGGCCAACGCTTCGGGAAGATCTTCGGCGCAGACGTGCGCGAGCGTGCCGTGGAGGTCAACCTCGCGCAGCGTGAATTGCAGCAGGTCGAGTTGGTTTGCGCGCGTGTGCAGACCGAGGATGAGTACGTCGCCACCTCGACGCACCATGTCGAGCGCCTTCTGGGGATTACCTTGCACGCCGGTCGCCTCGACGACCGAGTGAACGCCGAGTCCACCGGTAATGTCGAGCACCATCGCGGTTGCGTCCTCAGTGGTGGCATTGATGGCGTGAGTCGCACCGAGCTTCTTCGCGCCGCTCAAACGCTCGTCGTCGATGTCGATCGCGATGACCGGACTGGCGCCGCGTGCGACGGCGCCAGCGACAAGGAAGCCACCGATACCCCCGACGCCGATGATCGCCACTCCGGCACCATCGCGAACGCGCGCCCGCCGAAGACCGTGCAGTGCGACCGCGAACGGTTGGGCGAGTGCAGCGGAGACGTCGTCGACGTCGTCGGGAATCGAGCGGCAGATGGACGCGGGGCTCACCACGTAGTCCGAGAGTCCGCCATTCACCTGCAGACCGAGCGTGAAGTACTTCGCACAGAGATTCGTCCGACCTTCGCGGCACCATTCACACGTACCGCACGAGATGCCCGCACCGCTGACCACGCGGTCGCCGACGGCGAAGGTGGTGACGTTGGATCCGACCTCTTCGACGACACCGACGAATTCGTGTCCGAGGATCACGGGCGCCACGGCGAGCACCGGGCCGTGATCCCACTCCGATGAGTCCGATCCGCAGATGGCCGCTTTCGACACCGCGATGAGGACGTCATCAAGACCGACCGCGTTCGGCCGTGGTACGTCCTCGACGCGAATGTCACCTCGACCGTAGTAGATGGCGGCCTTCATGAGCCGATCTCGACGTGGACCTTGGTGGTCTTGCCACCCGAGCGTGACAATGCGAAGGCGTCGACGCTGTCAGCGTGGGCGAAGTGATCTGAGACGATCGGCGTGGGGTCGACGCCACCGGAACTGAGGAATCGAATCGTCTGTGGCCACAGATTCACCGATCCGATGATGCCCTGCACCTCGAGGGCCTTGGCTTGAATCAGTCCCATCGGTGCCTCGACCTTGCCGCCGACGTTGATGCCCACGTAGACCACGCGTGCGTGGTGTCCCGCGAGTTCGAGTGCTTGGGCCATGGCCATGGGGTGGCCGGCCGTTTCAAGAACGACGTCGAACATGTCGCCGCCCGTTAATTGGGACGACTCGCGCAGGTCGTCGGGCGATGTGGGGTCGAATACGTGGCCAATGCCCAATTCAGCAGCCTTCTTGCGACGGAACTCCTGAGGCTCGAACACCGCTACCGTGGCGCCCCGACCCTTCGCGGCGAGCGCGGACATGAGTCCGATCGGTCCTGCGCCGAGCACGGCCACCCTGTCCGAAGGATCGACGCGTGACACGAACGTCGCGTTGTAGGCAACGCTGAATGGTTCGACGAGCGCGCCCATTGTCCAACTCATCGAATCGGGGAACTTGTGCAGCCACTCGGCCTTGACGACGAAGTACTCGGCCATCGCTCCCGAAATCGTGAAGCCGAAATGGTCCTTTCCACCTGCGTTCACCACGCATTCACCGACCACGCGGTCGCCCGTGTTGAAACCAGCGACCTCGCTGCCCACCTCGGCGACTTCGCCTGCCCACTCATGGCCCGGAACGATCGGGTAACTGAAGGGCAGAATGTAGCGGCCCTCGAGGAGCTCGATGTCCGAGTGGCAAATACCGACGGCCCGTGACCTGACGAGCACCTCGTCGGGACCGACGTGGGGGACATCGACGTCGAGGAACTTGACTGACTCCTTGTCAGTGAAAACTGTAGCTTTCATGGCACGTTCCTTCCGACTTAGGCGCCCTTGGGCGCGAGAACTTGATTTATCTCTTTATTGATCGGTGCCATCACCTTCGAATTGTCACGGCGATTTCGAGCCAGCGTGTATATACCGACGGCGAAGAAGATGAGGAACCCCTGGAACCAGTACTGGTACGCCTGGGAAAGGTTCAGGAAGACAGTGATGTTGAGCAACTCTTCGAGGAGTAGTGCACCGATGAAGACTCCGATAAACGATCCCCGACCACCGAAGACGCTCGCCCCGCCGAGCACGACCGCGGTGACACCGGCGAGAGTGAAATTGATGCCCTGCGTCGCGTCACCGACACCGATCGACGCCATCAACATAACTCCGCCGAGCGCGGCGAAGAGGCTGCAGATCATGTAGGCGCGAATGACCGTCAGATTCGGATTGATGCCGAGGCGGAAGGCCGATTCGGCATCGGAGCCGACCGCGCGAAGACGGCGACCCCATTTTCGCCGGCGAAGTCCGTAGTCGAGCGCCACCGCACCGACTGCGCAGACGATGAAGGCGTAAGGAACGTTGAGGACACCTGCCTGGATGACGTTAGAGATGTTCAGGTCGATATAGCCCGCCTGGAATGGTCGAATCACGAGCGAGATCCCCTGCAGCCCGATGTACGTCACCAACGTCGCCGCGACTGGTGTGAAGACCTTGCTTTGAACGAGGAGTCCATTGGTAATCCCGACCACCGCCGCGACGACGGCCATTACCACGAAACCGAATGCCACTTCACCGAGATTCTTTGAATTGGTCTCGTAGACGGAACCGATGACGGCGGTGAGTCCGACCATCGGACCGGCGGAAAGGTCAATGCCTCCCGTCATTATGACGAAAGTCTCGCCAAACGCCACAAAACACAGGCCGGCGATCAGAAGCAGGAGTCCGTTGAGATTGAAAGCCGACAAGAAGCGAGGACTGTGCACCGCGGTCACGATCGTGACGACGGCAGTCAGAAATGCGAGCACGACGGGAGCGCCGTAGTCGCTTCTTCCAAAGGTCTTCAACCGTTGGCTTGGTCGCTGTGAACCAAGATTCTTGGTTTCGGTCCGCTGCCTCCGGCTCGTTGCAGTCACGATTGACTGGGTGATGTTGTGGGTCGTGACTTCCTCGCCACTCAATTCGGCGACCTTGAGCCCCGACGAGAGCGTGACGACGCGGTCGCAGAGACCGCTCAACTCGCGGTTGTCCGAAGAGACGATGAGGACCGCGACACCGGATTCGGCAATCGAACGAAGGATCTTGTAGATTTCGGCGCGGGCACCGACGTCAACGCCCTGTGTCGGTTCATCGGCGAGCAGCACTTTCATGTCGCGTGTCAGCAGACTGCGTATGAACAGGACTTTCTGTTGGTTTCCGCCCGAGAGCGACAAAACGTTCGCGTCGATTGAATTGGTCTTCAGGGCCAGGGATTCGGCCTGACGGCGAACGGCGGCGGATTCTGTACCCGCGCGAACCACGCCGAATCTCGAGAACATTTTCAGACCGGAAACCACAGTGTTCTCGCGGACCGAGAGCGACGTCAGAAGGCCCTCGTGCAATCGGTCAGCCGAGAGATAGACGATCCCGTCGTTGAGCGCCATCGATGAATTGCGGAGCTTCTTCGCGCTGCCGTTGACGACAATCTCGCCGCTCGAACGTTCAAGACCGCCCAGCGCACGAAGAAACTGCGATTGGCCATTGCCGATGATGCCCGCGATACCGAGGATCTCACCGGCGGGCACTTCGAGGTCGACGTTGAAGAAGCCATCACCCTTGAGCTCTTTGGCGACCAGGACCGCGGCTCCGATCGCCCCGGCGTGCTTCTCGGGGAACTCGGACTCGAGAGTTCGTCCGACGATGAGGCTCAGAATCTGCTGATCGGTCGTGTCGGCGACGCTGTAGGTTCCTCGACCTTCGCCGTCACGTAGAACCGTCACCGTGTCGCAGATCTGACGCACTTCCGCGAGGCGGTGGGTGATGTAGATGATCGAGACGCCTGATTCCGTCATACTGCGGATTCTCGCGAAGAGCATCTCGGTTTCGCGCGCGCCGAGCGCGGCGGTTGGTTCGTCAAGGATGAGAATGCGAGGCTCAGCCATCAGCGCCTTGGCGATTTCGAGCAGTTGTTGTTCAACGACGTTCAGGTCGGCCACCCGGGCTCCGAGGGAGACGTCGAGTCCCACGTCGGCGAGTTGCTGGCTGACGTACTTCTTAGTGGCACCGTCGAGCTTGCTCACCTTTGACGGCAGGCCCATCGCGAGGTTCTCGAACACGGTGAGATCGGGGGCCAGCGCCGGGTGTTGGTAGACGATGGAAATGCCAATTTCCTGGGTCTTGAGCGGATTGAGGCCTTCGGCAACTTTGCCGAAGACCTCAATCGCGCCCCAGTCTGGTTGAAGCGACCCTGCGGTCACTCCCATCAATGTCGACTTACCCGCACCATTCTCACCGAGCAGCGCGTGAATCTGACCGCGCTGCACTTCGAGGGAAACCCCCTTGAGGGCGGCGACGCCCTCAAAATGCTTCCACACGTCAGTGAGCTTCAGTGCAACTTGATCCGACTGATCTGTACCAGACATCTATGACTTACTTTCTCGTAGCGACCGTGATTTGGCGCTACGCCTCGTTACTTACGCTGTGGAACCTTGCCCGCCAGAGCCGCCAACTGCTGAGCGTTAGTAAGACCGCTCGAGTTGATAGCAGTTGCGGGAAGCTTGGGCTGGCAATTCGGAGCAATCTCGCCACCAGTGGGGTTGACCGAGTTCTCGTAGTTCTGCTGGGGCACGGTCTTCGGGGGCAGTTTGCCACCGGTAGCCTTTGCCACCGCATACTTCATTGCCCAGTTGACCATCCAGTTCTGTGACGACACTGTCATCAACTTGAAGCCGGGATCGGTCGCGACATCGGCCTTCCAAGCGCACGCGACGTTGTTACCGTCTTCGGTCGCGATTACCGGGATCTTTTGTCCGGCCTTCGCCCACTCAGGGAACGCACCAGCTAACGCTGAGCCGTAGTCACTGACGACAGCCTTGATCGCGTTGGCGCCCGTGTTCTGCGACAGCAGGCCGTCAATGACGGTCACCGTAGTCGCCGGGTCCCAGTTCGTAACATTGAAGGGCGACGTACCGACCAACTTGATGTTCGGGTAGTTCTTCAACACACTGTTCATGCCCTGAAGTTCCTGCAGGCCCTGCGAGTTTCCTGGAGGACCGGATAGGAAGGCGATATTGCCGCCCGCCGTGCCGAGGGCGGCAGCGACAAACTTGCCCCACGCGACTCCCGCCTGCACGAAGTTCGTACCGATGTACGCGGTGTAGTTCACGCCAGCCTTGCCACCGGGCGTTACACGGTACGGAACGACAAGGGTTCCGGCCTTGTAGGCCTTGGTGAGCGCCGGCAGCATGGCCTTGCCAGCGTCAGGGAAGTCAACAATCGCGTTGATGCCCTGGGAGACCAATCCGTTGATGTCACTGATCGCCTTCTGGGTACTGCCCTGTCCATTCGTGTACACGAACTTCGTAACGCTCTTGCAACTCAACGCCGTCAGCGCGCCCGCGTAGCGAGTAATTTCACGCCACGTGTTGTTCCCAAAACCGTCCGCCAACGCGACGGACGCTTTCTTCGGGCCGCACCAATTGCCCGGTGACGTTGACGCACCGGACACCGTTCCAGAGGTAATCGGAATCACCAGAGCCGCAAGCATTGCTGCGGTACCGAGGATTCCAACCCTCTTCGACGCGGATGTCATCTTTGAAATTCTCATGTTCCTCCTCATTGGATGATGTGATACTGCTCCTACTGCAACTTCTCCCACTGCAGCAGCGATGGTCGAAGCACTTCGCTTATCCGAAGCTGGTGACTATTCCCCCTCTTCACTAAACGATCTGATGTCGCTCACGATGAAGACTCCACGCGGGCGGGCGGTGCGCCACGTGTTGCGCCTCCGTCTAGAGAACCTGATCTCACTCTTCGAAAGAGCTTTGCGATCCCGCCCGTGGACCTCAGTCCGTACACACTGATGCCGATAGCGAGCGCGGTCGCCTGCACGATGTCCTGGACCGCGGCGGTCGCACCGGTCGCTAGGACGAACCCCTGCAATTGGATCAAGAACGCGGCGCCCAGTGCAGTGGCAACCGGGCTGCCGGCACCCCCAAGCAGCGACGTGCCGCCCAACACCACCGCGGCCACCGAAAGAAGCAGATACGAATCACCCTGGAACACCGACGGTTGCTGGATGATGCCGGCGAGCATCACTCCGGCCAGCGTGTAGAGCAGGGCCGAGCCGACGTACGCCATGTATTGGTATTGATTGGTGCGCAACCCCGCTGCGCGCGCCGCACGCTCACTCGCGCCGCTCGCTTCGAATCGCCGTCCGACGATCGTCTTCTTCATTACGAACTCGAAGATGGCGATGACGACGACCCCTAACACGAAGGGGACCTGAAGACCGAGCACGTGGTCGTTCATGAAGTTGAACAGGTGGGTTGTTGTCTGGGTTGGCGTACCGTGACAGACCGCGACGTCAATGCCGTAGAGCACCGCGTTCATCCCGAGGGTCTGAACGATTGGCATAATGCCAACTTTGGTGACCATCAAGCCGTTGAAGAGACCGGCGGCGATCGCGATACCGAAGGCTAGAAAGATTGAGGGGATCAACTTGCCATTGTCTCCGTTGGGCATGTGCGAGACAATGATCGCGGCCAGAGAGATGTATCCGGGCGCCGAAAGATCGATGCCCCGCTGCTGGATTATCAGCTGCTGTCCCACGCCCACAACCATGAGCACGCCGACGAACGGCCAGAATGCCGCGAGGGCGGCGCGGCCCAGGCTCGAAGGCTCAAAAATCGCCGAGGCTACAACCAATAGCAGCAGTCCGGCGGCGATGCCGCTCGACTTAGACCACCGGCTGAACTGATCTCTCATCTACTTCCCCCCATTTGATCCTCAAGCGTGTGCTGCGCACGACTGATTGGCGTTCCTGCCCAAGTATCAGTGCGAGTGGTCCTCAGTGTGGGTCGGGTACCGCAATTCGTACCCAGCGGTCACTTTTGAGGAAGCTCCGGCCCAGCCCCAGATCATCTCGGCCTCTTCGGTCGCTGACGTGTTCCGAAATCCGTGCCAGACGCCCTTCTTGTGGAAGGCGACGTCGCCAGCTTTGACCGGAATCTCGTTATCGCCGTCTAGGACGATCCCTTCACCTTTGGTGATGTAGGCAAACTCCTCGGCGTTTTCGTGGCGGTGCCACTGGTGCTCGGATTGACCTGGCGCGAATCGGGCTCGACCGAAGACGAGGTTCTCTGAGCCGCCGTTAAACGCGTCGATGACAAACTGGACGGTCATGCCAACCCAGCCCTGGTCCGGGCCAAGGTCCGGCTGCGCGGGCACGGCGCCAATGTCCACCTTGTAGGTCTCTTCCATGTTCCCCCACGTCTCCTGCACATCGTTCAGCACATCTGGAAGAATATTACACACGGAGCACACGCCATGTGCAATAGTTCTTAAAATTCTTGTGAATACGCGGATTCATGCCTTTTACTGTGTTTTACTGACTAGTATCCATACGACTTACAGCAACAGGGGTGAAGATTCAGTGATCCACGTGGCTGGCAGCGTCGAGTAGTGAATCTCGGGCATACGCCCGGATGTACGGAGTGCCGAGCGGGGGACGAAGGATGACGACAGAAATTGGAGCTCTTCTCAGGAGGGCCCGCGTCAAGAGATCCCTCAGTCTCAGGACCTTAGCGTCCGAGATCGGAGTCTCGGCCAGCCTCATTTCGCAAGTCGAGACCGGAAAAACCCAGCCGTCAGTGTCCACGCTCTACGCACTCACGAACTTTCTCGGTCTGTCGATGGACGATCTCCTAGGCAATGGCCCGTCCGCGCGTTCTTCAGCAATTTCGACTCTTCCAGCCTCGCCTGAGCCGTGGGCGCCCATCGGTTCCGCAGTGCAGCGCGGTTCGGATAATCCCAGACTTGAGATGGATAACGGGGTGAGTTGGGAACGACTCGCGGTTGACAAGGGCGGCGTCACGGAACCGCTGCTCGTGACGTACGCACCAGGCGCTTCAAGTTCCATCGAAGGAAAACTGATGCGACACAGTGGACATGAATACGCCTACATACTCGAAGGCGAATTGACGATGAAATTGGAGTTCGACACGGTCCACCTTTCTGCCGGCGATTCCCTGCAGTTCGATTCCGTCCGACCCCACATGTACACCAACCACGGCACCGTCGCGGCCCGCGGGGTCTGGCACATCATCGGCCGACGTCTGCAGAACGAACAGATGGCCGAAGCATCGTCTGCAGCGAAGTCTGTTGAGAACAGATTGAACTCCGCAGTGGACGTCCTGCACGCCATGGACCGAATGACTCTTTGAAGCTTCGTCATTGATCACCGGGGCGTCGGTGCCGTAACAACTAGCCGTCTCATCTCGGGCCGTCGGACCCCTAAGGTCACCAAACTCTGGCCGTTCGACTTCGCATTACCGCTAACGAGTGACTCCAAGAATTCGCTCGCCCATTCTCTCGTGGTGATCGAAGCTGCAGTTAACCAGGATGAATGGACACCGCGAGAACACTTGTCCCAGCCTCGACAGTTTGGAAGGTCAACAGGAGACGTCGCGAGTCGAACTCCTTGTACCCCATGGGCGCGAGAGACCTAGGCACTCGGCTCAGGCCTTCGTTTTGCTTCAATCAACTCTGAGTGCATTTCCAAACCAGCATTTCTCGCGTGCTCGACGAGCAACGCCGCGAAGTCAGAGTCTCGGAATCCCGCGCCAATTGCGCCGGCTGCCATCTCGGCGCGAAATGCAGAGACGGGCATCGACACTCCAGTCCCTTGCTCAGCGCGTCCAACTCCTTTACCCTGGCGAATTTCAAACTGTTCCCCAAGGGATTACGAAGCGACGCGCCGGAGTCGTAGAGCTGGTTGACACGAAATGTAACTCGACTTCGTCGCATTGGGGACAGTGAAACTGTCCAATTACGCAAGCGAAGAAGATGTCGTGCACGGGAAGAACCGGGTGGATCGGGCGTCACTTTCACGGCTCAACTCAGGGCAATACGAGAAGACCCGGCGCAACGCCACCGAACCAGCCTTCGACAACGAGTCTTGAAACCATCAGGATCCGGGTATCGACGTGGACGTGGTCACGGGCGAGTCACACATCGCCAGCACCGAGAAGTATGGCAGTGATTGCGCCGGGCCCAACTTCACGGCACCATTGACAACCGAGAACGTTGCTGAGTTGAAGTGTGGGCGTCTTGGCATCGGGAGAACCGAAGTCCGTTCGGTCCACAGCGACAGCCATTCGGGCCACGTGTTTTCCGACGCAAACCAGCGAGATTGGTTTGCGTCACCGCTTCAACTGTGCCGCCCTACGCTTTGTTCGGTACGAAGAGCTCGAGGTTGAAGGGCGCGGCGAGTTTACGAGACTGTTCGAGGACAGCGCGACAGAAGGGACAGCACAATGGCAGCGGTGACGCAAAAGGCGGTACTGGCGGGCGGATGCTTCTGGGGGATGCAGGAACTCATCCGCCAGCGGCCGGGCGTCATCTCGACGCGGGTCGGCTACTCCGGCGGGGACGTCGCGAACGCGACGTATCGCAATCACGGCACGCACGCCGAGTCCATTGAGATCATCTTCGATCCCGAGGTCACTTCCTACCGCGCGATCCTGGAGTTCTTCTTCCAGATCCACGATCCAACGACGCCGAATCGTCAGGGGAACGACCGGGGCGTGAGTTACCGCTCGGCGATCTTCTACGTCGACGACGAACAGCGTCTCATCGCACTCGACACCGTTGCCGACGTGAACGCGTCGGGACTGTGGCCCGGATCGGTCGCCACCGAAATCGTTGCGGAGGGACCGTTCTGGGAGGCCGAGCCCGAGCATCAGGATTACCTGGAGCGCTATCCCAACGGCTACACGTGCCACTTCCAGCGACCGGACTGGGTGCTGCCTCGCCGCAGCGACGCGTCCGCCACCGTAGCGACGTCACAACCTTTAACGCAATAGATCCCGGCGAAAGCAGCCAAGCCGAAGAGCGTGACGTTTGACTCGACGCTGACGGCGTTCGGAAACAACACCGGCATTGTCGTGGCGCGCGAACGCCGGTCGCGACTCAGGGGAACGCCAAAGAACATCGGCTCAATGATGAGCGCGTGTCACCATTTTCAGCATTCGAATATTGAACGCGATGAAGCGCAGAACCTGAAACGGTACGTTCTTTCGTTGTCGCAGTGTCTTCTGTGTCGGTAAGGGTGCTTCCGCGATGCTTCTGTCTGCGTCATCCATGTTGTCGAGCCTTTCTTAATTGATCGTCGTATCGAGTCGTTCGGCTACTCGGGAATGAAGAACCAGCCCGGTCGCGCCTTGGCCTTGTAAATGAACAAGTAGTGCAAGAGCAACTTGGTCCAGTGTGCTCCGAGACCGATCTCTCCCGAGGTCTGGTGTAGATCGCGCCCAGAGCGAGGAAAGCGCTTGAGGTCCGGCACGATCGGGTACATAGTCATTGCGGCGGCGGAGCCCTTGCGCAATCCGGTGCCGGCAGAGGCAATACAAGCGGCGCCCATCGAGGCCATCGACGCCTTGTGGAGAGGTGCGTCGCTCCCGCGACGTACGCGGTCGGCGATCGACTGAGCGACGATGCGCCCCATGACGCCCGAGGGCATTCCGGTTCGCGGGGGAGCGGGGGAGATGACGGTCCCACTCGGACTCTTTCTCGGTTGCGAGATGGCGTGGGG
>Ga0209385_1000183_pt1 | contig 23925 bp, 23 predicted proteins | sample NGEPerB_FD_184506 | JGI IMG/M metagenome (GOLD analysis project Ga0209385, IMG submission 184506) | Arctic peat soil microbial communities from the Barrow Environmental Observatory site, Barrow, Alaska, USA - NGEE PermafrostAB12-B... | ecosystem: Environmental > Terrestrial > Soil > Wetlands >... | reverse complement strand
GGGGGGCGATCTCCACGGAGGCGGCGTCCGAGACCGATGCGGCCGCGCTCGTCGAGAAGGTCAAGGAGCAGCCCACGATGGCCGGAGCCGCTCTCGCCCTCACGGTCGGAACCCCGAAGCGCTTCGGCTATCCGCTTCCCGCCGGCGTCGAGCGGAAGGCGCGCGTCGCAGCGGTCGATTACGGCATCAAGACGAACATCCTCCGGATGCTCGCCGCGCGCGGCCTCGAGCCCGAGGTCTTTCCGGCGGCCGCGACGGCCGAGGAGCTCCTCGAGGGCGGGTTCGACGGGTTCTTCCTGTCGAACGGGCCGGGCGATCCCGACGCGTTGCCGGGATGCGTCGCGACGGTGAAGCGTCTCGTCGAGTCCGGCAAGCCGGTGTTCGGAATCTGCCTCGGGCAGCAGCTCCTCGGCCTCGCCCTCGGGGGCACGACCTACAAGCTCAAGTTCGGCCACCGGGGCGCAAACCACCCGGTGAAAAACCTCAAGACGGGCCACGTCGCGATCACGTCGCAGAACCACGGCTTCTCCGTGGCGGCCGACTCGCTGCCGAAGAACGTCGAAGTCACGCACCTGAACCTCAACGACGGCACCTGCGAGGGCTTCCGGCTCACGGACAAGCCCGTCTTCGCGGTCCAGTACCACCCGGAGTCCGCCCCCGGCCCGCACGACTCCGGTGCGCTCTTCGACGAGTTCGTCGGCCTCGTGACCTCCCGCATCTAAGTCGAACGCCGCTCCGATACGTCTCTTTCAAGGAACGGGATTCTCATTTCCATAGGAGGGCCCATGAAGACAGGAATTAGTGTGTTTCTCGCAGGTTTCGTCCTCGCCGCCGGAGTCGCGGCCGTGGCGCCGCGGGCCGTCGCCGCCGAAGGAAAGGCTGAAGGCAAGCTCACTGTGGCCGGCAAGTCGACGGTCGTGAAATACGCCTATGCCTCCGCCGGGCCGGGTTTCTTCGACAAGACGAAGGAAGACGTCACCGTGATCGTCAGCGACGTGCCGCTCGACGCGAAGGCGCTCGAGGATGAGTTCGAGCGCATGAAAATGGCCGACGCGGGAAAGCTTCACGCGTTCGAGATCACCTTCGGTGCGGATGCGACGCCCATCTCCACGTCTTTCCGGCACAACGGATTCACAAAGGCGAGCCCGAGCGGCCTCTCCAGCGAGGACGTCTTCGTGAAGAAGGTCTTCGATGCCAAGACGATCGAAGGGAGCTACAAGAGCGCGAAGCCGCACGAATTCTTCGGGACCACGTACTCGTTCGACGTCACGTTCAAGGCAGAAATCACCCGCAAGGCGAAGCCCGTGCCGCCCGTGCCGCCGACAGCAGCGGAGACGGCGGCCGCCGTGAAGAGCCCGCAGGCGAAGGTCTACGCGGACTTCCTCGAGGCCGTGCAGAAGGAGGACCTCGGGGCGCTCCGCAAGCTCTTCACGAAGGAGCAGGCGAAGAACCTCGACGATCCGGACGCGAAGCAGATGGTGAAGATGGTCAAGATGATGTCCGCAACGGACATCCGGGTCCTGAAGGTCGTCGAGAAGAGCGACACCGCCGACCTGACCGTGAGCTGCAAGCAGGACGGCAAAGCCCAGAACGGCGTCGTCCACATGGCCAAGGAAGGTGGCGCGTGGAAGGTGCAGCGGGAGGAGTGGAAGGACTAGGGATCGGCGGCGGGGACGGCGCGCCGTAACATCGAGGCTGTGAACGTTCCCGCCTTCCTCGCGAAGCGGTTTCTTTTCGGCAGCCGGCGCGGGCTGCCGAAGACCGTTTCGCTCCTTGCCCTTTTCGGCGTCGCGCTCGGCGCGGCGTCGCTCGTCGTCGCGATGGGCCTCATGTCGGGCTACCGGGGCGATCTCGCCGAGAAGCTCGCGGGGACGAGCGCGGAAGTGATCGCCATGCCCGAGCCCGGCGCGAACGTCGAAGAGCAGCGGTCGGCGCTCCGCGCCCTCCCGAACGTGACCGCGGTTGCCCGCACGGCGTTCGCCCCGGCGCTCCTCCTGTCGTCGCGCGCGCCCGAGGGCGTCGACGCGCTCGTGAAGGCGCTCGAGCTGCCCGACGGCCTCACGACCACGAGGCTGCTCGGCGCAGTGCCCGGCCTCGCGAAGTCGTTTGGCGAGCTCGAGGCGAAGGGCGTGACGCCCGTCCTTCTCGGAGCCGGCCTCGCGAAGCGGCTCGGCGCTTCCCCGGGAGGCACGGTCGTCCTCGAAACCTCGTCCGCGGCACTCGCGGCCGGGCTCGCCGTGGCGGCGCGCACGCCGATGACGGTCGCCGCCGTCGTCGAGACGGGCTTCTCCGAGGTGGACGACGGGTGGGCGGTGGTTCCGCTCGCCGGCTTCGAGAGGCTCGCGCCCCCGGGCGCGCGGCAGGGCGTCTGGGAAATGAAGCTCGTGAAGGCCTCCGCGTCGGCGGAGACCGTCGCCGCCGCGCGAAAGCTCCTCGGCGAAGGCGCGACCGTCCTCGACTGGAAGGTCCTGAACCGCGACCTTTTCGAAGCGCTTGCCGTGCAGCAGACGCTTCTCTTCATCGTCCTGACGCTCATCGTGGCCGTGGCCGCGGGCACGGTCGTGTCGTCCCTCGTCGTCCTCCTCGCCGAGAAGACGCGGGACGTGGGCGTCCTCGCCGCGCTCGGCGCGCCGCCCTCGCTCGTGGCCCGCACGTTTCGCCTGTCGGGAATGCTGCTCGGCGGGAGCGGTCTCGTTCTCGGCGTCGTCTTCGGGCTCGCCGTGTGTTTTCTCCTCACGGTTTTCCGCGTCGTGCGCTTTCCTCCCGAGATCGCGAAGGTCTACTACCTCACGTGGATGCCGTTCCGGCCCGAGCCGCTCCACGTGCTCGGAATCCTCAGCGTCGGCCTCCTCCTCGTCCTCGGGGCGTCGGCGCTTCCCGCGCGCCGCGCCGCGCGGATGAATGCTTCCGAAGCCCTCCGATACGAGTGAGCCGGACACCGGCGAGCCCGCGAACGGACCGTTCCGTCGGGCGTACACTTCGTGAAATGAAACCCCTCGCGGGACCGGTGGTCCTCGCCGCCGACCACGGTGGCTTCGCGCTGAAGGAAGCGATCAAGCGACACCTGAGGGCCGAGGGCGTCGACGTCCTCGATGTCGGAACGAGCTCGACCGAGCCGTGCGATTACCCAGTTTTTGCGCGCGCCGCCGGCGAGGCCGTCGCCTCGGGGCAGGCCTGGCGGGGCATCGTCGTCGACGGCGCGGGCATCGGCTCCTCCATGGTCGCCAACAAGATCCCCGGGGTCCGCGCGGCCATGGCCTTCGACCTGGCCACCGCGAAGAACGCCCGCGAGCACAACGACGCCAACGTCCTGACGCTTGGCGCCGGCTACCTCGCCGAGGAACTCGCGCTCGGAATCGTCGACGTCTTCCTGTCCACCGACTGCACCGTGGAGCGCCACAGACGCCGAGTCGCTATGATCGATGCCATCGATAAGAGCCGCGGAAACACGCCGGAGAATCCGCGCGATCCGCTGAGTTCGAGGAGTTCGCCGTCCATGGCCTCACCCGACTTCGATTCGCTCGTCGGCCGGATCACCCAGATCCTGACCTCGAATCCCTCGCTCCTCGTCCAGCCGACGTGCGGGGGGTCGATGGCAGGAGGTGACGCCTGCGCCGGCTGCCCCATCGGCGGCCACTGCGCGACCCGTTGCGCCGACACCGTTCGTTCGATGATCGCCTGCGTGGGGCCGGGCTGCCGGGTGTCGGGCGCACCGGGAGGCGGCGAGGTGCCCAAGGACCTGGCCGGCTTCATCGACCACACGCTTCTTCGCGCCGACGCTACCTATTCGGACATCGACAAGCTGTGCGACGAGGCCGCCCAGTTCGGCTTCGCGTCGGTGTGCGTCAATCCGGTCTTCGTCAAGCGCTGCGCCGCCCGCCTCTCCGGCAGCTCCCCGGTCGTCTGCACGGTTGTGGGCTTTCCGCTCGGGGCTATTCCCAAGGAGATGAAGGCGCTCGAGGCACGGCGCGCCGTTCGCGAAGGTGCGAGCGAGATCGACATGGTCATCGCGATCGGGGCGCTCAAGTCGGGCGACCTTCGATTCGTGGAAGACGACATCCGGGCGGTGGCCGAAACCGCCCACGACGGCGGCGCGATCCTCAAGGTGATCCTGGAAACATCGCTCCTGACCGACGACGAGAAAGTGGCCGGCTGCGTGGCGGCCCGCAAGGCCCGGGCGGAGTTCGTGAAGACCTCGACGGGCTTCTCGACCGGTGGCGCCACCGCGCACGACGTGGAGCTCATGGCCCGAGCCGTCGACCGCAAGCTCGGAGTGAAGGCGTCCGGAGGGATCCGGTCGGCTGAGGACGCGAAGAAGCTCATCGCCGCCGGCGCCACCCGGATTGGGGCCTCGGTCGGCGTGAAGATCGTCAAGGAGGCTCGGGGGATCGCCGCCGCTTCGAAGATAGAGGCGGTAGAGGCGAAAGAGGCGAAAGGGACACTTTGATGGCCGACCTCCGGAGCTTCGTGTACCTCGACGCGATGCAGCCGCAGGTCGCGGCCTACATCGGCACGGTTGCCCGGGGATTCCTCCCGGTCGCCTACGAGGCCTCCTTGATCGTCGAGATCTCGCCCGGCATCGAGATCAACCGCGTGACCGACGTCGCCGTCAAGGCGACCGACGTCCGTCCCGGCATGCAGGTCGTGGAGCGGCTCTACGGAATGCTCGAGATTCACAGCACCTCGCAGGCCGAGGTCCGGCAAGCCGGCACCGCCATCCTCGCCGCCCTTTCCCTGAACGAGACCGACCGGATCAAGCCGCGGGTCCTCTCGTCGCAGGTCATCCGGCGCGTCGACGCCCTCCAGGCGCAGCTGATCAACCGCGACCGGCAGGGGATGATGCTCGTGGCCGGCGAGTCGCTCTACATTCTGGAGGTCGAGCCCGCGGCGTACGCGGCCTTCGCGGCGAACGAGGCCGAGAAGGCGGCGGAGATCAACGTGGTGGACGTTCGGATGACCGGAGCGTTCGGGCGCGTCTACCTCGGGGGCGAGCAGCGTGACATCGACGTGGCGTCGGTCGCGGCCATCCGGGCGATCGAGTCGCTCACCGGGCGCGAGGCGCCAAAGGGCCGGAGGGACTGAGTCGGTGATCGATCTCCGAAGCTACGTCTTTCTCGACTCTCTTCAGGAGCAGCACGCGGCCTTCCTGGGAACCGTGGCGAAGGGCTTCCTGCCCGTCGGCGGACAGGCCTCCCTTTTCATCGAGGTCTCTCCCGGGATCGCCATCAACCGGCTCACCGACATCGCGGTGAAAGCCACCTCCGTCACGCCCGGGATGCAGATCGTCGAGCGGCTCTACGGCCTCCTCGAGGTCCATCACGACGAGCAAGCGGAGGTGCGCCGCGCGGGTGAGGAGATCCTCCAGGAGATCGGCAAGACCGAAGGCGACCGGATCAAACCCGAGATCCTCTCCTCGACCGTGATCCGGGGCCTTGACGACCGGCAGACACAGCTCATCAACCGGACCCGCCACGGCCACATGATCGTGGCGGGCCAGTCGCTCTACATCCTCGAATGCCAGCCTGCCGCGAATGCCGCGCTGGCGGCCAACGAGGCGGAGAAGGCCGCGCACATCAAGGTCCTGGAGATCGTCACCTTCGGCTCGTTCGGACGGGTTTACCTGGCGGGAGCGGACCGCGACATCGACGTCGCTCTGCCCGCGGCCGAGCGGGCGATCCAGGGTCTTTCCGGACGCGCGGTGAAGTCTTAGGAAAGTCATGGAACACCGAAACGCCCCGGAAACGGGTGTAGAACCGAACAGGGAGGATCGAAATGGCTGAAGCACTGGGAATGATCGAATGCCGCTCCTTCGCGGCGATGGTCGAAGCGGCCGACGCGATGGTGAAGGCTGCGAAGGTGGAGCTCGTGAGCTACGAGAAGACGGGGGGCGGCTATGTGACCGCCATCATCCGGGGCGACGTCGCGGCCGTGAAGGCGGCCGTGGACGCGGGGCAGAACGGGGCGGCGCGCGTCGGCGACATCGTCACCACTCACATCATCGCCCGCCCGCACGTGAACGTCGACCTCGTCCTCCCGCTCGGCCGTAAGGCCGAGGTCGAGAAGGAGATCGGCTCGCACGGCGGCAAGAAGTAGGCGGAGCGGTGGCGAACGGGAGGCGGTGAGGCCATGCTCCTGGCAAAAGTCGTCGGGACCGTCGTGGCGACACGGAAGGACCCCAGGATCGAGGGGCTCAAGTTCCTCCTGCTCCGGCAGGTGAACCCGGAGAACCTCAAAGAGGGCGGCTTCGTGGTCGCCAATGACGCGGTGGGCTGCGGCATTGGCGAGTTTGTACTCTATGCATCGGGCTCCTCCGCCCGCCAGACCGAGGTCACCAAGGATCGCCCTTGCGACGCGGTCATCATGGCGATAGTGGATACCTGGGAGATCGGCGGCCAGACCCTTTTCGACAAGAACTCGTCCGAGCACGGATACAAAGGCGCCTGACCATGGAGCGGGTTGACACATGAGCTCGGCGTACAGCCCCGAGCAGATCCGCCGTCTGGCCGAGGTCATCGCCCGCGAGCTCGTGCCGGAGGTGAGCGTGGGGCCCCCGGCGCCTTCGGCCGGAGGCGGTGTTTTCCCGGACCTCGACGAAGCCGTTGCGGCCGCCGTCGTTGCGTTCAAGGCCCTCGATGCACTCGGCCTCGAAAAGCGACACGAGATCATCGAATCGATGCGCGACACCATGCGGCTGAACGCGCATTCCCTCGCGGCGCTGGCTGTCGAGGAGACCGGCCTCGGGCGCGTGGAGGACAAGGTCCGGAAGAACCTCCTCGTCACGAACAAGACGCCGGGCCCCGAGGAACTGACGCCTACTGCCACCACGGGAGATCGCGGCCTCGCCCTGATCGAGCCGGCTCCGTTCGGCGTCATCGGGGCGATCACGCCGGTCACGAATCCCTCCTCCACGATCATCTGCAACTCGATCGGAATGGTGGCCGCGGGAAACACCGTGGTGTTCAACCCGCACCCCTCCGCCAAAAGGGTCTCTCGGGAGACGGTCCGTCTTCTCAACGAGGCGATCGTGAAGGTGGGGGGACCGCCCAACACGGTCACCTGCACGGCCGAGCCGACGATTCAGTCCGCGGGCGAGCTGATGAAGCACCCCCGGGTCCGGCTGCTCGTCGTCACGGGGGGCGGCGCCGTCGTGGCCGCCGCGATGAACTCCGGCAAGCGGGCCATCTGTGCCGGGCCCGGCAATCCGCCCGCCCTCGTCGACGAGACCGCCGACATCGAGAAGGCCGGACGCGACATCGTCTTCGGGCACTCGTTCGACAACAACGTCATCTGCACGGACGAGAAGGAGGTCATCGCCGTCGCCTCGATCGCCGACGCGCTGAAGGGGGCGATGAAGAAGGCCGGGGCCTTCGAGCTTCCTGCCAGCGAGCTTCCCCGCCTGGAGAAGGTGATCTTCGAGAAGGGGGCCGGGCCGCGCGGCCACGCGGTGGTCAACAAGAAGTACATCGGCAAGGACGCCTCGGTGATCCTGCGCGAGCTCGGCATCACGGCGGGGCCCGAGGTGCGGACGGTCCTCGTGGAAGTGCCGAACGAGCACCCCCTCGTCTGGACAGAGCAGATGATGCCGGTTCTCCCGCTGACGCGAGTGAAGAACGTGAACGAGGCGATCGACCTCGGCGTCGCGGCCGAGGGCGCGTGCTTCCATACCGCGTCCATGCACTCGCACGACCTCGCGGCCCTCTCCACGATGGCGCGCCGGTGCAACTGCTCGATCTTCGTGAAAAACGGACCTAATCTGGCCGGCCTCGGGTGCGGCGGCGAAGGGCACACCTCGTTCACCATCGCCTCCCCGACGGGCGAGGGGTTGACGAGCCCGCGCTCGTTCTCGCGGTGGCGCCGCTGCACGCTCGTCGACCATTTCCGGATCGTGTGACGAGGACGTGATGGTGCAAAGCCCCGGCCCCGCCCTCGCGATGCTCCTCCTCGGCGAGGTCCCGCCGGGCCTGCGCGTTCTCGACGCTCTCGCCAAGGAGGCGGAGGTGGAGGTGCTCCAGACGGGCACGATCCACTGCGGCCGCTATCTGATCCTGTTCGGCGGCGAGGTCGGGTCGGTGGAGCGCTCGTGGCGCCGGGCGCTCGACACCGCGGGCTCGCACGTCGTCGACGAGGTGCTCCTCCCGCACGCCGAGGCTCGCCTCGCGCCGGCCATTCGGGCGGGAACGGTCCGCTGGCCGGCCTCCGGCGACACCCTTGGCGTCCTTCAGGCCGCGACGCCTCCGGCCCTGATCCGCGCGGTCGACGCCGCGCTCAAGGGGGCGCTCGTCGACCTGGTGGAGCTGCGCGTCGGGGACGGCCTCGGCGGGAAGGCCATCGCGAGCCTCTGGGGTGAGACGCACGACGTGGAGGCCGCGATCGATCTCGCGCGATCCTCTTTCGAGAAGGCGGGCGCGCAAGGCTCCTCGACCGCGGTCATCCCGCGGGCCGACCCGGCCGTCCTCGAAGCCCTCGGCTCGGGGAGCCGCTTCTTCAAGGAGTTCCGGGGATGAAGCTGGGGAGGGTCATCGGCACGCTCGTGGCGACGGAAAAGCCCGACGCGATGAAGGGGCTCAAGCTCCTGATCGTCCGGCCGCTCACCGCGGAACTCGAAGACGACGGCGAGCCGTTCGTCGCCACTGACGCGTCGGCGCAAGCCTCCTCCGGCGACCTCGTCACGTGGGAGGCCTCCCGCGAGGCCGCCCTCCTCCACGACCCGTCTTTCATACCGGTGGACCACGCAGTCGTGGGGATCGTCGACCAACACGCCCTGGAAAGCCCGGAGCGGGCCCGATGATCCTCGGACGCGTCCTTGGAACGGTCGTCAGTACCGTCCAGCATCCCTTCTACGCAGGGAAGAAGCAGCTTCTCGTTGGAGCGGTCCTGCCGGACGGGACGCTCGATGGAACCAGGTACATCCTCGCGCTCGACATGGTCGGAGCCGGCGTGGGCGAGACCGTCCTCGTCGAAGATGAGGGAAATTCCGCGCGCCAGATCCTCGGAGACCCGAAGGCGCCGGTGAGGTCGCTCATCGTCGCGATCGTGGACAGCGTGGACGTCCCGGCGCCCGGCGGGGTCTAGAGACGCCTCATCGTCCCTGTCCTCCCATCGCGGGCCAGTTCACGACGACGACGGCCGGCTCGTCCTGACGCTCGTCGGCGGAAACGAGCACCAGGAACCGGTTACCGTCCGGCGCCGGAAGGTACTGTGACCGGCTGTCGGAGATCCCGTTCGGTATCACGCGAAGGGAGAAGAGAGGTTTCGGCCCCCCCGCCCGCACGTCGCCTTGCAGAGACAGGTCGACCGCCATGAGTTTCCGGTCGGGCGAGACGAAGAACAGCTCTCGCCCGTCGGCGCGCCAGAGCGGCTGGTCGCCGCCGTCCTTCGAGATCTGCCACTTCCCGCCCGACGGCGGGAACCGCTGGAGGTACACCTCCGAGCGGCCCGTTTCGTCCGACACATACGCGAAGAAACTGCCGTCCGGAGAGGCCGACGCATGGGCGACGGACGATTGAGTCCCGGCGAGGAGGAGAACCGGCTTCCGCTCGCCGGTGAGAGGCAGTCTCCAGAGCTCGTTGCGGCCGGAGCGACTCGAAGATTCGTAGACGAGCGAGGCGCCGTCCGGACTCACGAAGTCGGCGTAGGCGTCCGTGTCCGTCGCCAGCAGCAGCTCGTCTCCGCCCGAGCCGTCGAGCAAACGGCGGCGGAGGCCCAGACGGCCCGCACCGACCGACGAGAAGTAAAGCGACCGTCCGTCCGGTGAGACGAACCCGGTGTTGTTGGCCTTCGGCCCGAACGTGAGGCGTGTCCACGTGCCGCGCGTCAGGTCGACCTGCCAGAGATCCGGGAGATCGGTGCGTCGGTCCGACACCGCGAGCCCGAGCCGCTGCGCGCCGGGGAACCAGAAAGGCTCCGCCATGACGGCGGGATCCCCGACGGTCCCGAGGGACTTGCCGTTGCGATCGAACCAGGTGAGCTTCTGTCGCACGTTCGCGCGACGCCGATAGACGAGGGTGCCGTCAGCGGCACCCGAGAAGGCCGTGAGGCCCGTCCAGCCGGAATCGCCTTCGGGAACGATCCCGTCGACGATCAGGGTGGGCTCGCCGGACAGCTTGTTACGGCCCGCGTCGAGCGGCTGCGAAAAGAGCGTGTTCTCGCGCACGTAGAGCAGACGACCGGCGTCGTAGTCCGCCCGTCCCCGCGCCGGAACGACGAATGTGTCTTCGGGGGAGTCGAGCGACCCGATGTGGACGCCGGCGCGGCTGTCCTCGTTGCTCAGACACAGATAGACGAAGCGGACTCCGTCGGGGAGGAACTTTGGCCACCGGTGCGTGTAGTCACCCGCGCCGAGCGCCGTGAGCGGCGCCGAGACCCCTCCCGATGCGATCACGCGGTGCAGGGGCAGGCGGGTCCCGGGCGCGAAGACGATGACGTCGCGCGGAGACCAGGCCCCGCCTCGGCCATCCGCGGCCGTGCAGATCGTCTGGGGCGGCCCCCCGCCCGCGCTCACACGGACGAGGCGGTCTCCCGTGAAGAAAGCCAGAAACTTGCCGTCCGGAGACCAGAACGGGAAGCGCGCGCCTTCGGTGCCGGGAAAAGGCAGCGCGCCGAGGGCGTCGAACGAGCGCACGTAAAGGCGCTCGACGTCCTTCTCGTCGGTGGCGACGAAGGCGAGGCGGCGCCCGTCGGGCGAGAGCGCCATCGAGTTGCCAAACGACGCGCCCTCGGGAGGCCGGACCTCGAACTGCAGGACGGGCGCGTCACGCCGCGGGGCGCGAGCGCGCAGCGCGAGCAGCCCCGCAGCGGCCGCGAACGCGGCCGCGATCCCCCAGGAAAGATAGAGAGACTTTCTGCTCCGTCTCTCACGCCTCGTCCGTTCTGCGCCTGCTACTGTGGGGTTTGGAGCCGTTTGTTTTTCTTCGAAGGTGAATGAGCCCGAAGCGCTTTGTGCACTCAGCTCTTCGAGGTCTAGCCGCGCGTCGGCGATGTCGTGGAGCCTCAGCTTCGCGTCCCGCTGCAGGCACCTTCTCAGAATCTTTCGTACAGCCGCCGGCGTCTGCTCCGGCAGCGCCGCCCAGTTCGGGTCTTCCTTGAGGATCGCGGCGAGCGTGTCGGACACGGTCTCTCCCTCGAAGGCTCTTTTCCCCGTGAGCATCTCGAAGAGCACGCACCCAAACGCCCAGACGTCGGTCCGTTTGTCGACGGGCTTTCCGCGCGCCTGCTCCGGCGACATGTACGCCGCCGTCCCGAGGATCATCCCGGCGGCCGTGGCCCGTGCCGTGAGCGTCGGCGAGTGCGTGATAGACGGAGAAGAGCCTGTTCCGCCGTCGCCTTCGAAGATCTTCGCGAGGCCGAAGTCTAGGAGCTTGACGCGCCCCTCCGGCGTGACCTTGACGTTCGCGGGCTTGAGGTCGCGGTGGATGACGCCCTTCTCGTGCGCGGCCTCAAGCGCCTCGGCGATCTGCTTCGCATAGGAAAGAGATTCTTCGAGTGGAAGAGGACCGGAGGCGATCTTCGCCTCCAGGCCGTCGCCTTCGACGAGCTCCATCGCGAGGAGGTGCCGACCGGAGATTTCTTCGAAGGAATAGAGGATGGCGATGCCGGGATGATTCAGGCTCGCCAGCGTGCGCGCCTCGCGCCCGAAGCGCGCGCGTCTGTCTTCGTCTTCGAAGAACTCTTCCGGCAGGACCTTCAGGGCGACCGTCCGGTCGACGCGCGTGTCCTTCGCCCGGTACACCTCTCCCATCCCGCCCGCGCCCAGAGCGGAGAGCACCTCATAGGGGCCGAGTCGGGATCCCGTCGCGATGGCCAGTGCGCGAAGTCTAGCGCCGGAAACGAGTGTCCTGTGTTCGAGGCATAGAATGTTTTCTTGATCGGCATGACGGAAGGCTCGGAGACAGCGGACACCTCGAGTCCCGACGTTCCTCTCTGTGTCGACCTCGACGGGACGCTGATCCGGAGCGATCTCCTCTTCGAGGGTCTCGCGCGACTCGCGAAGGAGGGATTGGGGCCGCTCTTTCTGGCTCCGTTCTGGCTCTCGAAGGGCAAGGCGGGCTTCAAGAGGGAGCTCGCGAACCGGGTCGCACTCGAACCGTCGACGCTTCCCTACGAACTGCGTCTCCTGGAGTTTCTTCGAAAGGAGAAGCACGATGGGCGGCGCCTCGTTCTCGCGACGGCGTCCGACCGCATCTGGGCGGAGACAGTCGCCCAACACCTCGAGATTTTCGACGAGGTGATGGGGAGCGACGGCACGACGAACCTCGGCGGCGAGGCCAAGGCGCGGGCGCTCGTCGAGCGGTTTGGAGACCGGGGATTCGATTACGCCGGAAATGGGCCGAGGGACATGCCCGTCTGGAAGAAGGCGCGCCGGGCGATCGCGGTGAATTCTCGGCCCGCGATCGAGATGGGCCTTCGCCGGGATGGGAATCTCGCCGAGGTCTTCCCGCCCTCTCCCCTGAAACTCAAGACGATCGTCGAGGCCGTCCGCGTGCGGCAGTGGGTCAAGAACCTCCTCGTCTTCATTCCGATCATCACGGCGCACAAGCTGCAGGACGTGGGAATCCTCGCCGCCGGCGCCCTGGCGTTCGTGGCGATCTCGTTTTGCGCGTCGAGCATCTACCTCCTCAACGATCTCTTCGATGTTGATGCCGATCGCCGGCATCCCGAGAAGTGGCGCCGGCCTCTCGCGAGCGGAAACCTGACGATTCCCGTGGCGATCGTCCTCTCTCTTCTCCTGATGGCAGCGGGCTTCGCGATCTCCCTGAGGCTTCCCGCGGACGCCGTGAAGCTCATCGGCGTCTACCTCGTCGCGACGACCGCGTATTCCCTTTTTCTGAAGCGCCGCGTCCTCGTCGACGTCTTCACGCTGTCGTTGCTCTACACCCTCCGCGTCCTCCTCGGCGGCGCCGCGACGGGCCTTCTTCTCTCGCCGTGGTTTCTCGCCTTTTCGGTGTTCACGTTCCTCAGCCTCGCGTTCTGCAAGCGGGCCTCCGAGCTCGTGCGGCTCAAGAAGTCCGAGCTTCTGGAGGCTCCGGGTCGGGCGTATTTCACGTGGGATCACCTCGCCGTGCAGACCTGCGGCATCACGAGCGGTTATCTGGCCGCCATCGTCCTTGCGCTCTACCTCCAGAGCGACACCGTGAGGCGTTTCTACGCGAGCCCGGCGTGGCTTTGGCTGATCGTGCCCGTCTTCCTGTACTGGATCAGCCGGATCTGGGTCCTCGTCAACCGGGGCGCGATGGATGAAGACCCCGTCCTCTTCGCCACGAAGGACCGCGTCACCTACCTGACCGCGGTCGTCAGCGCGGCTATCCTCATTTTCGCCACCTACGGTCCGTTCCATCTGCCCGGCGTGCAGCCGTGAGCGCCCGTCCTCTCTTCTTCTTCGATCTCGACGACACCCTCGTCGACCATCACGCGGCCGAGGAGGGCGCGCATCGCGAGACGCATGCCGCGCACGGCGCGCTCTTCGGAGGGATTGCGTTCGAGGGATGGCTCGCGGCCTATCGCCGGAATAACCTGCGCCTCTGGCACGAGTACGGGAAGGGGGCGATCGACCGCCCGACGCTCACGGCGCACCGCTTCGCGCTGCCGCTCGCCGATCTCGGCCTCGACGCCGCGCACGGAGTTCTAGTCGGGAAGTCCTACATGGAGGCGTATGGCCGCAACTGGCGGCTCATCGAGGGCGCCGAGGAGACGCTGGAGCACGCATCGCGGGAGGGAGTCGTCGGGATCCTGTCGAACGGATTCCGGGAGACGCAGCGCGCCAAGATCGCCCGCTTCGGCCTCGACCGATGGGCGCGCCACGTGGTTCTCTCGGAGGACGTCGGCGCGATGAAGCCGTCGCGCGCCATCTTCGACGCGGCGGCGAAGGCCGCCGGCGGGGGAGAGCGCCGCCGGCTTTACGTCGGGGACTCCTTCGCCACGGATGTCGTGGGCGCGAAGGCGGCGGGCTGGTTTCCGATCCTGTTCGACCGCTACGGCGTGGGCGCGCCCGAGCCCGTCGTCTTCGTGACGCGGCTTTCCGACCTCAAACCGCTTCTCTGAGTGATTTCCTAGCGGACGCTCTTCCCCGGAATGGAAGGGGGCGTCATGGCCGAGGGGAGCGTTTTCTTCATCGCGGCGAGCACGGGCTCGTTGCCCGCGGGCGGCTGGAAGCCGTGGTGAGTGAGGATGTGCCAGAGCCTGCCGACGACGGCCTCGGATTGAAGCGGCTTGGCGAGGACGTCGGTCGCGCCCGTCTGGATCGCGAACGCGAAATGACTGCGGTCGAGGCGAGCCGACGTGAGGACGACGGGCAGGGCGGTCGACGAGGCCTGGGCCTTGATCACGCGCGTGACGTCGAAGCCGTCCATGCCCGGCAGCGCCACGTCCATGAGGACGAGGTCGACGGTGTCCTGCAGCAGCCTCTCGAGAGCCTCGGGCCCGTCCTTGGCCTCGAGCGCCCGGCAGCCATGCCGCCCGAGAACGTCGGCGAGGCGCTTGCGTTCTTTCGCGTCGCCCTCGACGAGAAGGACGACGGGCGGGCGGGACTTGATCTCGACGGCGGGCGCCGCGCTCGCGCCCACGGGGAGCGCCGGAGTCGGCATGGCGGGCGTCGCCATCGATCCGAGCTTGGGATGCGTCCGGCGGCCCGCGGGCGCCTCGAAGGGAGCGCCCGGCGCGCTCGGAGGCGCGGCAGTCTGCGTCGCGACGCTCACGTGCGGCCCGGAAACGGCCGGCGCCTGCCCGGACTCGAAGGGGCGGAGCATGGCGAGATCGGCCTCGAGATCGGCCGCCGTCGCGAAACGCTGCGCCGGTTCTTTCGCGATCGCCTTGTAGACGATCGCGATGAGCTCGGGGGAGATGGTCGTCATCTTGCGCAGGTCGTCGGGCGGCGGTTCCGAGACATGCTTCATCGCGATCACGAGCGGCGACTCGCCGTCGTAGGGCACTTTGCCGGTCAGGAGCTCGTACGCCATGATGCCGATCGAGTAAACGTCGCTGCGCGCGTCCGTCGGCCTGCCGAGCGCCTGCTCGGGAGACATGTAGTGAGGCGTTCCCACCATGACGCTGTCGAGCGTCAGCTGCTCGTTCGACTTTCCGCGCGCGAGGCCGAAGTCCAGAATGGCCACGGCCCCGTTGTCCTCGAGCATCACGTTCTGCGACTTGAGATCGCGATGGATGATGCCGAGCTTGTGCGCCGCTTCGGTCCCGAGGGCGATCTGCCGGAGAATCGAGATCGCGCGCCCCTGTGGGAGTCTTCCCTCGAGCTGGATGATCGTGCGCAGGTCGTGGCCCGGCACGTACTCCATCGTGATGTAGGGGAAGTCGTTGCTCATCCCGAAGTCGTGGATGCGCGCCACGTTCGGGTGCTTGATCTTCCGGTTGAGGTTGATCTCGCGCTTGAAACGCAGCAGAAGCTGCTGGTCGTCGGTTTCCCAGTCGGGCGAGAGAACCTTGATGGCGACGACGTCGTCGAGATCCAGATCCTGCGCCTTGAAGACGATCCCCATGCCGCCGCGCCCGACGGTCTCCTGCCATCGGTAGCGGGTCAGTCCCTCGAAGAAGCGTTCGCGAAGGCGTTCCAGGTTCATGCGTTAGTGCCAGCCAGACGGACTCCGCCGTAGGGTAGCAACTTCGGAGCCGATCCGCGTGGCCGTCCGGGCCGGCCGTCATCTTTCCACAGTTCGGCTGCGTGCGATTCTCATCTGAGGAGGATGGCCGCGCCGCCCAGGCACCTCAGGGCGCGATCGTTAGCGTCCCCGTCATGCCGTCGTGCACGGACTGGGTGGGTGCGCACTGAGTCACCGTGCAGGCATATGTCCAGACGCCCACCATTCCGGCCGTCGGCGTGAAATTGACGACGTACGGGCGGTTCGACGTGATGAGGTCGGCCTGGGCGATGCCGAGGACGGCCAGGCCGCCGACGCCGTGCGTCTTGGCCTCCGAAGCCGGCGTGCTCCACGTGATGACGTAGGGCTGGCCCACTTTCAGATCGACGTTGTTCGGCGTGTACGTCCAGTTCGTTCCGCCCGTCGTCGTGGCGACGATCGAAATCGCCGCCGGCCCCGCGGCCGCCACGACGACGTCCTTCACGGCCGCCGACGTGCCGCCGGCGTTGGACACGAAATGCGTCGTCCTGTACGTCCCCGCCGCGGCGTACGTGTGCTGCACGGTCGCGCCGGACGTCGCCGTCGTGCCGTCGCCGAACGCCCAGAGCTCCGAGGTAGGCGCGTTCGTGGACGTGTCGGTGAACGTGACCGCCTGGCCGGTCGTGGGGATGCCGGAGACGGTATAGGAAGCGACCGCCGCGGTAACCGGCGCCACGGGTTCCGGCGTCATGACGATCGCAAACGGGTCCCCGGAGGTGTTGTTGATGACCGAGGCGAACGCGAGGACCGGCTGGTCGCTCGTGAACTCCAGCCACAGGTTCGTGTCCGTGATCGTGTTCGGGTTCGGGAGCCACGCCGAGAGGGTGCCGATCTGCTTGAAGCCGTTCGCCGGGAGCGGATCGAGCGTGAACGCGGCGACGAGCGTGCCGTCTCCCTTGCGCAGGTTCGTGGTCACGTTCGCGGCCGTGGTGCCGGGATTCATGAAGACGACGTTCGAGTGGTAGCCCGAGCCCCCGTCCGCGCTCGCGCCGAGCTGCACGAGCGTTCCCGCCTTCAGGGCCTGCCCGACGTCGATTCCGGGCAGCCACTGGCCTGACGTGGCCCCGTTGCCGCACGCGTTCACGTTGTTGACGCTCGAGGAGACGATGATCGGCGCCGCCGTCTCGAAGCGAATCGGTCCGAAGGCGCCCTTGGCCTGCAGAAAGAGCGTCTCGAGGATGTTGTCGAAGGCGGCCTGGCCGCGCGCGGGCACGGTCACGAAGCCGGGCGCGGGCGCCGCGACGGTCTGCCCATTCGCCTGGTTGTAGAAGACCGGCGTCACGTTCACCGGTGCGTTCGTCGGGTTGAAGACACGCACGTCGGAGTGGAACTCGGCGAAATTCTGGCCGTTCGCGAACGCCGACGACGGGATGACGACGTCGGCGAAGGCGGCCGTGGAGACGAGCGCGAGGGCGAAGACGAGCGGTATGACGAAGCGCACGGGTGCAGGTGTCCTCATTGAATTCCTCTTGCGAACGCGTCGCAAAAAGCGGGCCGCGGCGCATGTCCTCTAGGAGTGAACCCCCGCGATGTTTCCCACAAAGTTCCGACGGGAATCGACCCCCGGAAGTTGACGCGCGTCGCTGGACTTACACTTCCGCGCATGAGCTTCTGGTCGGGCCGCCGCGTTCTCGTCACCGGGGGAGGAGGCTTCCTCGGACGGGCCCTCGTGACGGCCCTCGCGCGCCGCGAGCCAGCGAAGATCCTCGCGCCCCGTGCTTCGGAGCTCGACCTCCGGGAACGCGATGACGTGCGCGCGTATCTCGCGCACGAGAAGCCGGACCTCATCGTCCACCTGGCCGCGGTCGTTGGCGGCATCGGCGCGAACCGCGCCCACCCGGGCCTTTTCTTCTATGAGAACGCGATCATGGGAATCCAGCTCATCGAGGAGGCGCGGCGAGCGGGAGTCGGGAAGTTCGTCTGCCTCGGGACGATCTGCGCGTACCCCAAGTTCACGCCCGTGCCGTTTCGCGAGGACGACCTCTGGAACGGCTATCCCGAGGAGACGAACGCGCCATACGGCCTCGCGAAGAAGATGCTGCTCGTTCAGCTTCAGGCATACCGCGAGGAGTACGGTTTTCCGGGGATCTACCTTCTTCCGGTGAACCTGTATGGCCCCGGGGACCATTTCGACCTCGAGAAGTCGCACGTCATTCCCGCGATGATCCGCAAGTTCCTCGAGGCGCACGAGAGCGGCGCGCGCGAGGTCGTCCTGTGGGGCGACGGCTCGCCGACGCGCGAGTTCCTTTACGTGGAGGACGCCGCCGAGGGGATCCTCGCCGCCGCGGAACAGTACGACGGCGCCTCGCCGGTCAACCTCGGCTCGGGCGAGGAGATCGCCATTCGGGATCTCGCGACGCTCGTCGCCCGGGAAACCGGATTCGGCGGCGGCATCCGATGGGACGCCTCGAAGCCGAACGGCCAGCCGCGGCGGAAGCTGGACGTCACGCGGGCGGAAGAGCTCTTCGGGTGGAAATCGCGGACGTCCCTCTCGGAGGGGCTCCGGCGGACGATCGCCTGGTACCTCAGGAACCGCGGAGCCTGACTCCTACTCGGGCAGCTTCCGACGCAACCGGTAGAGCGTCGAGCGGCTTCGCTGGCCGCGTCCGCGCGCGAGAAGGAGCGGGAAGTCTTCGGCGACGAGCTCTTCGCGCGCCGAAAGAGCTGCGAGCCGGGGAAGAGGTCGACCGTCGCGCCCACCCGCTCGAGGGCGGTTAGAGGCTCTGTCCGGCAGGGGCGTCCGTGAAGCGCTCCAGCGCGGCCTGCCATTCCTGGCGCGTCGCGCGGAAGCTCCGCTCGCACGCGCGCATCCGGCGCTTCATCTCGCGGACGGCGTCGGACGGCGGGAGTTGCCCGGCGCGCTTCGCGGCCTTCAGCTCGCTGTGCCGCGCGTAGGCTTCCTTCCAGAGGCGAAGGGTCTCGTCCATGCGCTGGCGCGCGTGCTCGGCGCGAGCGCGCAGGTCGTCCGCCATGCCGGAAGGAATCCGCGCGAGGCGTTCCTCCGTGGTCGCCGCCGCGATCTTCAGTTTCGCGTTCTCGACGATCGGAGCCGGGGTGACGCGCAGGTTTCGCGCGAGCCGCGTGGCCCGGAACGACTGAATGAGCCACTTGCTCGGATCCCAGTGGTACCAGCGGATGCCGTTCCGGAAGTCGGAAGGGAAGGCGTGATGGAAGTTGTGGAAGCCCTCGCCGTGCGTGAAGAACGCGAGGAACCAGTTGTCGCGCGCCGAGTTCTCCGTCGAGTACGGGCGCTTGCCCCACAGGTGCGCGAGCGAGTTGATGAAAAACGTGGTGTGGTGGACGAGCACGATGCGCAGGAATCCGCCCCACAGGAGCCCGGCGAGCGGCCGCCCGAAGAGCGCCCCGACGAGCGTCGGAAACCCGAGTCCGAAGCCGATGCCGATCGCGCGCGACCAGCGGTGCTGCCACATGACGCGCGGGTTGCGGGTCAGGTCGGGTACGGCGTCGAAGTTCTTGTCCGGACCTTCCTTGTAGAAGATCCACAGCATGTGCGCCCAGAAGCCGCCGCGATTGATGTTGTAGGGGTCGCGGTCCGTGTCGACGAAACGGTGATGCTCGCGGTGGTCGCGCGCCCACTGGAGGACCGAGTTCTGAAGGGCCATCGCGCCGAAGAACAGCATGATCGACTCGACGGCCGGATGGCATTCGTAGGCGCGGTGCGAGAAATACCGGTGATAGCCCGAACCGATGGAGAGCCCGATCGCGAAAAAAAGCGTCAGACAGAGGGTGGGCTCCCACCACTGGATGCCGAAGCGCGACGCGTAATAAGCCGTCCCCACGATGCCGGCGACGGGGGAGAGGCAGAGAAAGAGGATGTTCGTCCAGTCCTTCCGGGGTGCGTTCATTCGCGGATCTTACCGTGCGCCGAGACGCATTCGCGATAGAAGAAGCTGTGGACCCCCGATGTAAGAATCGGATTCGGGGAAACCGATGACGAATGTGTCGTGGGTCACGTACCGTCGCGCGTTCTATCGCGCGGACGCGGGCGGCGGAAACGAGATCGAGATCCGCATCGGGAAGAGGACGCCCGCGCTCGATGATCTCCTCGGACGGGAAGGCAAGCGGCGATGGGCCTTCCTGACGGCGTGTAACCCGGGCGCGCGCCGGCTAGGCGCCGCGGAGAACCGGGTCCGGACGAACGCGCTGAAGTCTTCTCTTCGAAGCGGGGGCTTTCTCTTCTTCGAAGGCCGTAGCGGCGCCGACGCTGGCGACTGGACGGAGGAGGCGAGCTTTCTCGTCGTCGGCATCGCGCGGCGCGAGGCCGACCGGCTGCGCCGCCGCTTCGGTCAGGATGCGTTCGTCACCGGGCTGCGCGGGGGCGTCGCGCGCCTCTGGCCCGCCTGACGCCGCGGGTTACCACCAGGTGAGTGCCGCCCCTCGACGACGGTTTCGCGCCGATGCAGCCGCCGATAACGCGCTGAACGAGGAGGATCCAGCCCCGGCCTGGCGCCTACGGTTTTGCGGCGGGTTCGGACCCGGCGCAGACTCCGGCCGCATGTCCGGCATCGAGTTCGGCGAGGCGACGACCGAGGAGCGCCTCTGGTGCGCGCGCCTCATGGCCTCGAGCGAGCCGTGGATCGCGCTCGGCCGCGGCGAGGATGCCTGCCGCGCCGCCTGCGTCGCCCCCGACTACGTCATCCTCGTTGCGCGCCGCGGCGGTACGCCGCTCGGCTTCGCGCGCCTCCACCCGCGCGGCGCTCGCGGGCTCGCCCTACCTCGCGAGCATCGCGGTGGACGCCGCCGCGCGCTCGCGCGGCGCTCGCGGCCTCCTATGCCTCGGAATCGCGCCGCGGGCGGACGTTCGCCCTGCCTGACGAAAGATGAGAGTGGTGGAGCATCCTCACCGATTGTCGAACTGCAAATTCCAGGCGGCGTAGGCGCTGCCATGCCCCTAACATCTTGATTCACCGGCTGTTATCTCTTCCGGCGTCCGGCAGGGATGCCGCCGGCCACCATCGGGGCCTCACCTCCGCAGCCCTGTTTCTACGTGGGGAGTGGTGCGCGACCGGGAAACGCTACCAATCATCAAGCCCCGATGGCACCCACTCCACAATAACAGGCCCCTGCGGCACCTTCGCCGCCGTGATGCACATTCCCGTACTCAATTCATTCAGCGTTGTGCCGGGCGGCGCGAACCATGTTACTTCCGCGCAGGGTTCCGGCTGGAATGCGCAACCCGTAACAAAGAACTGATCGTTGGTGCTCAACACCGGAGTGTTGTTTTGAACCTGCTTGACGGAAACCGATCCACCGTGGGGACAGCTTATTTGGGAGCTCATGGTCAAGAGCCTGGGCCCGGGCAGGGCGAATTGAGTGAGTTCGTTCAACTTCTTTAAAGTCTTGCCGCCTGGATCGACGCGCCCATCGCGGCCCTGCCAGCCGAAATGTTGGAGTTGGAACTTCAGAATGGCGCTGATCGTCTTGAACCCGCACAGACCGTCAACCCGCAGCTCCGGTATGGGAGGGCCCTGTCCGAGCGGCACACGGTTCAGTAGCTGCTGAACCCTGATTACGTCCGGCCACAGGTTTCGTCCGCCCATGGTTCCAACCGAAGCCGAAATCGTCGTCTCGATCATTCATTCCTCCAACCAACGGTCAATCGTTGATTATAGTCGACCGGTTTGCCCGTCTGTCCAATAGACGACCCGAAGAATCGCGCCAGATGGGGCTGACGGATCTGCTCCAGTGCCCTCAGACGGCGTTCACGGCTCATGCAGCACCTCTCGTTGGGTCCTGTAGATACCCTTCCCACCTGGCCCTGACATTCCCGCTATCGCGGGCCGATCATCCCATGCCGGACGAGGCGCTCAGTCGCCCGCCGGGAGGCGAGGACGAAAAGGCGCGCGGACTAGTCAAATGTAATGGTGGAGCATTCGTATCGATTATCGAACTGCGATTCTTGGGGCGTACGCCCGCGGGGGCGCGGGCCCGCAACGTGTTGGGACCTAGGGTGGCCTTCGTCGAATTCGACGTGAAGGTCGTACGATCGGCAACGCTTTCGTGCCCGTCGCAGCCCCCGCCGACCTGACCCTGCTGAAACTGTGCTGTGATCATCTTGCCGGGTTGGAGGGACGGGTGCGCCCCGGCAACAACGACTCGAGCGCGTCCGCCGCAGCCGCCGGACCGCCTGCCGCACGAAACGCGTCGGCGATCCGCTCCGCGCCCGGTCGGCATTCGCGAGCGCCCGCCACCGCGGCGCGGAGCCGCGCCGGCGTGAGCTTCTTCGGCAGCAGGCGCGTTCCCGCGCCCGCGACCTCCACGTGACGGGCGACCTCGAGCTGGTCGCGGCCGAACGGAACCACGCAGACCGGAACCCCCGCGGCCAGCGCTTTCTGCGCGACGCCCATTCCGCCATAGCACACGACCGCAGCAGCCCGTTGGAGGATCGGGCCGTGTGGCACGAACCGCTCGATGTGCGCGTCAACGGGCGGCCGGAAACGAGCGGGATCCACGGCGGCGGTCGTCGCGACGACGAAAACGTCCTCCTGGGCGAGGGCCTCCAGCGCTACGTCGACCATACGGCCGTCGTCCTGGAACTCGGTCGAGCAGGTCACGAGCACGAGTGGCTTCGTCACGCGCGCGAGCCATGTTGGCGGATCGGCGGGCGGTTCCCAGAAGCACGGCCCAACGGGCACGACACTGGGCGGGCGCGCGGGGCACGCGTACTCGAAAGGCTCGGCCGTGTAGTACAGGATCCGAGGCGCGGTGCGGCCCAGGTCCGTCATGTGTCCGAGCGGCGGTAGCCCTACCCGCGCACGGACCGAATTCAGCGCGGGGAGGTTCCGGTTGACGACGCCGTGGACCAGCCTCGCCATCACCGTATCGCGCAGCCGACCGAGCAGATCGCGGCGCGGCGCCAGACCGGGACCGAACGGCGGCAGCCCCGGCAACTTCCACGGGAGAAAATACGGCAGGAAGAGCGCCCAGGGCAGGCCCGACTGCTCCGCCACCGCGGCGGCGCCCCAGCAGTTGAAATCGACGAGAAGGAGGTCCGGCTGATCCGTCGCGATCGCGCGCCGGAGATCCGGGATCTCGTGCTCGGCGCGCGCGACGAACACGCGCACGGCACGATCGAGGGCGGCCGTCGGCGATGACGCGCCCCAGTCGTCGTGCATCACCGCCTCGATCGCTGCGTCGATGGGACGCGTCCGCAACCCGGCCGCGGTCATCCGCGCCACCTCGCCCGACAGCGTCATCAACGAGACATCGTGACCCCGGCGCGCCATTTCGAGAAGCACCGGCACGGTCGGAAACAGATGACCTCGTCCTGGCGACGTGTAGCAGAGCAGCTTCGCCATCACTCACCTCCAGATATGCAAACCGCGTCGATCATCCCGAGCACGATCTCTTCGGCATCGGCGCGAGGCACGCCCAAGTCCAGGCGCAGGAGCTTCCAGACGTATACATCCGTGAGCGCGATCAGCTGCGTTCGCCGCCGGGAGCGCGCGCGTCCTCGCAGACGAACCAGCTCGGCCTCGAAGACCCGATCGACCCACTCGGCATGCGTCCGTCGTCCCTCCTGCGCGATCGCGCCGATCTGCGGGATTCGCTCCTCCTGCTCGAGCAGGCGCATCACGGTTCGTCCCCAGCGCTCGTAGTGGTCGAACAGGTTCTTCACCGCGGAGGCGGAATTCCCGACCGGTGCCGCGCCGCGTTGTGCCAGGATCTGCGCCCGTCCCTCTTGTACGGCGGCGACGAAGAGTCCTTCCTTCGAGCCGAACCGGCGGAGCACTGTCTGGACAGTGACTCCCGCGCGCGTCGCGGCCGCATCGACCGTGATCCGGTCGTACGGCCGCTCGGCGAAGAGTTCCTGCATCGCGTTCACGATCCGCCGGGCCGTCTCGGCCGCGGCGTCGGCGCGCGCGCGCATCCGGTAGGGTCGCCGCTTCAATTTCATGTTAGTGCCACTAATACTAACAGCAGCGACGCTCAAGAGCAACATGGGGCGCGGGGCGACCGCACGCGGGTAAGAGCCCACGCCGTATCCCGAGCCCCACGAGCGCCGCCGGCGTGCTCCACGGCTGGATGTGCGTTACGCAGGAACCCACGGAGTGGGCCGGCTCCTGAAAACGATGGTGTCGAACTACACGATCACCGACGGAAGTGTTTCAGTCGTTTTGAGATCGCCGTTCGACGTGCCGGCCAGAGGGGCCGGAACTGGAGAATGGTGGAGCTGATCAGGATCGAACTGACGACCTCCTGAGTGCGATTCAGGCGCTCTCCCAAACTGAGCTACAGCCCCACCCGGCCGGAGAGGCGCGGAGATTAGCGGGAAGGAGGC
>Ga0209385_1000180_pt1 | contig 24018 bp, 21 predicted proteins | sample NGEPerB_FD_184506 | JGI IMG/M metagenome (GOLD analysis project Ga0209385, IMG submission 184506) | Arctic peat soil microbial communities from the Barrow Environmental Observatory site, Barrow, Alaska, USA - NGEE PermafrostAB12-B... | ecosystem: Environmental > Terrestrial > Soil > Wetlands >... | reverse complement strand
TGAACCGCCAATTTGCCGTAGAAACGTGGAAAAACACGAAGTCGGCGACCCAGCCATAGGCCAGCCGGTCGATGGCATTACCCACCGCCCCGCCAATAATCAGGCCCAGCGACAGCGCGGTCAGCCGCCCTTGCGAGCGCGCCAGCCACAGCCAGAGCAGCAGCACCGCCAGCGCCTTAAAGCCGAGCAGGACCCCTTGGCCCAGCGGCCCTTGGGTTTGGAACAGGCCATAGCTGATGCCGGTGTTGCGGGTGAGCACAAAATCGAAGAACGGGCCGAGGTGCACCGGATTGGCGGCAAGATCGAACACGAACAGCAAATAAAGCTTGCTGGCCTGATCGATCAGGCATGCGATGGCCGCCACGGCAAGGCCGAAAAATGTAAGCGGACCATAAAGATAGCTGGCGCGCATTTACTCCGCCGCCTTGCGCATGGTTTCCCACTCGCGCAGCGCCTTGGCGTCGCGCGGCGAGACCTCCGGATAGTCGGGATCGGCGCCGATGCTGGTGAGAATCTTCCACGAGCGCGCGCACTTAGTGCCTTCGGCGAGATTGGGGATCACCGCCACGCCGGGCACGTCGGGCAGGCTGAAAGCCCCGTCAGAACTGCCGACGTTACGCAAGGTCAACGCCGAGGTAATGCAGACCTCGGCCAGATCAACGCCGACGATGGCCTCGAACAAGTCTTCGTCGGTGACCAGAACAATCGGATGCGCTTCGAGAGAAGAACCGATGCGTTTTTGCGCGCGCTCGATCTCCAAGGCGCCGGTGACGACACGACGCACGGTCCTAACTTTGCGCCACTTGTCGGCGAGCTTGTCGTCGCGCCAGACCGCCGGCACCTCGGGGAACAATTCGAGATGCACGGACTTCGCCGCCGCACCATAACGCGAGGCCCAGGTTTCCTCCGCCGTGAAGCACAGCATGGGCGCCAGCCACACCACCGTGCAGTGGAACAGATGGTCGAGCACGGTGAGACAGGCCTTGCGCGTCGTGGACGAGTAAGGATCGCAATAGAGCGTGTCCTTGCGGATGTCGAAATAGAACGCCGACAAGTCCGACGTCATGAAGGCGCTCAGCGCAGAAAAGATGCGCTTGTAATCGAAATCGGCGTAGGCCTTACGCACCAGTTCGTCGAGTTCGGCGAGCCGGTGCAGCATCAGGCGCTCCAGCTCCGGCATCTTTTCGAACTTGACGCGCTCGTCCTCGTGGAAATGCGCGAGGCTGCCGAGCATCCAGCGCACGGTGTTGCGCAGCTTGCGATAGGTCTCGATGGTGGTCTTGAGAATCTCCGGCCCGATGCGCAGGTCGTCGGCGTAATCCGACGCGCACACCCACATGCGCAGAATGTCGGCGCCCGACTGCTTGATCACATCCTGCGGCGCGGTGACGTTGCCCATCGACTTCGACATCTTGCGGCCCTGCTCGTCGAGCACGAAGCCGTGCGTGAGCACCACGTCGAACGGCGCGCGCCCGCGCGTGCCGCATGATTCCAGCAGTGAGGAATGGAACCAGCCGCGGTGCTGGTCGCTGCCTTCCAGATACATGACCTTATCTTTGCCGCCGTCGACCTTGCGCTTGATGCCGGCGAGCTGCGGGAAATGGACCGGGTCTTCCAGCACGAAGGCGTGGGTGGACCCCGAGTCGAACCAGACGTCGAGAATGTCGTCGACCTTTTTCCAACCCTCTTTTGCGCGCTTGCCGAGAAAGCGCGCGGCGGCGCCCGGCTTGTACCAGGCGTCGGCGCCCTCTTCCTCGAAGGCCTCGATGATGCGGACCTCGACCTCGGGGTCTTGCAGGATGTCGACCGAGCCGTCCGGCTTTTCCTTGATGAACACCGCGATCGGCACGCCCCAGGCGCGCTGGCGCGAGATCACCCAGTCGGGGCGCGACTCGATCATGCCGGTGATGCGGTTCTGGCCCTGCTCCGGCACCCAGCGCGTCACCTTGATGGCGTGCAACGCGCGGGCGCGCAGCGTATCGCCGCGCTTCGCGATGTCTTTATCCATCGCAATGAACCACTGCGGCGTGTTGCGGAAGATGATCGGCTTCTTCGAGCGCCAGGAATGCGGATATTGGTGCTTCAAGCGGCCCGTAGCGATCAGCATTCCGGCTTGTTTGAGTGCCTCGATGACGGCTTTGTTGGCGTCGCCCTTTTCGCCCTTGTCGTTGATGACGCGTTTGCCCGTGAAGCCCGGCGCCTGTTCGGTGAACGCGCCGTTTTCATCGACGGTGTAGGGGATGGACGGATTTACGCCCTTGAAGCGCGCTTGCGCAGTCCAGATGTCAAAATCTTCACGCCCGTGTCCGGGCGCCGTGTGGACGAAACCTGTACCGGCGTCCTCAGTGACGTGGACGCCGTCCAACAAAGGAACAGCAAATCGATATCCATCATTGAAGGCCGCGAGAGGATGACGACAAATAATGCCCGAGACAATTTCGGCAGGCACATCGTGAACTAACTCAAATTTTTCAACCTTTGCCGACCTGAAGACATCTTCAGCAAGTTTCTTAGCGAGTATGTATGTTTGTCCTTCGCTAGCCCAATTGCCATTCGGTGCGCTCGTCACGCGGTAAAGGGCATATGGAATCTTTGATGAAAATGTGATCGCTCGATTTCCTGGGATTGTCCAAGGAGTTGTCGTCCAAATAACAACAAAGGCATTTAGTAAATCGATTTGCGCTACTGGGCCTGGGCGCGTGACCGACTGAACCGGAAACTTCACCCACACCGTATCGCTGGTGTAATCCTCATACTCGACCTCGGCTTCCGCCAGCGCGGTCTTCTCCACCACGCTCCACATCACCGGCTTGCTGCCGCGGTACAGCATGCCGTTGGCGGCGAACTTCAGCAGTTCGCGCGCGATCTGCGCCTCGGCGAAATTGTCCATCGTCGTATAAGGATGCGCCCAATCGCCCTCGACGCCGAGCCGCTTGAACTCCTCGCGCTGCACGCCGATCCATTTTTCGGCGAAGGCGCGGCATTCCTGGCGGAATTCCACCAGCGCGGCGGCATCGGAAAAATCCGGCTTCGGCTTGTTCTTGGAGCGGTAATTCTCTTCCTCGATCTTCCATTCGATCGGCAGGCCGTGGCAGTCCCAGCCCGGCACGTAATTGCTGTCGCGCCCAAGCATCTGCTGGCTGCGCGTCACCACGTCTTTCAGGATCTTGTTGAGCGCGTGGCCGATATGGATGTTGCCGTTGGCGTAAGGCGGGCCGTCGTGCAGGATGAATTTCTCTTTGCCCTTGGCCGCTGCGCGCAGCAGCTTGTAGAGACCGGCCTTCTCCCAGCGCGCCAGGATTTCCGGCTCGCGCTGCGGCAGGCCGGCGCGCATCGGAAAATCCGTCTGCGGCAGGAACAGCGTCTCGGAATAATCGCGCTTTTGTTCGGACTTGGGGTTGGACATGGCGGGCTTACTAGCAGGCGGGGTAGGCAACGGAAAGGCCGGTTCTCCATAGTTCAAACGGCGCCCGTGATGGTCTCAACCGGCAGATAGAAAGTGCGCGAGCCGATCGGGCATTCGATGAATTCGTGCGCGGTCCAAAACTTTGCCGCCTCCTCGTCCAGGGCATGGACCAGCACGGCCCGAACGCCGACGATCCGGGACGCGGTCAGGATGCGCCGAAGGGCGTCTTGCAGCAGGTCCTTGCCAAGACCCTTGCCGGCATAGGCCTTGTCACGCGCCAACCGGCCGATGATCGCCACCGGAACCTGGTGCGGCAGCCCTTGCGCGCGCTTCATCTTCGCGGGCAGCGCGCGGCGCTCCACGCTGCCGGTCGAGATGCAGTAGTAGCCGACCACGGCGCGGTCGCTTGCGCACACCACATAGGTGCGGGCGGTGCGGCCCTCGCTCTCGGAAGCGCTGTTTCGCAGCCAATCATTGAGCGCCGGCTTTTCGCAGTCGAAACGGCTGACGTCGTGCGCGGAAGTGAGCGGCGCGGGCGCCGAGAGCCCGGCCGGACGATCGCCTATTTCTGCCAAAGCGGATGTCGCTTCATCAGCGCCTTGAGCCCGGGGCCGGGCGCCGGCGGATTGTCGAGCGCGTTCATAAAGGCGGCATATTGGTCGGTGTCCAGAACGAACAGCCTTTGATCGAGCAGGACATCGACGGCCTGCTTGCGCGCGCTGTCCAGCACGAATTCGCTGAGCGACTTGCCGGCGCTCGACGCGGCGGCCTCGATCAGTTCCTTGGTCTGCCGGGGCGCGCGGATATGGATGGTGGCGTCGCGGGTGTTCATGGCCAGATCACGTTGTGTTGTCAATGTGTATACATGAATTGTGTAGACAATGTCAACACAAACGAGATCCACCATCGGCTGTGATGGCATTGCTCCGTAACCCTTCGAGGCTCGCCGCAATCGCGGCTCGCACCTCAGGATGACGGAGAAATCTCCCCCAGCTTCGGGAACGCCTTGCCGGCGCGTTTGAGCACGTCGCGGGCCTGGCCGGCGTCCGCCAGGATATGGCGCTTGAGCACCTCGACCGAGGAGAATTTCTGCTCGTGGCGGATCCAGCCGATGAAGGCGACGTCGATCGTCTGCCCGTAAAGATCGCCGTCGAAGTCGAACAGGAACACCTCCAAGAGCGGCGCGCCGCCGCCGAACATCGGACGCACCCCGAAATTCGCCACCCCGTCATGACGCTTAGCCCCGACCGCGACGCGCACCGCATAGATGCCGTGCTTGAGGCCGCAAGATCCATCGAGCCGCACATTGGCGGTGGGAAAGCCGAGTTCGCGCCCGCGTTTGGCGCCGTGGATGACCTCGCCGGAGACGAACCAGGGCGCGCCCAGCAGCTCGGTCGCCTCCACCACCTTGCCCTGGCTGAGCGCCGCGCGCACCGCGCCCGAGGAAACGGGGCGGCCCTCGTCCTCCAGCGGCGGCACGATGTCGACGGCAAAGCCGAGGCGGGCGCCCTGCTCGGCCAGATAGGCCGGCGAGCCGGCGCGCTTGTTGCCGAAATGGAAGTCGAAGCCGATCGCCGCGCCGCCGATGCCGAAGCGCCCGACCAGGATGGCCTCGATGAAATCGGCCGCCGTGGTGGCGGCAAGCGCCGCGTCGAACGTCATGACGATGGCGCCGTCGAGCCCGCTGGCCGCTAGCAGGCGCAGCCGGTCGCGCTCGCTGGAGAGCTGGAATAGCGCGTCCTGCGGCCTTAAGAAAAGCCGCGGGTGCGGCGCGAAGGTCAAGGCCGCGGCCTTGCGCTGAAGCGTTTTGGCTCGCTCAAGCGCGGCGCCGATCACCGCGCGGTGGCCGCGGTGCACGCCGTCGAAATTGCCGATCGCCACCACGGCGCCGTGCAGCGGCCCGATATCGGGCGCAATATCAGTATTTTGCGCGCCGTCGCGGACGATGTGGAAGCCCGGGGATTTGCTCATTTTCGCGTCATGTTCGTAGCTTGCCGCCTTTCGCGCCCGGTTACGGTTAGCGCGCGGTTAACAAACTTTCAAATTAACCGGATATTCAATGCCTCCGGGTACCTTCCGCTCCTTCTGGGGGGCCCATTGCGGGTGTAGCGTCATGGCTGTCAATACTTCGATACCGATTCTGATCGTCGACGATTACAACACGATGATCCGCATTATCCGCAATCTTTTGCGGCAGCTCGGCTTCGAGCAGATCGATGAAGCCAACGACGGCTCGATGGCGCTCGCCAAGATGCGCACGCGCCAATACGGCCTGGTGATTTCCGACTGGAACATGGAGCCGATGACCGGCTACGACCTGTTGCAAGTGGTGCGCAACGATCCCAACCTGGCGGAGACGCCGTTCATCATGGTGACGGCGGAATCCAAGACCGACAACGTGATCGCGGCCAAGCGGGCGGGCGTGTCGAACTATATCGTCAAGCCGTTCAACGCACAGACGCTCAAGAGCAAGATCGACGCGGTGTTCTTGAATCGATAGCCGTCCGCGTTTTCAATCCGCTGAACCTCTCACCACGTCAACTGACGCATCACCGCCTTCGGCCTATCGCCGGCGGCGGCGAACGTGGCGTTGAGCGCCTTGCTGTCGGGCCGCTCGCGGCCGCCCAGTTCCTCGGCGTGGATACCTGAAGTCACGAACAGGAAATCGACGCCGATCGTGCGGGCTCCTTTGAGGTCGGTGCGCACCGAATCGCCGATCGCCAGCACGCGGCTGACCGCTACCTTGCGCCCGGCCGCGGCTTGCGCCTTGGCCAGCGCCAGGTCGTAGATCGGCCGATAGGGTTTGCCGGCATAGAGCACCTCGCCGCCCATGGTGGCGTAGAGATCGGCGATCGAGCCGGCGCAATAGACCAACTTGTCGCCGCGCTCCACCACCGCGTCGGGATTGCCACAGACCATGAACAGCTTGCGCGCCAGCATGGTTTCCAGCCGGGCGCGATAATCCTCCGGCTTCTCCACGTCGTCATTGTCGAGGCCGGAGCAGACCACGTAGTCGGCGCTTTCCAACGGCACCAAGCGCACATCGACCCCGGTGAAGATCGAGCGGTCGCGTTCGGGCCCGATATGGCACACGCTTTGCCCCGGGCGCGCCTCGATCACGCCGCGGGTAACGTCGCCGGAGGAGACGATGGCGTCATAGGTCTCAATCGGCACATGCAGCTTTTCGAGCTGGCGGGCCACCACCATGCTTTGGCGCGGCGCATTGGTGATCAGGATCACAATCGCGCCGCGGGCGCGCGCGCGCATCAGCGCGTCGCAGGCGTGCGGGAAGGCGGCGATGCCGTTATGCACCACGCCCCAGACGTCGCACAGCAGCGCGTCGTAATCGGCGGCCAGCGTCGAGAAATGCGGGATCAAGGGCGGCACGGCGGCGCCTCTTAAATCCCTCCCCCTGAAAGGGGGAGGGTTTGGCTGGGAGTCATTAAATAGTTCATGATTGCAGGAAACTCACCCCCACCCGCCTGCCTTCGCTGAGCTCGGCAGGCTACCTCCCCCTTGCAGGGGGAGGTAGAAGAAGTATCAGCCGGTGCCGGCCGCGGCCAATTCGCTCGGCGCCTCACCCGCCGTAGTCGACGCGCCGGCCGCGCTGCCCGTACCTTGCAAGGCCTCGGCCCGCACCGGCCGCGGTGGCGAAAACAGGAAACCCTGACCGAAGCGCACGTCGTAGTCGAGCAGATCGACCACCATGCTCTCAGCTTCGATGCGCTCGGCGATGAGGTCGATGCCCGAGCGCGCCAGCAGATCGGCGAGATCGCCGGGATGGATGTCGCTCTGCGATGCGACGGCGGGATTGAGCAGCAGCTTGGCCGGCACTTTCAGGAAGCGGAACGAGCGGTCGGCCAATTCCTTCGGCTCCATGCGCAGGTCGGTGACATGATCCATGGAGAAGCGGAAGCCAAGTTCGGAGAGCGCCGCCAGGCTTTCGTGCTCGAGCGGCCCGAGCGCGCGATAGGCGCTTTGGGTGAACTCGAACATCAGCGCGTTGCTGAGTGCGCGGTTGGCGTCCATGAAATCGAGGAACTGCCGGAAGAACACCGGATCGCTCAGCGTCGATGCGCTGACATTGCAGAACAGGCCGACGTCGCGGTTCTTCAATTGCAGGCGGCGCGTGACCTGCACGCAGCGGAACAGCAGCAGGTTATCGATTTTCGGCATCAGGCCGACGCTTTCGGCGTAGTCGATGAAGTCGGCGGCGGTGACGATGTCGCCCTCGTCCGTGCGCAGGCGCGACAATGCCTCGTAGTAGCGCACCTTGCGCTGCGGCAGCGTGACGATCGGCTGCAGATAAAGATCGATGCGGTGGGCGTCGACCGCCTTGCCGATCAATTCGACGATGCCCTCGCGGCTCAGACTGCGGAAGCGGCGGCCGTCCACCGCGTCGCTTTCGCTCAAGGTCAGCGCACCATCGGCATCGGTTGCGGCCGCCGGCGGCGGCCCGGCCGCGGCCGGCAAGGTGCCCTGTTGTTGCAACACGGCGGCATGGCTGGCGACCGTGTCGGCGATCTGCCGCACCAGGCCGCCCAGTTCGCCGATCTCGGCGGCGATCGGATCGACCGCGCCGCGCGCCTTATTCACGGCGCCCTCGACCCGGCTTTCCATGGCGGCGAGCCGGCGCGACATCTCGGCCACCTGGCGGGCGAGGTCGGCGGTGCCGCGCGACAGATCAGCGATCTGGTCGCCGACATCGCCGCGGTCGCGCAGGCGGTTGCGGACGGTATTGACCAGCGCCATGGCGGTGAGCGCGGCCAGCGCCACGATCGCCGAGGTGCCGGCATCGAGCTTCACGGCCAGATAGAGCACGGCGCCGATCGAGCCGGCGATGAGCACCATGCAGACTGCAATGAAGATGGCGCTGATACGACGCATGAAGCCAATCCCGGGCTAGACCCTGGGCCATCCATGGGGCGGTGCGCGATTCGCAGTCCCGGACACCAATGTCCATGACGCCACGGGTCCGCGCAACCTCGAACACCTGCTATGGTAGCGGCAATTCGCCCGTTATTCGCAAGAAGTTGCGCGCTAATGGAACCTGAGACGACGCCGGCATCCCGCGGTACGCCCATTCTGGCCTGGATCGCCGCCCGTCCGGGGCGGGCCTTTGCCGCCTTCCTGGGCCTGCATGCCGCGGTCTGGACCGCGCTGCCGACGCTGCTTTACCCCAATTTGCCGCTCGACCTGATCGAAGCGCTGATCTACGGCCGCGAATGGCAGCTCGGCTACGACAAACTGCCGCCACTGCCCTGGTGGCTGGTCGAGATCGCCGACCGGCTGGCCGGCCACGATTTCGCCTATTACCTGCTGGCGCAGGCGGCGGTGGTGGCGGCCTTGGGCGTTGTGTGGTTGGCGGCGCGGCCGCTGGTCGGCCCGCTCGGCGCGCTGGCGGCCGTGCTCATTGTCGACGGCCTGCACTACCTCAACTTCACCGCCGCCAAGTTCAACCACGACGTGATCCAGCTGCCGTTCTGGGCACTGGCCGGTTTCGCCTTCCAGCGCGCGCTGCGCGGGCGGCAGACGAGCGACTGGCTGCTGCTCGGATTGGCGGTTGGGCTGTCGCTATGGGCGAAATATTTCGTCGCCGTGCTGGCGATCCCCCTGGCGCTGTTCGTCCTCATCGACCGCGACGCGCGCAAGACCTTGGCGACGCCCGGGCCCTATATCGCGCTGGCCGCTGCGCTGATCACCATGGCGCCGCATCTGGTCTGGCTGGTGCAGAACGATTTTCTGCCCTTCGCCTATGCCGAGCACCGCGCCGTGCTGCCGCGCGGACTGATAGATCATGTCTGGCACCCGCTGCAATTCGCGGTGAGCCAGTTGTTTTTCCTGGTGCCGTCGCTGCTGATTGCGCTGCCGTTGTTCTGGCCGCGCCGGCACGGCAACGACGAGCCGATTGCGCTCGGCGCGGACGCCTTCGACCGCCGCATCGTGACGTGGCTCGCGTTCGGGCCAATGGCGACCGTGCTGGCGCTGTCGGGGTTAAGCGGCCGCGGCACGGTGGCGATGTGGGGCTACCCGCTTTGGCTGTTCCTCGGCCTGTGGCTGGTGCTGAGCGCGCGCCGGGTGTTCAACCAAATGCGGCTCAACCGCGTGCTGCTCAATTGGGCGATCGTGTTCGCGGGGCTGGCGCTCGCCTTCATCGCCAATTACGCAGTGCTGCCGCATTACGATCACCGCTACCGCGCGGTGTTCTTCCCCGGTGGCGATCTCGGCCGCGAAATCTCGCAACGCTATCGCGCCGTCACCGGGAAACCGATCGCCTATGTGATCGGCAGCATGTGGGACGGTGGCAACGTCGCCCATTATGCGCCCGAGCATCCGCGTGTACTGATCGACGGCAAACCGGCACGCTCGCCGTGGATCGACCTCGCCGATCTTAAGGCACGCGGCGCCGTGGTGGTGTGGACCGCCGGCGATCTCCATGTCATGCCGCCGGAGCTGCGGACCATTGCCGCCGACGCCGCGGTGCAGCCGCCGTTCCTGTTGCACTACCGGCGCGGCGACGCGAGCCTCTATGTCGGCTGGGAGATCCTGCTGCCGCGGCCATCCTACGCCGGGGGATCTAGCGCCGGCCCGTGACCCCGAGCCGATGCTGCTCGTCGGCGACGATCTGACCGTCGAGCAACTCGACGTGGCGGTCCATGCGCCCGGCCAACGCGAGATCGTGGGTGACCGCCACCACGGTCTTGCCGTGTTTGTCGACCAGATCGCGCAGTACCTCGAACACCTGCTCGCTAGCCTTGGAATCGAGCGAGCCGGTCGGCTCGTCGGCGAGAATGATCGGCGGCTCGTTGGCGAGCGCGCGCGCCACCGCCACCCGCTGGCGCTGGCCGCCGGAAAGCTGGTCCGGCCGCTTGTGCACATGATCGGCCAGGCCCAGTGAGGCGAGCAGGGCATGCGCGCGTTCGCGCATCGCCGAATTCGACAGCTGCCCAAGCGCGCGCATCGGCAGCATGACATTATCGAGCACGGTGAATTCCGGCAGCAGGAAATGAAACTGGAACACGAAGCCAAGCTGGGTGAGCCGCGTCAGCGCCCGCTCCTCCTCGTCCATGTGAACGGTCAACCGGCCGTGGATCAGCACCTCGCCCGCGGTCGGCAGGTCGAGCAGGCCGAGCAAATACAAGAGCGAGGATTTGCCCGAGCCGGACGGCCCGGTGATTGCCACGAACTCGTTTTCCAGGATGCGCAGATTGATGCCCTGCACCAGCGTGGTCGGCACGATGCCGGGCAGGATGCGGGTGACGTTGCGCGCCTCGATCAGCGCGGTCGCGGCTTGCGCATCATGCGTGCCTTGTGTCGCGGTCGCGGTCATGTGGCGCCCCGGATGATCTCGACCGGATACAAGCGCGCGGCCTTGCGCGCCGGCGCATAACCGGCGGCGACCGAGGACACCAGCGCCACCATGCCGGCCAGCAGATAGTGCACATAGGTGTAAGCGAGCGGCAGATAGTTGGAATCGATGAACGGATTGGTGATCCGGATCGAGCCGAGGGCGACGCAGAGCAGATAGCCGAGTGCGAATCCGGCGAGCGCGCCAACCAGGCCGATGATCAGCGCTTCCGTCACAAAGATCATCCGCACGGTGTACTCGCGAAAACCGAGCGACTTCATGATTGCGATATCGCGCGCCTTCTCGTGCGTGATGGTGGAGATGATGTTGTAGGTGCCGAAGCTCGCCACCAGCAGGATGGCGCCGACAACGGCGTACATGATGATGTTGCGGATGATGAAGGTCGAGAGCAGGTCCTCGTAGGCCTCCTGCCACGACACCGACTTGTAGCCGGTGTCGCGCTCAACCCGTGCGGCGATTTCGCGCGATTGCAAAGGATCGGCAAGCCGTATGTGCAATTCGTTGATCAGGCCGGTTTGCTGGGCGAGAATCTGCCCGGTCTTGGTCAGCACGTAAGCCGTACCCTCGTCCTGCTGGCGCACGCCGGTATGGAAGAAGCCGACCACCTGCGCGGTGATGCGCGCGCCCTGGCTGGTCTGCAGCGTGATGTTGGCGCCGATACGTGCGCCAATCTTTTCCGACAGCCGGTCGCCGACGACGATGGCGTTGGTGGCGCGGTAGAGCGCGATGAGGGTGGCGCCGCGCATCTGCTTGGGCAGCTCTGACACCTTGCTCTCGCGCCGCGGGTCGATGCCGGTCACCGTGGTGGCGACGTCGTGGTTGGCGTAGCGGATGATCGCCTGCACCTTCGCCGAAGGCGCCACCCCGCCCGGCACCCAGGCTTCCAGCGCGGCCATCATGGCGAGCGGATTTTTGATGCCGGGCCGGCGCGCTTCCGGCGTCAGCCCGTGGATCTCGGCGGCCTTGAACAGCACCTCCGCCGGCTGCGGCGGCGGCGCTCGCCGCTCGTCGGTGACGGTGATGTGCGGCAGCGTATTGATCAACCGCTGGGTGAAGTCGTCCTGCGAGCCCTGCATCAGCGAGGCCATCATGATCGAGAAGCCGACCCCGGTGGCGACGCCGGCGACGGCGAAACCGGTCTGCCGCACGCGGGCGCGCACATGGGTGAAGGCGATATCGAGGATGAGATTCACGGCCGCGTATCGATGACGCGGACGCGGGCGCCGTCCTTGAGCTCGGTCGCCGCCGGCGAGGCGACCCGCTCGCCGTCGGCGAGGCCGGAGAGCACCTCGACCTCGCGGGTGCCGCGAATGCCGATCTTGACCTCGCGCTTGCGCACCTGGGCACCGTCGAGCACGAACACCGCATTGCCTTGCAGCGCATCGGCCGGGATCAGCAGCGCGTTCGGCTTCTCTCGCGTGATGACATTGGCTTCCACGCTCATGCCCGGCTTGAGCGGGGTGTCGTCGGGCAGCGCCACCTTGACGCGATAGGTCTTGGCCGCCACGTCGCCCATGGGCGTGATTTCGCGCACCTTGCCCTCGAGCCGCCGCTCGGGAAACGCATCGGTGCGGAACAGCACGACCTGTTCAACCGCCACGCGCGGGATGTCCTCCTCGTTCACTTCGGCGACGACTTGCAGCGGCTTGGGCACGCCGACGCGAAACAGGATCTGCCCGGCTTCGGCGATCTCGCCGATCTCGCCGTCGCGGCGCAGCACCACGCCGTCCATCGGCGCCACGATGGTGTAGTCGGCAATCTTCTCGGTTTGCACGGAGATCAGCCCCTGCACCGTCTGCAAATCCATGGCGGCGCGTTCGTGCGCCTGCGTCGTCGCTGCGCCGCGCGTGATTAAATCGCTCACGCGCGACATCTCGCGCTTGAGGAAATCTTCGCGCGCCTTCAACTCCTTGAGCCCCGCCCGCACTTGGCCATCGTCGAGCCGCGCCAGCACGTCGCCCTTGGCGACGGTTTTGCCCTCGCAGTCGCAGACTTCGACGATGCGGTCGCGGATGACGCTCGCCACCTTGGCCCAGCGCACCGGCTCAACGCCGCCGGTGGCGTACACGATCTCGACCGCGGTGCCGCGCGCGGCGGCGACGGCGGCAACTTGCTGCCCCACCCCGAAGCGCCACCAGCCGGACGCCGCTATCAGCAGCAGGATCGCGGCGGCAATCAGCCATTTTCGTTGTGTCATGCGGACGAGCTTACCCGCGTCACATGGCCGGATATTGACGTAGCGCAAGCGTCCCACTGCGCGGTTGCGGGCGTTACGCCACCGCCTTGATGATCTTGGCGACCTTGTCGAAGATTTCGCCGATCTGGCTTTCGCTGATGATCAGCGGCGGGCTCAAAGCCAGCGTATCGCCGACGCCGCGGACCATTAAATCCTGCGCGTGGAACGCCAGCTCCATCGCCTCGAAGCCGCGTTTTCCCACCGCGTCGGGCTTGCTGGCGAGGTCGATGCCGGCGGTCAGGCCCACGGTGCGGATGTCGCGCACATTGGGCAGGCCTTTGAGCGCCATCGCCGCCTGCGCCCACGGCGCTTCCAACTTGCGCGCGCGCTCAAACAGGTTTTCGTCGCGATAGAGATCGAGGGTGGCGAGGCCGGCGGCGCAAGCCAGCGGATGCGCCGAATAAGTGTAGCCGTGAAACAATTCGATGACGTGCTCGGGCCCGCGCATGAAGGCGTCATAGATGCCCTTGCGCACCAGCACGCCGCCCATCGGCACGCTGCCCGAGGTGACGCCCTTGGCGAAGGTGATCATGTCGGGGATCACGCCATAGCGCTCGGCGGCGAAGGCATAACCCAGGCGGCCGAAGCCGGTGATGACCTCGTCGAAGATCAACAGAATTCCATGCTTGTCGCAGATCGCGCGCAGGCGCTCGAGATAGCCTTTCGGCGGCGGCAGCACGCCGGTCGAGGCGGCGACCGGCTCGACGATGACGGCCGCGATGGTGGAGGCATCGTGCAGCGCCACCAGCCCCTCGAGCGCTTCGGCCAGATGGCCGCCCCATTCCGGCTCGCCCACGGTGAAGGCCTGCTCGGCGCGGTTATAGGTCATCGGCAGATGATCGACGCCGGCGAGCAGCGCGCCGAACAGCTTGCGGTTGCCGACGATGCCGCCGACCGCGATGCCGCCGAAGCCGACGCCGTGATAACCGCGCTCGCGGCCAATCAGCCGCACGCGCGAGGCGTTGCCGCGCACATTGTGAAACGCCAATGCGATCTTGAGCGCGCTGTCGACCGCCTCCGAGCCGGAATTGCAGAAGAACACATGATCGAGGTCGCCGGGGGCGAGCGCGGCGACGCGGCTCGCCAGCTCGAACGCCTTGGGGTGCGAAAACTGGAACGCCGGCGCGTAGTCGAGCTCGGCCGCCTGGCGCTGGATCGCCTCAACGATCGGGTCGCGGTTATGGCCGGCATTGGTGCACCACAGCCCGGCAGCGCCGTCGATCAGCTTGCGGCCTTCGGCTGTGAAATAGTGCATGTCCTTGGCGCGAGCGATCAGGCGCGGGCGCGCCTTGAACGCCCGGTTGGCCGTGAACGGCATCCAATAGGGCTCGAGATCGTTGGGAACCGTGGCGGTTGCGACGCTCGCTTTACTCATGGCCATGGGGCCGCCTCGCTGTTATTCGCTTGGATAGTGCATATTGGACTAGCCGCTTTCAGCGATAATGACAAAGCCGGAAACGGCTGCTACCACGCGGCGAATATCAATTTTAGCGACTCAGTCGAATGGCCAAACCGACCAAGCTCAAAGCCCGCCTGCCGCGCGGCCTCGCCGACCGCGGGCCGGCCGAGATCGCCGCCACCCGCCACATGGTGGAGGCGATCCGCGTGGTGTTCGAGCGCTACGGCTTCGAGCCGGTGGAGACGCCGGCGATCGAATACACCGACGCGCTTGGCAAGTTCCTGCCCGACCAGGACCGGCCGAACGAGGGCGTGTTCTCGTTCCAGGACGACGACGAGCAGTGGTTGAGCCTGCGCTACGATTTGACGGCGCCGCTGGCACGCTATGTGGCGGACAAAATCGGCAAGGAAGATTTTGTCCTGCCCTATCGCTCGTATCGCTACGGCTGGGTGTTCCGCAACGAGAAGCCGGGCCCGGGCCGCTTCCGCCAGTTCATGCAGTTCGACGCCGACACGGTGGGTGCCGCCAGCATGGCGGCCGACGCCGAGATGTGCATGCTCGCGGCGGACACGATGGAAGCACTGGGAATTGAGCGCGGGCAATACATCGTGAAGGTGAATGATAGAAAGGTGCTCGACGGATTGATGGAATCAATTGGCGTCGGAAGCGCCGAAAAGCGCCTCACGGTCCTTCGCGCAATTGACAAGTATGATCGCCTCGGAGTTGAAGGAGTAATCGGTCTCTTGCAGAGTGGACGCAAAGATGAAAGCGGCGACTTTACGAAAGGCGCAGAGCTTTCCGATTTGCAGGTGCACCAACTCCAATCACTGCTTTTTACTAAGTTCGACAATGTGAAGCACGCAAAGAGCCTATGTGATAATTCAGTTTATCAATCAGGCATCGATGAATTGGCGGAGATTTACAAATTCACTAGTGCAGCGGGATATGAGATCGATCGTATTGGCATATTTCCCTCCGTCGTCCGCGGGCTCGAGTACTACACCGGCCCGGTCTACGAAGTTGAGCTGCTGATCGAAACCAAAGACGAGAAAGGCCGTCCCGTCCGTTTTGGCTCGGTCGGCGGCGGCGGGCGCTATGACGGGCTGGTGTCGCGCTTCCGCGGCGAGCCGGTGCCGGCGACCGGCTTCTCCATCGGCGTGTCGCGCCTGCAGGCGGCGCTGACCGCGCTCGGCAAGCTCAACAACAAGCCGGAGCCCGGCCCGGTGGTGGTCACCGTGTTCGAGCGCGACCGCATCGCCGATTACCAAAAGATGGTCGCCGCGCTGCGCAACGCCGACATCCGCGCCGAGCTCTATCTCGGCAATCCGAAGAACAATCTCGGCACCCAGCTCAAATATGCCGACAAGCGCGGCAGCCCTTGCGCCGTCATCCAGGGCGGCGACGAAAAGAAGCTTGGGCTGGTGCAGATCAAGGATCTGATCGCCGGCGCAGAGATTGCCGCCACCGAGGATCGGGCGGACTATCTCAAGAAGCAGGCCGACGCGCAGTTTGCGGTCAAGGAAGACGAATTGGTCGAGGCTGTCCGCAATCTGCTCGCCCGCCACAAGCTGGCCTGAAGCGGCGCCCGTGGCCGGGCGCAAAATTCGTTAACGACACCAGTCATTTGGCCCCAGGTTTCGTTAAGCGCAATCATTAAACAACGTCGAATCCTTAAAGTTATCGTGCTAAAGGCCGCCGCAATCGAAGGCTTAGTAAAACGATGGACGCGAGCGTGAACAGCGAGGCGAAAGGGCCCGACGCGCGGGCGGAGGCGCTGGTCGCTTCCTACGAGCGCGCCGGCTACGCCCGCATTGCGCCCGCCATCCTGCAGCCGGCCGAGCCGTTCCTCGACCTCTCGGGCGAGGACATCCGCAAGCGCATGTATTTGACTACCGCCCCCGGCGGCGGCGAATTCTGCCTGCGCCCCGATCTCACCATCCCGGTGTCGCGTGACTATCTGGCTTCGCCCTTGGCCGGCAAGCCGGCGGCCTACTGCTATCTCGGCCCGGTGTTCCGTCACCGCAGCGACGCACCCGCCGAATTCCTGCAAGCTGGCATCGAATCCTTCGGGCGGCCTGACCAGGCGGCGGCCGACGCCGAGATGCTCTCGCTCGGGCTGGAGGCGACCGCGCATTACGGGCTGGCCACACCCGACATCCGGATCGGCGACGTCGCGCTGTTCGCCGGGCTGATCGCCGGGCTCGATCTGCCGCCGGCCTGGAAGCGGCGGCTGGTGAAGGATTTCAACCGCAAGACCAATCTGGCGCAGGACCTCGATCGTCTTGTATTGGGCGGCAACAATTCGCGCCCGGAATATCAGGGCGTGCTGGCGGCGCTCGCCGGCTCCGATCCGAAGGGCGCCCATGCGCTGGTCACCGATTTGCTGTCGATAGCCGGCATCAACGCCGTGGGCGGCCGCTCGGTCGCCGAGATCGCGGAGCGATTCCTCGAACAGTCGGCGCTCGGCGTCAGCGCGAAATTGCCGCGCGACGTGCGCGCGCTGATCGAACGTTTTCTCGCGATTGCCGGCGAGCCCGACGAGGCGGCGGCCGAACTGCGCGCGCTCGCCAGCGAAGGCAACATGACGCAGGCGCTCGCGCCGGCCATCGACCTGTTCGAAAGCCGCACCGGCTTCCTGGCCGCGCGCGGTATCGACTTGCAGCGTGTGCGCTTCTCCACCGCGTTCGGGCGCGGCTTCGATTATTACACCGGCTTCGTGTTCGAGCTGACCGACCCGGCGCGCACCGGCGATCCGCTGGTCGCCGGCGGCCGCTATGACGGGCTGTTCACGCGGCTCGGCAGTGCCGCACCGATTTCGGCGGTCGGCTTCGCGGTCTGGATCGAGCGGCTTAGCGTTTATGGGGGCGCGTCATGAGCGCCCCTCTGGTGCTGGCCGTGCCGGCGAAAGGCCGGCTGCAGGAAAACGCGGAAGCTTTCTTCGCCCGCTCCGGTCTCACGCTGATCAAGCCGCGCGGCGCGCGCGATTATCGCGGCGCCATCGCCGGGCTCGACGGCGTCGAGGTCGCTTACCTCTCGGCCTCCGAGATCACCACGCAGCTGGCGGCCGGCGCAGTGCATCTCGGCGTCACCGGCGAGGACCTGGTGCGCGAGATGATCCCGGACGCCGACAGCAAAGTGGTGCTGATCGAAGGGCTCGGCTTTGGATTTGCGAATGTGGTGGTGGCGGTGCCGCAGGCCTGGATCGACGTGCGCACCATGGCCGACCTGGACGATGTCGGCACCTCGTTCCGCCACACCCATGGCCGCAAGATGCGGGTGGCGACCAAATACATCAATCTGACGCGCGACTTCTTCTCGCGGCACGGCATCGTCGACTATCGCATCGTCGAGAGCTCGGGCGCGACCGAAGGCGCGCCCGCCGCCGGCAGCGCCGAGCTGATCGTCGACATCACCACCAGCGGCGCGACACTCGCCGCCAATGGGCTCAAAGTCGTCGAGGACGGCATCATCCTGCGCTCGCAGGCCAATCTGGTGGCTGCGCGCGGCGCGACTTGGGGCGACGCCGAGCGGGAGGCCGCGCGCGTGATCCTCGACCGTATTGCGGCGCAAGCGCGCGCCAGCGGCTTCCGCGAAGTGCGCGCACGCTTTGCCGCCTGCGATGCCAAATTGGTGGCAAGCGCCAAGCAGAAATTCGGCGTCGAAACGCCGTTCGGCGGGCCGACCAGTTCGGGCATGCTGACGCTGCACTGCCCGCCCGAGCAGGTTTACGCGCTCACCAGCTTCTTGCGCGAAAACGGCGCCGAAGCGGTGGCGGTGGCCGATCTCGACTACGTGTTTTCGCGCGACAATCCGCTCTACGCCAAGCTCGCGGCGGCGCTGTAGCGCGGGCTAAACGGCGACTTTCACCGCTTCAAAACGGGCGAGACGGCGCAGGCCCCGGATGGGCTGCGGGCGGTGGCTTTTGGTTTACTTGCAATGCAACAAACCCCTATCATCCGCGCCGAGCTTTAAGTCTTAGGGGGAATTCGGCTCACATGTATGTGACGAGCAGCAAGCGCCTGACGACGGAGGGCGCCAAAAAAATGATGGCGACCGCCGTGGAAAAGGCCAAAGAAGCCGGCATCGCGGTTTCGGTTGCCATCACCGACGCGGGCGGGCACCTCATTCTGCTCGAACGCATGGAGGGTGGGCGTTTTCACACCGTGCATTCGGCCACCACCAAGGCGGTCTGCGCGGCTTCCAACAAGCGTATGACCTCCGCGCGCGGCGCGCAGGCGCAAGAACTCGATGCCGCGCACGCGCTTGGCCTGGCGCTCGCCGCCGGCCCGCAACGCTGGACCGCGATGCAAGGCGGCTGCCCGGTGATCGCCGACGGCGAATGCATCGGCGGCATTGGCGTCGCCGGCGGCGACTGGGCCACCGACGAGCGCATCGCGCAGGCCGCGGTCGAAGCGATCGGCGCCAATTGGCGTTCGGACAAGTGATGGCCATGGCCGAGCCGTTACGCGTTGCCTGCCTTGGCATGGGCTGGTGGTCCGATGTGCTGGCCGACGCGGTCAAGCGTTCCAGCAAGCTCAAAATCGTCGCTTGCTTTTCGCGCTCGGAGCCAAAGCGGGCGGCCTTCGCCGCCAAATATGGCTGCCGCGCATCGCCGAGCTATGAGGCCATTCTCAAAGACGCGCAGGTCGAGGCCATCATCAATACGACGCCGAACGACGTGCATCTCGAAACCACGCGCATGGCGGCGGAAGCCGGCAAGCATGTCTTCCTCGACAAGCCGATCGCCAACTCGGTTTCAGACGGCCGCAAGATCACCGAGTGCTGCCGCCAGGCCGGCGTCGTGCTCGCCTTGGGCTATCAACGCCGGCGGGAAAGCCATTTCCGCTGGATCAAGCAGCAGATCGACGCCGGCGTGTTCGGCCAGCTGGTCAATGCCGAGGCCAATATCAGCCGCGACCGGCTCGGCCAACTCGATCTCTCATCGTGGCGTTACACGGCCGCGGGCATGCCGGGCGGCGTCATGCTGCAAATCGGCATCCATTACGTCGACGTGCTGTATTATCTGCTCGGGCCGATCAAGGCGGTGAGCGGCCAATTCGTGCGGCTGGTGCTGCCGGGCGACAACCCGGATGTCGCCAGTCTCATCCTCGAGCATGAGAACGGCGCGCTCTCTACGTTGAACGCCAGCTACGCCTCGGCATCCGAATATTATCTGATGAATATCTACGGCAAGACCGCGACCGCCTATTACGACATGCATCACGGCCTCAGCCTGCTCAAGCGCGGTGACAAACAGCCGGTCGGCGTGCCGTGCGCGAACAACGATACCTTCGTCGAGGAGCTCGAGGAGTTCGCGGCGGCGGTGCGCGGCGGCGCTCGTCCCGAGGTCGGCGGCGACTACGCGACGACGTCGCTCGCGGTCATCCGCGCCGGAATTCTGTCGGCGCGCGAGGGGCGCCGCGTCGAAGTCGCGGAAATCCTGGCCAAGGATTGAGCGTTAGAAATCCATCATTTGGATTCTGCCATCGCAGCCTTCAGCACCGGCTCCCAGCGCGCGATGTCCGCCTTGAGCACCGTTTCAAGATGCGCCGGGCCACGCTCCGCCGGCGCCGGAACGGCGCCGCCGAGATCGGCCAGCCGCTTGGCGACCGCCGGGTCGTCGAGCGACTTGCCGAGCGCGCCGCTGAGCTTGGCGAGGATGTCTTTCGGCGTGCCTTTCGGCGCAAACACGGCGCTCCAGATACTGAGCTGGAATTCGGGAATGCCGGCTTGCTTGGCCGAGAGCACATCCGGCAACGCCGACGAGCGCGTATCGCCCGACACCACGTAGGCCTTGATCGATTTTCCTTTCACCGCGGGGGCAACGCTGACCACTTGCTCGCAGAAGAAATCGACGTGATCGCCGATGAGGTCGCCGAGCGCGGGTCCGGTGCCGCGATAGGGGATCAGCTTGGGTTTAAGGCCGAGCTGCGACGTGAACAGCAGGCAGGCCATGTGCGACGCCGAACCGATGCCGCCATGGGCTTGCTTCACGCTGTCGCCCTGTGCCTTCACATAGGCGATGAACTCCTTGAGGTCCTTGGCGGGAAAATCCTTGCGCGCCACCACGGCGACCGGCGCATTGGAAATCAGCCCGATCGGCTCGAAATCCTTGGTCGAATCGTAGCGGAGATTGGGCGTGAGCGCCGGCGCGGCGACGTGCGAGCCCATGCCGGCAGCCAGCAGCGTGTAGCCATCGGGGGTGGCCGCAGCCACGCGCGCGGTTCCGATCGTGCCGCCGGCGCCGCCCACGTTCTCGATGATGATCGTCTGATTGAGCACGCGGCTCATGCCCTCGGCGATGATGCGGGCCACGACATCGCTCGGCCCGCCCGGCGGGAAGGGCACGATCATTGCGACCGTCCGCGACGGGTAATTGTCGGCGCGCGTTGCCGTAACCAGACAACCGATGCCGACGAGGAAACCAATGGCGATCGTCACCGCCTTTTTCCAGAAACTCATCTCCACCTCCACTATCGCAACGTCCACCCCTTCTTGTTTTGCTTTGTCGGGGGGCTCGACCGCTCGTTCTATTCGACCTTGATGTTGGCGGCCTTGATCATCGGCCACCATTTTTTCACTTCGGCTTGTTGATGGGCGGCGAGCGCTTCTGGCGTCTGCTTGTCGCGCGGCGGAATTTCCAGGCCCACCTCGGCCAGCCGCTTACGCACCACGGGATCGGCCAGCGCCTCGACCACCGCGGCGTTGAGTTTGGCGATGATGTCTTTCGGCGTTCCCTTCGGAACCCAAATCGCCGACCAAAGCTCGACGTGGAAACCGGGAAGACCAGCTTCGTCCACGGTCGGGACGTCCGGTGCCGCCGCTAGGCGCTTGTCGGCAGTGATGCCATAGGGGCGAATTTTTCCAGCCTTCACCTGCGGCAGCGAGTTGGAGGCCTGATCGACAATCAGATCAATTTGCCCGGCCACCAGATCGAGCAATGCGGGCCCGGTGCCGCGATAGGGCACAAATTGCAGCTTGGCGCCAATCAACTGCTCGAAATAGACGCCGGAGAAATGCGCGCCGGAACCGAGGCCGGCCGTGCCGGCCGTCACCTTGCCGTCATTGGCCTTGATCCAGGCGATCAGCTCCTTCAGGTTTTTCGCCGGAACATCGTTCTTGGAAACGATCATCATCGGATTGCTGGCGATCAGCGCCACCGGATCGAGATCTTTCACCAAATCGAAGGTCAGCGGATAGATCGCGCCGTTGATCACATGCGTTCCGAGATGGCCGATGCTCAGCGTGTAGCCGTCGGGCGCCGCGCGCACCGCGCGGGCGACGCCGAGGGTGCCGCCGGCGCCGGTGACGTTCTCGACCACGATGGTCTGCCCGAGCGCCTGGCGCATGCGATCGCCGAGCACGCGCGCCAGCGCGTCGGTCGGACCGCCGGCGGAGAAAGGCACGATGATGGTAATCGGCCGCGACGGAAAGTTTTCAGCGTCCGCGGAGGTGACGATTGCCAGCGCCGCCGCGGCGGCAATAATCAGTTTGTTCATCGCTTGCTCCCACCAAGTTCTTTTGTGCGCTCGTGGAAAATCATCAGCTCACAGCGAAGCGTAGTCGATCGGCTTGTGCCGGTCGAGCGTGCGGTGCACGGGCGGCAGCGGATATTTCAGCCCGCTCGCGCAGTTGAACAACACCACCTGGTCGGTTCGCTTGACTTGGCCCGAGGTCAGGCTCTGCTTGTAGGCGGCATAGGTCGCAGCGCCCTCCGGGCATAGCAACAAGCCCTCCTCGCGCGCCATCTCATTGAGCGCGGCTTGAATCGCGTCGTCGTCGACCGCGATGGCGAAGCCGCCGCTCTCGCGCACCGCGCGCAGTATCAGAAAATCGCCGATCGCCTGCGGCACGCGGATGCCCGAGGCGATGGTGTGCGCGTTTTCCCAGCGCGGCGCGTGCTCCGCGCCGGCCTCGAAGGCTTTCACCATCGGCGCGCAGCCGGCCGCCTGCACCGCAACCATGCGTGGGCGCCGTGCACCGATGAAGCCGATTTCTTCCAGTTCGGCGAACGCCTTCCACATGCCGATCAATCCGGTGCCGCCACCGGTCGGATAGAAGATCACATCCGGTACCTTCCAATCGAGCTGTTCGGCCAGCTCAAGTCCCATGGTCTTCTTGCCCTCGATCCGGTACGGCTCCTTCAAGGTGGAGGTGTCGAACCAGCCGACTTTCGCTTTTCCTTCGCCGACGATCTTGCCGCAGTCGTCGATCAAGCCGTTGACGCGGTAGACCGCAGCGCCTTGCAGCGCGATTTCGCTGACATTCACCTCCGGCGTATCCTCCGGACAGAAGATCGTGCTCTTGATGCCGGCATGCGAAGCGTAAGCCGCGAGCGCCGCGCCGGCATTGCCGTTGGTCGGCATCGCCATGTGCTTGATGCCGAGCGCTTTGGCCATCGACACCGCCATCACCAGGCCGCGCGCCTTGAACGAGCCGGTCGGCAAGCGCCCCTCGTCCTTTACCAGGATTTCGCCGCTGCCGAGCTTGGCCGCAAGCTTCGGCATGCGGATCAGCGGCGTGATCGTCTCGCCGAGGCTGACGATGTTCGCGGGATCGCGCACCGGCAGTAGTTCGCGGTAGCGCCACAGATCGGGCGCGCGGTCGCTAAGCGCCGCTTTGCTCAGCGCCTTGCGCACGCCGGCGAGATCGTAGCGCACCAGCAGCGGCTTGTTCGCGCGCGAAAGATTATGGATTTGGTCGGCGTCGTGACGCTCACCGGTCATTGCGCATTCGAGGTGAGTGACGAAGCTCGGCCAGTGCGCGGTCAGATTGCTGTCGTGTTGCATCACTGCCTCAACTCAATGTGTGCTTTACTGCGGAGGGCGCGCGCGGAATACCACGAAATGGGACAGTGAGAAGTTGACCACGAAACTGATCGCGATCGATATCAGCTTCGCCGCCAGCACCGGCATGACATAAGAGAGCGCAAACAGTGTCGCCGTGCTCGCCACCATGCCGGCGACGCCGGAGGCGAGGAAGGTCGCATAGTCGCGCCAGCGCAGGACGCGGCCCGATTCCGGTCCGAAGGTGATGAAGGAGTTCATCACATAGGAAAACGAGACGGCCACCAACCAGGCCAGCACGTTGGCGGGCACCAAAGGCCAGCCCAGAAAGTGGACTGTGGTCCAAAAAACACTGAAATCGATGGCCGTATTGACCACGCCCACCATGGCGAAGCTCGCCGCCTTGAGGGCGACCGCGCGCTCATGCCAGGCCACGGTCAGACGGTCGAGGAGGTTCTGCAGGGGCGCCGGGATCATCGTCAGTTCATAGCATTTTGAGGCGGGCGCGACAGCGCGGTTCCATTGCGCTATAGATCGCGCCGAAAGCAAGCGACAGGTCAACGAAAAATGCCGGCGAAACCGCCAAAATCAGCCACCCGCGCGACGCGATCGGCATCGGCGCCCGGCCTGTCGATCGTCGTGCCGGTGTTCAACGAGGCCAAGGGCCTCTCCGCCCTGCACGAGCGCATTGCCGAAGTGGCGCGCCGGCTCAAGATCAAGCGCGACCTGCGCACCGAAGTCGTTTATGTCGATGACGGCAGCACCGATGCCACCAACCGTATCGCCAATGCGCTGCCGGCCGATCCGCTCGATATCCAGGTG
>Ga0209385_1000179_pt1 | contig 24170 bp, 18 predicted proteins | sample NGEPerB_FD_184506 | JGI IMG/M metagenome (GOLD analysis project Ga0209385, IMG submission 184506) | Arctic peat soil microbial communities from the Barrow Environmental Observatory site, Barrow, Alaska, USA - NGEE PermafrostAB12-B... | ecosystem: Environmental > Terrestrial > Soil > Wetlands >... | reverse complement strand
CAGTTCGCCGGTGGCAAACAGCCCGGGAATCGCCGCTCCGTCCGAGTCCATGACCCGCGCGCTGGTGTCGATCCGCAGTCCGCCGAAAGTGAAAGTGAGCCCGCAAGTCACTGCATAGGCTTCAAACGGCGGCTCATCGATGGTGTTGGCCCAGTTCGATTTCGGAACGCTGAGACCCTTGGTGCCGCGGCCGTCCTTGACGTTGGGATCGAACGGCACGTCGGTCATCACCGCCTTGTTGTATTCCTTGATGGTCGCCAGCGCCTTTTCGGCGTTCACGTCTTCCATCTTCTGCACCAGTTCTTCCAGCGTATTGGCGCGTATCTTAGTGACCCGCTTGATGCGGTATTCGTCGCGCAGCATCGGGATGATCTTGTTGTCGAACACCTGGTAGCAGAACTGCTTGGGCTGCATCAGGATCACGCGGCCGTTCTTGGCGTAGGTGTAGTTGCGGAAGTCGGAGCCCTCGTCGAGGAAGCGCTCGCCGTTGGCGTTGATCATGATGCCCCACGGATAGGAGTGCTTCTGGAAATTGTCGCCGACCGTCAGATCGCCGGTTTCCGGCGCATTGCGGTCCCAGGCGACCGCGTGGCCGCCGGACCAGTTGCCGATCGGCTGCGCGCCGATCGCGAGCGCCATCTTGATGCCGTCGCCGGTGTTGAAACGGGTGCCTCGGATCTTGGCGAGTTCCCAGCCCGGCCCGAGATAGCGCGCGCGCATTTCGGCGTCGGCCTGGAAGCCGCCGGAGGCGAGCACCACACACTTGGCTTTTACCTCGACGGTGTGCCCTTCGTGCTTGACGCGCACGCCCTTGACGCCGTCGTCGTCGGCGAGCAGCGACAGCGCGCGGGCGCCATAGGCGATGGCGACGTTGTTCTTGCGTGCGATCTTGGTCAGCGCGTCCACCAGTCCGGGCCCGCCGCCCACGGCTTCCACCGTCAGGCCACCCCAGAACTTGAATATGCCGCCGATCTTGTAGGCCTGGCGTCCCCATATCGGCATGAAGCGGACACCCTTGTCGCGCATCCACAGCATGGTCGCCTTGCTGCGCTTGATCAGAATTTCGCACAGGTCGGGATCGGTGCGATATTCGGTGATGCGGCCCATGTCGTCGAAAAATTTTTCCTCGGTGTAGGTGCCGAAGTCGGACTTCGAAATCTCCTCGTCGGAGAGATCCGGCATCAGCGCGCGCAGGTCATCGACGCCGTCATAGACGCAGCGGAACGCGCCGGCGGTGAAGCGGCTGTTGCCGCCGGATTCATCTTCCGGCGCGCGCTCCAGCACCAGCACCGAGACGCCTTGCTCGGCCGCCGCCAGGGCTGCGCAAAACGCCGCATTGCCAGCGCCGACGACGATCACATCCACGGATTGGGGTAACGCTGTGCTCATGACGCTGCTTGAACCTCGTTCAGATGATTGGACTTGCGATTGGGTGCGCGAAATCTAGTAGCGCGAGTTTGCCGGCGCTGGCAATGATGTCGCGGTCGGGATCGCGCGAGACGATCTCCAGCATCGGCCGCGCGGTATAGCCGGCAGCATGCAGCGCGCGCGGCACCTCGGCGAACGGAACCGTGCCAAGGCCGACCGGATCGTGCCGATAGATCTGCCGGCCGGTATCCGACAGATGCACCAGCGACAGCCGCGCGCGGCATTGCTTGAGGCCGTCGGCGAAATCCTCGCCGATGAAATACGCGTTGGCGATGTCGTAGACGATGCGCACCGCGTCATTGCCGTAGCGCTTGAGCGCGTCCGTCAACTGGCCGATCGCCGGCAGGAACGCGAACGGCATGTTCTCGACCCACAGCGCGGTGCCGGATGCTGCGGCGACCAGGCAGAGCCGGTCGAGCGCCGCGAAGAAATGCCCGATCAGCTCGGCGGCGGGTGCGGGAAACAGCGGGTTGGCTTTGCCGGGACCGATCACGACGCCGCGCGCGCCGAGCTCGCCGGCCAGCCGCACCGTTTCGCTCACCAGGTTGAGCGAATAGGCGCGCATTTCGGCCGCGGCGCCGACGACGTTGATGTCGATGTTCGGCATGTTGAGCGCGGTGAGTTCGGCGTGGTCTGGAGCGAGGAGAAAATCTTCGAATATTTTCCGCGCCTGCAAGAGCGGATGGACATCGCGGCCGACTATCTTTCCGGCGGCGAGCAACAAATGGTGGCGGTCGCACGCGCGCTGTCGGGAAACGTCAAGCTGCTGCTGCTGGACGAGCCGTTCGAGGGGTTGGCGCCGAACGTGGTGCTGGAACTGTTCAAGGTGTTCGATCAGCTGCGCCGGCACGCCTCCATCGTGATCGTCGAGCATAACTTGGATTTGGTGCTGGCGCTGGCCGACCGCGTGTTCGCGCTCGAGCGCGGCGCGGTGTTCCACCAGGGACCCGCGACGGCGCTGCTCACCGATTTGAACTACCGCAAGCAGATCCTGTGGCTGTAACGAGCGCCGCCCGAAACCTGATTGTCGTGGGCCAGGGCGCGGCCGGTCTTGCCGCCGCATTGGCGGCCGCTGAGGCAGCGCGCGCCCACGGCCGGCCGATCAATGTCACGCTCGTCGATAAGGCTCCCGAAGACGAAGCCGGCGGCAATACGCGCTGGTCGCCGTCCAACATGCGCATGGCATCAACCGACCGCGTCGAGTCGAGCTTCGTGCACGACATGCTGGCGGCCAGCAATTTCCAGGGTGACGAGAGCTATTTCGCGCGGCTGGCGCAGGAAGCGCCGGCGACGGTCAAGTGGCTCGCATCGCACGGCATCGAATTCATTCAGCCGACCTATTATCTGGCGAAGGGCCCGCCGCGCATTCAGCCGGCCGGCGGCGGCCCGACCGTTGTGAAAGAGCTGACGCGAGCGGCCAAGCTTGCGGGCGTGGTGTTCCGTTACGGTTGCGTCGCGGGTGAGATCGCCATTAAGAACGATCGCATCACCGGCCTTGTGGTCGAGCAGAACGGCATGCGCCAGACATTGGCGGCGGACGCCATCGTGCTTGCTTGTGGTGGTTTTCAGGGCAATGTCGACATGATGCGCGCGCATTTTGGCGAAGGCGCCGCGACCATGCGGCTGATATCGCCCGGTACGCGATTTAATACCGGCGACGGCATTAGAATGGCCCAGCGGCTCGGCGCCGATCGTTCGGGTGATTGGAACGGCATGCATGCCGAGCCGATCGATGCGCGAGCCAGGAATTCCGCGCCGGTGGTGCTGGTCTATCCCTACGGCATCGTGGTCGATAAAAACGGCCGCCGCTTCTTCGACGAGGGCGGCGGCCTGGTGCACGAAACCTGGGAGTGGTTCGCGCGCGCCATCCATTTCAAGGCGCCGGGCTCGATTGCCTATGCGATCCTCGACAGCCGGTTGTTCGAAATTGCCGACTATCAGCGCGCCATTCGCTCTGAACTGCCGCCGGTGTCCGCTCACACGCTCGCCGAGCTGGCGAAACTCATCGGCGTGGATGCCGACAATCTCGTGGCGACGGTTGCGGCCTACAATGCCGCCTGCGTGGTGGACCCAAATCGTTTCGACGCGACCCGCTGCGACGGGCTTGCGGCCGCGCAAACGCTGCAGCCGCCGAAGTCGAACTGGGCGCGCGCCGTCAGCGTGCCGCCCTTCCTCGCCTATCCGCTGGCCGGCGCCGTGGCGTACACATTTGGTGGCCTCGCAACCGACGAGCGCGCCCGCGTGCTGCGCGACGGCGCGCCAATCCCCGGCCTCTTTGCTGCCGGCGAGATGACCGGGCATTTCTATGCGACTGCGCCGAATGCCGTATCGGTGCTGCGCGCGTTTGTATTCGGCAGGATTGCTGGGCACGAAGCGGCTGAAAATTTGGCGGCTAGATAGGCCGCAACGATCGCTATGCGTTTGGTCAGTTTTCTGTTTCAGCCGTCAATCAGCGCATTGGGCTTGGCAAAACGTTCCAACGCCGATGAGTCTTCGATGACGATATCGCGTCCGGAACTTTTCACGCCAAATTTCGCCAGCAGCGCCAGATTTCGCGACAGATTTTCCGGCGTCATCCCCAAGCGTGACGCAAGAGTTCGCTTGTCGAACATCAGTTCGACGCGCTGATGATCACCTTGCTGGTGATTGGTCTTCAGAATCCAGTTGGCCAATCGCTCGGCGCTGGTGCGTAATTTCTCGCTCTTCAGCGAACGCACGACGACGCGGTAGCGATCGGCCAGTTCATTGACGATGGAGCGCGCGAAGGCGGCATCGCGCCCGAACACCTCGCGCACGGTCTGCGCCGGAATCATGAGGATCTGCGCGGGCGAGAGGGTGCGCGCCGACTTGAGATAGACCTCGTCGCGGATGACCGCCGCCAGGATGAACGTCGTCTCCGGCCGCATGATGTCGATCGTGGTTTCATGCCCATTATGGGCGCTGAACATTTCGACCGAACCGTCGACCACGATATGCAGAAAATCCGGCAAGTCGCCTTCGTTGATCAGGGTCGTGTGCGGCGGGAAGCGTTGCAGAAACGCGGCACCGACCAGCTTCTCGAAATTCGCTTCGCTCATATCGCAAAACAGCGGCAGGGCGCGGATGAGCTTCCAATCGGATTGACGCACGGTTTTCTCCAGGCTGCGGGGATTCGCGACGATCGCTCACAATCTAGGCCGACAGCGTCACACGCGACTTGATAAAAATCAAATGGAAGTCGCGGTAAAGTCAACCGGCAATTCGATATAAGTAAAGCCAAATTGTCGCGGGCAAAACCGAAGTATTATTGATCAACGTCAAAGCATTCGTCGGATTCCCCCGCTTATGTCGCCCCTGACGATTTGCGATCGACAGGAGCGGGCGCCATCATGCAGGCAAAAGCGGCCACCAGTGTTCCAGGCCAAGGCCGCGCACTCTGGATGTCCACCATCGCCTTCACCGTGTGCTTCGCGGTGTGGACCATCTTCGCCATCATCGGCGTGCAGATTAAGGATCAGCTCGGCCTCAACGAGACCCAGTTCGGTCTCTTGGTCGGCACACCGATTCTTACCGGCTCGCTGGTTCGCATCTTTCTCGGCATCTGGACCGACCAATATGGTGGCCGGGTCGTCTTCACGCTGACGATGTTGGCGGCAGCGATTGCGACGTTCCTGCTGTCATGGGCCACAACCTATCCGCAGATGCTGATCGCTGCGCTCGGCGTCGGCACCGCCGGTGGTTCGTTTGCGGTTGGTGTCGCCTATGTGTCGCACTGGTATCCCGCCGACAAACAGGGCACCGCGCTCGGCATTTTTGGGGCTGGCAATGTTGGCGCGGCCCTGACAATCTTTTTCGCACCGTTCGTGCTCGTCGCGTACGGCTGGCAAACAGTGGCGCAGGTCTGGGCTCTCGCTCTCGTTTTGATGGCGGTGTTGTTCTGGCTACTTGCCGGCGATGATCCGGTCACTCGCTCGCGCCGTATAACTGGCGAGCGGGCGAAGAGCTTGCTGGACCAGCTCGCGCCCTTGCAGCATGTTCAGGTCTGGCGCTTTTCGCTCTACTACTTCTGCACTTTCGGCGCCGCTGTCGCGTTGTCGCTGTGGCTGCCGCGCTATCTGATCGACGTGTATGGTCTCGCCATCTCAAAGGCAGGCATGGTCGGAGTTCTGTTTTCCCTGCCGGCCGCCGCCTTTCGCGCCTATGGCGGCCATCTTGCGGACAAATACGGCGCCCGGCAAGTGATGTACTGGACCTTCAGCGTCGCTGCTGTCAGTACGTTTCTTCTTTCTTATCCGCCGACCGATTATATCGTTCGAGGCATACACGGGCCAATCGCCTTTCACCTTGAGATCGGCCTCGTCGGTTTTGCCGCGCTCCTGTCCGTCCTGGGGTTCTTCTTGAGCCTCGGTATGGCAGCCGTGTTCAAGCACATCCCGGTCTATTATCCGAACAATGTCGGCGCAGTGGGAGGCCTCGTCGGCATGATCGGCGGGCTCGGCGGCTTCGTCCTGCCGATTGCCTTTGGCGCAGTCATTGACCTGACGGGTGTGTGGACGAGCTGCTTCATGTTGCTGTTCGTGGGCGTCGCGGTCGCATTTACATGGATGCATGTAGCTGTCCGAAGCATGGAGCGTGGCGTGGCTGAACCCATGCTGCGCCGCCTCCCGGAACTTCCCGAGATGCAGGAGATCCACGAGGAGAAACATGTCGGCGTGCTCGGCCCGCATCTCATCGAAGACTGGCGGCCCGAGGATGCCGCATTCTGGAACAAGACCGGTCGCGCCATCGCCCAACGCAATCTGTGGCTCTCGATCCCGGCGTTGCTGATCGCGTTTGCGGTATGGATGGTGTGGTCTGTCGTCGTTGCCATGCTTCCGGTGGTCGGGTTCGAGTTCACTAACGATGAGTTGTTCTGGCTCGCGGCGCTGCCGGGGCTTTCTGGTGCGACGCTAAGAATTTTCTATTCCTTCATGCCGCCGATCTTCGGCGGGCGGTTATGGACGACGCTGGCGACCTGGTCGCTCATGATCCCGGCGGTCGGCATCGGGCTTGCTGTACAGAATCCGAATACGCCCTATTTCTTGTTCCTCGGCCTCGCGCTCTTGTGCGGCCTTGGCGGCGGCAACTTCGCCTCCTCGATGGCGAATATCAGCTTCTTCTTCCCGAAGGCGGAGAAGGGCAACGCGCTCGCGCTCAATGCCGGCCTCGGCAATCTTGGCGTCAGCGTGGTGCAGTTCGTCATTCCGCTGGTGATCACCGCGGGCGTGTTCGGCTGGTTCGGCGGCGATCCGCAAGCCGCCGCGGGCGGAACCAGCAAGATATGGCTGCAGAATGCCGGCTTCATCTGGGTGCCGTTCATCGCGGCGTCGGCCTTCGCGGCCTGGTTCGGCATGAACGACATCGCGGTGATGAAGGCCTCGTTCGTCGATCAGGCGGTGATCTTCAAGCGCAAGCATAATTGGCTGATGTGCTGGCTCTATACCGGCACCTTCGGCTCGTTCATCGGCTATTCGGCGGGCTTCCCGCTGCTGACCAAGACCGAGTTCCCGCAGGTCGACTCGCTCAAGTTCATCTTCCTCGGGCCGCTGGTCGGCGCGCTGTCGCGCTCGGCGACCGGTTGGCTATCGGATCGCTACGGCGGCGGCCGCGTCACCTTCTGGGTGTTCGTGCTGATGATCGCGGCGGTCGCGGGCGTTCTCTACTTCCTCGGCATTAAGGATCAGCCGGAAGCGTTCTGGGGATTCTTCGCGATGTTCATGATCCTGTTCTTCGCGACCGGCGTGGGCAATGCGTCCACTTTCCAGATGATCCCGGCGATCATGCGCGCGGAAATTCCGCGGCTGGAGCCCGGCATGCAGCCGGTCGCACGGCAGAAACAGGCTGAGATGGAGTCGGCGGCGATCATCGGCTTCACCTCGGCGATCGCGGCCTATGGCGCCTTCTTCATCCCGAAGAGCTACGGCACCTCGATCGCGCTCACCGGCGGGCCGAGCATGGCGCTATGGGGCTTCATGATCTTCTACGTCACCTGTCTGGCCATCACCTGGGGCTTCTACACCCGCCGCGGCGGTCTGCTGCGCGACATCGAACGTGGCCGCGCATCGCCGCCTAATGCCCCGCAACCGGCCGAATGAAGGAACTTAGACGATGAGCCATTTTCTCGACCGCCTGACGTTCTTTAATCGCGCCGGCGAAACATTCTCCGATGGGCATGGCATCACCACCAACGAAGACCGGCGCTGGGAGGACGGCTACCGCAAGCGTTGGCAGCACGACAAGATCGTGCGTTCGACCCATGGCGTGAATTGCACCGGATCGTGTTCCTGGAAGATTTACGTCAAAGGCGGCATCGTCACCTGGGAAACGCAGCAGACCGACTATCCGCGCACGCGGCCCGACCTGCCGAATCACGAGCCACGCGGCTGTGCCCGTGGCGCGAGCTACAGTTGGTACCTCTATTCCGGCAACCGCGTGAAATATCCGCTGGTGCGTTCGCGGCTGCTCAGGCTATGGCGCGAAGCGCGCGTGCTCATGACGCCGGTCGCGGCGTGGAAATCCATCGTGGAAAATCCGGGCAAGCGCGCTGCCTACGTGCAGAAGCGCGGCCTTGGCGGCTTCGTTCGCTCGACCTGGGATGAGGTCAACGAACTCATTGCTGCGGCGAATGCTTATACGGTGAAGAGCTACGGGCCGGATCGTGTGTTCGGCTTCTCGCCGATCCCCGCGATGTCGATGATCAGCTATGCCGCGGGCTCGCGCTATCTGTCGCTGCTCGGCGGCGTTAACTTGTCATTCTACGACTGGTACTGCGACCTGCCGCCGGCGAGCCCACAGACCTGGGGCGAGCAGACCGACGTCCCCGAAAGCGCTGACTGGTACAATTCGAGCTTCCTCATCCTGTGGGGATCGAACGTCCCGCAGACGCGCACGCCCGACGCCCATTTTTATACCGAGGCCCGCTACAAGGGCGCCAAGAGCGTGGTGATCTGCCCGGATTATTCCGAAGCCTCGAAATTCGCCGATCTTTGGATGTCGCCGAAGCAAGGCACCGATGCCGCGCTCGGCATGGCGATGGGCCACGTCATCCTGCGCGAATTCCACGTCGACCGGCAGGCCAAGTATTTCCAGGACTACGCCCGGCAATACACCGACATGCCCATGTTGGTGCGTCTGGTGAAACAGGGCGCGCATTACGTGCCTGAGCGCTTCATCCGCGCTTCGGATGTCATGCAATCGTGCGGCGAGGCCAATAATCCCGAATGGAAGACGCTGGCCTATGACGAGACCAGCAACGCGATCGTCGTGCCAAAAGGCTCGGTCGGGTTTCGCTGGGGCGAGAAGGGCAAGTGGAACCTCGAGCAGAAGGCCTCGGGCGGTCAAGATATCAAGCTGCGGCTGTCGCTGGCCGGCATCAAGGACGACGTTGCGGCGGTCGGCTTTCCTTATTTCGGCAATCGCGAGCACGATCATTTCCTCGGCACCGATCATCCCGGCGTGCTGATACGCAACGTGCCGGTGAAGAAACTGCAGCTGGTCGAGGGCGAGACGCTGGTCGCGTCGGTGTACGACCTATTCGTCGCGAATTACGGCGTCGATCGCGGCTTCGGCGGCGAACACTTGGCAAAGAGCTACGACGACCTGCAGCCCTACACACCGGCCTGGGCGGAAAAAATTACCGGCGTGCCGCGCGATCAGATCATCACGACGGCGCGCGAGTTCGCGCTCAATGCGGAAAAGACCAACGGCCGCTCGATGGTGATCGTCGGCGCCGGTCTCAACCACTGGTACCACATGGACATGAACTACCGCGGCATCATCAACATGCTGGTGATGTGCGGATGCGTCGGTCAATCCGGTGGCGGCTGGTCGCATTATGTCGGCCAAGAAAAGCTACGCCCGCAAACCGGCTGGCTGCCGCTCGCCTTCGCGCTCGACTGGAACCGCCCGCCGCGGCAGATGAATGCCACCTCGGCGTTTTACGCCCATACCGACCAGTGGCGCTACGAGACGCTCGATGTCTCCGAGATTCTCTCGCCGACGGCACCGGCCGGCCCGTGGGACGGCGCGTTGATCGATTACAATGTGCGCGCCGAGCGCATGGGCTGGCTGCCGTCGGCGCCGCAGCTGCAGGCCAACCCCCTCGAAGTGTCCAAACAGGTTGCCGCGTCAGGCCTGGAGGCGAAGGACTACGTCGCCAAGGCCCTGAAATCCGGCGCGTTGAAGCTGGCCTGCGACGACCCGGACAATCCGAAAAACTGGCCGCGCAATCTTTTTGTCTGGCGCTCCAATCTGCTGGGGGCGTCGGGCAAGGGCCATGAGTATTTTCTCAAGCACCTGCTGGGAACGAAGCACGGCGTGATGGGCAAGGATCTCGGCGAGGACGGCAAGAAGAAGCCGAGCGAGGTCGTGTGGCACGATGCGGCGCCGGAAGGAAAACTCGATTTGCTGGTCACGCTCGATTTCCGCATGTCCACGACCTGCATGTATTCCGACATCGTGCTGCCGACGGCGACCTGGTACGAGAAGAACGATCTCAACACCTCCGACATGCATCCCTTCATTCATCCGCTGAGTTCGGCGATCGATCCGGTTTGGGAGTCGCGCAATGACTGGGAGATCTACAAAGGCATCGCCAAGGCATTCTCGAAAGTCGCGCCCGAGGTGCTCGGCGTCGAGCAGGATTTGATGCTGACGCCGATCCTGCATGACACGCCGCTGGAAATTGCGCAGGCGTTCGACGTCAAGGATTGGAAGAAAGGCGAGATCGATCCGATTCCCGGCAAGACCATGCCGCAGGTCGCCGTGATCGAGCGCGATTATCCAAATCTCTATAAGAAGTACACCTCGCTCGGACCGTTGATGGCCAAGCTCGGCAATGGCGGCAAGGGCATGAATTGGAATACCGAGCACGAAGTCGAGTTCCTCAAGCGGCTCAACGGCGCCGTCACCGAGGAAGGCGTGAGCAAAGGCCTGGCGCGCATCGAAAGCGACATCGATGCCTGCGAAGTCGTCCTCAGCCTTGCACCGGAGACCAACGGCGAGGTGGCGGTCAAGGCGTGGACCTCGCTCGAAGGTTTCACCGGGCGCGAGCATACCCATCTTGCGGTTCCAAAAGAGGACGAAAAGATCCGCTTCCGCGATATTGTCGCGCAACCGCGCAAGATCATCTCGTCGCCGATCTGGTCCGGGCTCGAATCCGAGAAGGTTTGCTACAACGCCGGCTATACCAACGTGCACGAGTTGATCCCGTGGCGCACGCTCACCGGCCGCCAGCAGCTCTATCAAGACCATTTGTGGATGCGGGCGTTCGGCGAAGGCTTCTGCGTCTACCGTCCGCCGATCGATACCAAATCGGTCAATCCGATCATCGATCGCAAGCCGAACGGCAACGCGCCGATCGTGCTCAACTTCATCACGCCGCATCAGAAGTGGGGCATCCACTCGACCTACACCGACAACCTTCTGATGCTGACGTTGTCGCGTGGCGGCCCGATCGTGTGGATCAGTGAGATCGACGCTCGCAAGGCCGGCATTGTCGACAACGACTGGATCGAGGCGTTCAACGGCAACGGCGCCTTGGTCGCCCGCGCGGTGGTGTCCCAGCGCGTGAAGCAAGGCATGTGCATGATGTACCACGCGCAGGAGAAGATCGTGAACGTGCCGGGCTCGGAAATGACCGGCCAGCGCGGCGGCATCCACAACTCGGTGACCCGCGCGGTGCTCAAGCCGACCCATATGATCGGCGGTTACGCGCAACAATCCTACGGCTTCAACTATTACGGCACGGTCGGGTCCAACCGTGACGAATTCGTCGTCGTGCGCAAAATGTCGAAGGTCGATTGGCTCGACACGCCGACCACCGATCAACCCGAAGCTTTGGCCGTCGCGCCCAAGTCCACGATCAAGATGGAGGCCGCAGAATGAAAGTCCGCGCGCAAATCGCGATGGTGCTCAATCTCGACAAGTGCATCGGGTGCCACACCTGTTCGGTCACCTGTAAGAACGTTTGGACCAGCCGGGAAGGCATGGAATACGCCTGGTTCAACAACGTCGAGACCAAGCCGGGCATCGGCTATCCGAAGGATTGGGAAAACCAGAAGCGCTGGAACGGCGGCTGGCGGCGCAAGAGGAACGGCAAGATTGAGCCGAAGATCGGTTCGAAATGGCGGGTGCTGGCGAATATCTTTGCCAATCCAGATTTGCCGGAGATCGACGACTATTACGAGCCGTTCACCTTCGACTACGAGCACCTGCAGAAATCCCCGGAAATGGCAGCCATGCCGACCGCGCGCCCGCGTTCGCTGATCTCCGGCGAGCGCATGGAAAAGATCGAGTGGGGCCCCAATTGGGAGGAAATCCTCGGTGGCGAGTTCGCCAAACGCTCGCAGGATTACAATTTCGAGGGCGTGCAGAAGGACATCTACGGGCAGTTCGAAAACACCTTCATGATGTATCTGCCGCGGCTGTGCGAGCACTGCCTCAACCCGGCCTGCGTGGCCGCCTGTCCCTCCGGCGCGATCTACAAGCGCGAGGAAGATGGCATCGTGCTGATCGACCAGGACAAGTGCCGCGGCTGGCGCATGTGCGTGTCGGGCTGCCCCTACAAGAAGGTCTATTACAACTGGTCGAGCGGAAAATCCGAGAAGTGCATCTTCTGCTATCCGCGCATCGAGGCGGGGCAGCCGACCGTGTGCTCGGAGACTTGCGTCGGGCGCATCCGCTATCTCGGCGTCGTGCTCTATGACGCCGATCGCATCGAAGAAGCGGCGAGCGCCGAGAGCGAGCAGGATCTTTATGAGGCGCAGCTTTCGATCTTCCTCGATCCGAAGGATCCCAAGGTGATCGCGCAGGCGCGCGCCGACGGAATCGCGGAGAACTGGCTGGAAGGCGCGCGGCGCTCCCCGATCTGGAAAATGGCGATGGAGTGGAAGGTCGCGTTCCCGCTGCATCCCGAATACCGCACGCTGCCGATGGTCTGGTACGTGCCGCCGCTGTCGCCGATCCAGTCGGCGGCGGCGGCCGGCAAGATCGGTCACGACGGCGAAATGCCGGACGTGCGCAGCTTGCGCATCCCGCTGAAATATCTCGCCAATCTGCTCACCGCCGGCAAGGAGGAGCCGATCGCGCTCGGCCTCGAACGCATGCTGGCGATGCGCGCCTATATGCGGGCCAAGACCGTGGACGGCGTGATCGACGAAGCGATCGCCAAGCGGGTGGGCCTCAGCGCGCTCGCGATCGAGGACATGTACCAGACCATGGCGATCGCCAATTACGAGGACCGCTTCGTCATCCCGACCGCGCATCGCGAGACCAACGAAGACGCCTATGACCTGCGCGGCTCGTGCGGCTTTTCGTTCGGCAACGGCTGCTCGGGGGGCACGACCGAAGCCAATTTGTTCGGCACGCCCAAAAGCGGGAATAAGCGCGCCAAGACGCCGATGGAGGTCGTGTGATGATCAATGCGTTGAAGGCGCTCTCGGCCCTGCTGACCTACCCCAGCGCAGAACTGCAACTGGCGTCCGGTGAGATCAGCGAGGCGATCGAAAACGACGCGGCGATATCGTTCGGCGTGCGCAATCAATTGCACCGCTTGCTGACGGAACTCGCCACCGACGATCTTTATGATTTGCAGGAGCGCTACGTGCTCCTGTTCGATCATTCGCGTTCTCTGTCCCTGCATTTGTTCGAGCATGTGCATGGTGAGAGCCGTGACCGCGGTCAGGCCATGATCGACCTCAAGGCGCAATACGAGAAAGCCGGCCTGTTCATGGGCGTGGCCGAATTGCCGGATTTCCTGCCGCTGTTCCTGGAATTTCTCTCGACGCTGCCGGCCCAGGAGGCGCGCGACATGCTGGGCCAGCCCGCGCATATCCTGGCCGCCATGGCGGAACGATTGCGCAAGCGCGGCTCGCCTTACGAAGCCGTGTTCCGTGCGCTGGTCGCGCTGGCGGCGGCCAAGCCGAAGGTGGACGAAGTCTCCGCTCTGCTCGCCTTGCCCGATCCGGACGCCAGCGACTTTGTGGCGCTCGATGCCGCCTGGGAGGACGAACAGGTGACTTTCGGTCCCGGCGCCAGCGACGGCTGCAAGGACGGGCTGATCGCGCGTATCCGCGGTGGCCTGCGGCCCGCGCCGGACATGCCGGCGGCAGCCGCCCAAACCGTCCCGCCGCGCCAATGAGGACATGGTCATGCCCGAACTGATCAATTATATCGTTTTCGGCTGGTATCCCTATCTCTGCCTGACCGTGTTCCTGCTCGGCAGCGTGCTGCGCTTCGACCGCGAGCAGTACACCTGGCGCAGCGGATCGAGTCAGCTTCTGCGCCGCCGCCAGCTGACCTGGGGCTCCAATCTGTTCCATGTCGGCATCCTTGTTATTTTCCTCGGTCATTTCGGCGGCCTGCTGACGCCGATCTGGATATTCGACGCACTCGGCATTTCGCACACCTTCAAGCAGTGGATGGCGATCGGCGTCGGCGGCGTTGCCGGCGTCATGTGCTTCATCGGGATCACGCTGCTGGCGCATCGCCGGTTGTTCGATGCGCGCATCCGCACCACCTCGTCGTTCGGCGATATCGCGATCCTGCTGCTGCTCTATGCCCAGCTCACGCTCGGGCTCGCCACCATCAGCGTCTCGCTTGAGCACCTCGACGGCCACGTGATGGTGACGTTCATGACCTGGGCGCAGGGCATCCTGCGCCTGCAACCGGGCGTCTCCGCGCTGATTGCCGACGTGCCGCTGATCTTCAAGCTGCACCTCGCCCTCGGCATGACGGTCTTCCTGCTGTTCCCGTTCACCCGCCTGGTGCATGTCTGGAGCGCGCCGATCTGGTATCTCGGCCGCCGCGGCTATCAGGTGGTGCGCACAACGCGGACGCGCGGGGCCTTGCGTGCGGAGTGGCCGCGATGACAGCCTGCTCGGCCCACGCGCAGATACCGGCAGAAAAACCGCTTGAGGTCAGCGTGAACGGCGTATCGATCGCGCGCGACGCCATCGTGCGCGAAATGCAACACCATGCGGCGGCAAAGCCGATCGCGGCCTGGCAGCAGGCCGCGCGCGCGCTGGTCATCCGCGAGCTGCTGTTGCAGGAGGCGCGCCGCCTCGCTATCGCAGCGCAACCGCTGAGTGACGGCGACGGACGCCGCGAAACCGACGAAGAAGCAATCATCCGCGGTCTGATCGATCGCGAGGTTACGGTCCCCGAACCGGACGATGAAACCTGCCGGCGCTATTACGACCGCAACGGCGCGCGCTTCCGCTCGCCCGATATCTACGAGGCCTCGCACATCCTGTTTGCGGCGCTGGCCTCGAATCGCGCGGCGCATGCCAAGGCACACGAGGATGCCGCCGCGGTGCTCGCCGAACTGCGCGAGCAGCCCTCGCGGTTTGCCGAACTTGCGCAGGCGCATTCGCGTTGCCCGTCGGCGGCGCAGGGCGGCAATCTCGGCCAGATCACCGCCGGGCAAACGACGCCTGAATTCGAGCAGGCCCTTATCGCGCTTTCGCCAGGGCAACTGTGCGAGGCGCCGGTCGCGACGCGTTACGGCTTCCATGTCATCCGGCTCGACCGCAAACATGGGGGCCGGATGCTACCCTTTGAGGTGGTCGCCGGGCGCATCGCCGACTATCTGCGCGAAAGTGTGCGGCGGCGGGCCGATGCACAATACGTCGCGCGGCTGGTATCGGCGGCACGGATCGAGGGGATCGAACTGGCCGGCGCCGACGCGCTGCGCGTGCATTAGCGCATGATCCCGAAAAGTGGAAACCGGTTTTCGGACAAGATCATGCGCAAGCAAATGAAAGGGCCATGATCATGCTCGGTGATTTGCTGGCCAGCTTGACCGACGAGGCGACGGCGCTCGAAGCGATTCTGAGCGCGGGCGATCTGAAATTGCTGGCGGCGGCGCAAGAGCTGGCCGCCGCCGACGGGCTTGATCTTGCAGCCTTCGTGACCCAAACGGTGCAACGCTACACGAACGAAGCCTCCGATGAGGAATGGGTCACGCTGATGGGCCTGCTCAATCGTTCACCAGATCCCGGTACGACGTGTTTGCAGCGGGCCTTCGAGCACGCGCTGCGCGGCTAGGGCTGCGGCCGGCGGCCGCGAAAAAATTTGTCGCCGCGCAGGGTCGCGGAAAAACATGGGCGACAATGGGGAGGCGTTATGAACGCGGTTGCTCGTCTGCGGGCCCATCGGGGGCCAGTGCTGCTGTCCTACGGCTTCCGGCCGTTCTTTCTGTTCGGCGCCATCTATGCCGGGCTCGCCATCCTGGCCTGGCTCCCGATGTTCAACGGCGAGCTGGCATTGTCGACAGCCTTCGGCCCCATCGATTGGCATGTGCATGAACTGCTCTACGGCTATCTGCCGGCGGTGGTGACCGGCTTCCTGCTCACCGCGATCCCAAATTGGACCGGGCGGCTGCCGCTCCAAGGCATGCCATTGCTCACGCTGGTGGCGGTATGGCTGGCAGGCCGCGTGGCGGTCACCTTTTCCGCCGAGATCGGCTGGCTGTCGGCCGCAATCATAGACGTCAGCTTTCTGATCCTGGTCGTGGCCGCGACGGCGCGCGAAATCGTCGCCGGCAATAATTGGCGAAATCTTCGGGTCGTCGCCATGGTGACGTTGCTACTCGCCGGCAACATCGCGTTTCATCTCGAGGCGCATTTTAATGGCAGTGCCGAATACGGCGCCCGCATCGGCATCGCCGCCACCGTGCTGCTCATCGTGGTGATCGGCGGACGCATCATTCCCAGTTTCACCCACAATTGGCTGACGCGGGAAAACCCAGGCCGGCTACCGGTGCCGTTCGCGCGCTTCGATGTCGCGGTGATCGGCTTGAGTGCCGCGACACTGGCGCTGTGGACCGCGCAGCCGGTCGGCAGAATAACCGCAGCTGCGCTCGCCGCCACCGGCGCACTGCATATCGTGCGCTTGGCCCGCTGGGCCGGGGATCGAACTTGGCGCGATCGGTTGGTGCTGATTCTGCACGTCGGCTACGCATTCGTGCCGCTCGGATTTCTGCTCGCCAGCGCGGCGGCTATCGATATCGTTCCCGCCGACACCGGAGTCCATGCCTGGACCATTGGCGCGGCCGGCACGATGACGCTGGCCGTGATGACGCGCGCCAGCCTTGGCCATACCGGTAAGGCGCTCAGCGCTTCGGCGCTAACGCAGGCGATCTATGCCGCCGTCGTCATCGCCGCGCTCGCGCGCATCTGTTCGTCGCTGGAACCGGCTTGGAATGAGCAGTTGTTGCAAATCTCAGCGTTCGCTTGGGTGGCGGCGTTTTTCGGCTTTGCCGCATCGTTCGGACCGTTACTCATTGGCGCGCAGCGGAACAAAGAACCGCAGCAGTAAACAGGCGACGAAAAGTGGAGCGTGAATTGGATTGAGCGCGGAAAAGAAATGTCCTCGATCGATCGCAACCTGGCAGGATATCTTCCGCTCGCCACCCGCGCGCTGCCGTGGCTGGCGGGCGTGACGGCGCTCGCGTTCGCCGTCGGGCTGGTTCAGGCGTTCAATGCGCCCGACGATTTCCAACAGGGCGCCACCGTGCTGCTCATGTTCTTGCATGTTCCGGCCGCGTGGCTGATCACGCTGATTTGGGTCGTAATGAGCATTGCCGCCATCGTAACGCTGGTATGGCGGCATCCGCTGGCCGATGTCGCGGCAAAAACCGCGGCTCCGATCGGGGCTGCGTTCACGTTTCTGTGCCTCGTCACCGGCTCGCTTTGGGAACGGCCGATGCTGGGAACCTATTGGGTGTGGGATGCGCGACAAACATCCGTGCTGGTACTGTTTCTGATGTATCTCGGCTTGCTCGCGCTTTACTGGACCGAGGAGCATCTCGCGCGCGTGGCGCGGCTCGCGGCCATCCTGATCCTGGCCGGGGCGGCCATGCTGCCGATCATCAGGTTTTCAGTCGTATGGTGGAACACCCTGCATCAGTCAGCTGCGCTGGGCCGCTTTGGCGCGCCGGCGATTCATTCGTCGATTCTAACGCCGCTGCTGCTGATGGCGCTGGCATTTATCTTCCTCTTCATGACGCTGCATGTGGCGGCGATGCGCAATGAAATTCTGCGGCAGCGCGTGCGGGCGTTGCGGCTGATGCACGTCGCGCGAGGCGAAACCGTGGATCTAGGGGCACAATGATGTATTCAAATCGGGTCTGCGAGAGGCTGCATGACGAGCATATGGCGACGCTTGCGTTGCTGGAAAAATTGGAGCGCTTCGTTGCCAATAATAAGCCGCCTGAGGCGATCGATGCCGGTGCGCGGATGCTGCTGGTCGATCTTGCCGTAGCCTTCGAGAACGAGATCTGGCGCCACTTCGGCTTTGAAGAGAAACATCTGTTCGATTATTTTGCGCAGTCCGGTGACGCCGAAATGGCGCAGCATCTCACGGCCGAACACGAGCAAATCAGAAATGTCGGCGTGCGCATCATTGCGATGGCGCGCGCCGCCGCGGCATCCGGATTTTTGCCGCCGGCCTGGAGCGAGTTCCGCCTGCTGGCCCGGCAACTCGCCGAGCAACTAACGGCACACGTCCATAAGGAGGAGGGTGTTCTGGTTCCGCTCCTGCAGGACAGCATGGATAGCGATACCGAAGAGCAGCTCTATACGGCCTATGTGATGAACGAAGAGGTCTTTTAGGCGGTGCGCAACGCCGCGCATTGATCACTGACCTTGAGTGCCGGGAGCGGCCATGGGATTAAACGGCCACGGAATGCCGGGACTTCGCGCGCGCCAAATAGGTATCGAAAACCGACGCCACGAGGCGCATGTAAGGGCGACCTTGTTCGGTGATCCGGATGCGATGGTCGTCGATCAGCACACTGCCGTTTTCCTGAAACGGCTGCAATGACTCCAGCTCGTCGGAAAAATCGTTGGCGACGTCGAAGTTGAGCTCGCCTGCGATCGCGTCCAGATCCACCGCCATGTCGCACATCAGCCGCTCGATGATATTGCCGCGCAAGCGATCATCGTCGGACAAGACGATGCCCTTCACCGTGGCCAGCTTACCCTCCGCAATCGCGCGCGAATAATTTCCCACGGCGGGGGCATTCTGCGCAAAGCCCTGCGGCAGGCGGCTGATCGCCGAAGCGCCCAAGCCCACCAGCGCATCGGCGTCGTCGTCGGTATAGCCTTGAAAATTTCGCTGCAGCCGTCCGCTGCTCGCGGCCGGCGCCAACTGATCGTCCGGTCGCGCATAGTGATCGAGGCCGATCGGCTGATAGCCGAATTGCACCAAGGTTTCGTGCGCGGCTTGGGCTTGCGCCAGCCGCTCCTGCGACGACGGCAAGTCGGATTGATCGATTAGTCGCTGCTGCGGCCGAAACCAGGGCACATGGGCGTAACCGAAAACCGCGACCCGCTGCGGCTTCAACGTATGGGCCAAAGTGGCGGTCCGCCGCACGTCGGCAACGGTCTGCTTGGGCAGGCCGTACATCAAATCGATATTGATGCGGTCGATCCCGAACTCGTTCAGCATGTCGGCCGCGGCCTTTACGGTGTCGAAGGGCTGGATGCGGCCGGCGGCCTGCTGCACATGCGCGCTGAAGTCTTGCACGCCGAGGCTCGCGCGATTGACGCCGATGTCGCGCAGCGCCTGCAGCAGCGACCGCGTGACATAGCGCGGATCCAATTCGATCGCGTGTTCGCGGATCGCCGAGAGATCGAAACGGTGGGCGAGCTCGTCGGTGACGAATTTGAGCAAATCGGCGTCGAGGATCGAGGGTGTTCCGCCGCCCCAATGGATATGAGCGACTTTACGTCGGCCGGCATGGCTGGCGACCAGCGCGATCTCTTCGACAAGACGCTGCGCGTAGGCCGCGATCGGCTCGTCTCGCAGCATCGCCTTGGTATGGCAGCCGCAGTAGTGGCAAAGCTCCCGGCAAAACGGAACGTGCAGATATAAGGAGAGCGTGGCTTCGCCGGGGAGGCCGGCAAGCCACGAGCGATAGACATTCGCATCGACCGCCGCACTAAAATTCGGGGCGGTCGGATACGACGTGTATCGCGGGACTGCTCGTTCGAGCATATTTGTCATTCTTGTTACTCGCATAGGCGGACCGGCCGGCGCCAATAAAATATACCGCCCTGCCGTGGTCCGATTGACTTATGTCAATTGAATGGCGCGCGCTGCCAAGCACCAAATGAATCGCCGCGGTGCGAGTGCCTCAACGGGGCCAAACCGCCGGATAAGATCCATGCGGCGGCTGCGCGCGTTTTTCATCATCGCGGGCGATCGGCAACGTCCTTGTATCGCGCTTGTCGTCGGGTGGCGCCGCGCGGCGTTCGCTCGGTCCACGATCGATGTCAGCCGGTCGCACGCTTGCGATGCGGCCCGCAATCGTGGCGCAAAATTTCGAAAATTGATCTAGCGCGCGCATAGCTATCTGGCGTTTTTCCGGCCTTACGGCCGTCCCCACATCTCAGCGAGCGTTCGCGGCCTCGCTCTGCAGTGCGTCGAGCGTGTCGGCATTCGGGCAGTAATGCCGCCACATTGGATCGTCGGGAACGAGCAAGAGGTCGCGCTGGCATCGCTTCTTGCTGACGCAGCTCGAACACAGCCGCTGCAAATCGCGCATCGTGCTCGGTTCGCTCTTGGCCAGCGCGTCGGCATCGAGATGCAACGCGTCCATTCGATCCAGCAACTGCTTCGCCGCGTCGGGCCCGAGCGCCGCCATTTCACGCAGATCGTGCGACGAAAGGCCGACGTCTCTGGCGATACGCGCGATTTCATTTTTATCGCAGGCGTCGAGTCGCTGGCGGAATTGGCGGAACAGCTTGCGATTATGCAGCCAGCCGCGAAATGTCTCGAAGACTGAATTGATATCCGAATCGGTCTTCACCGAATTCGATGCCGGCATAAAAGTCTCCTCCCACAGACTATAAACAATAGGGCGCTGATTTTTCGGGGCCTTGATCCATATCAATCGCTAGGCGCAACATTTACCGGCGCAACCGGACTTTCGCACATGCGAAAGATCAAAACGGCAGGGCCTTTTTTGCCGTTCAATGCGCGCGCAGCCGCTGCCGATTTCCGGCCAGCGGCAACGACGGTGGTGCATGTCGGCCGATCTCATCTCCTGGCTTCCATTGGCGGCAAAATTGATCGTAACGGCGGCCATCGTGGTCGCCGCCTCGGTGATTGCCGAGCGGGTCGGAGCTCTCGCCGGGGCGCTGGTCGCCACTTTGCCGGTCACGATCTGGCCGGCCTATGTGTTCCTCTCGCTCGATCATGACGGCGGTTATATCGCGCAGGCCGCGCTGAGCGGCCTCGTCATCAATGCCGCCACCGGTTTGTTTTTATTGGTCTATGCGGCGCTTGCGCAAAGGCGCGGGACCTTCGTCAGCCTCATGCTCGCCGCCGCATGCTGGATTGCGCTCGCGCTGTTGGCGCGCTCGATCGGCTGGACTTTCGCGACCGCCGGTCTGCTGAACTTGCTCGTCTATCCCGCCTGCCTGTGGCTTGGCAGCACATTGCGTGCGGCCGAGATGCCGCGGCTCAGACATGCCTGGTACGACTTGCCGTTGCGCACGATCCTGGTCTGCGGCTTGATGGCGGCGATCCTCGAGGCCAGCAACTGGGCGGGACCGATGCTGACCGGCCTGCTCGCCGTCTTTCCGATCTCGAGCACCAGCCTCATTCTCATCCTGCAGCCGCGGATCGGCGGTCGCGCAGCCGCCGCGGTGATTGCCAACAGTGTATGGAGCCTGTTCGGGATCAGCTTTGGTCTCGCGGCGCTTTATCTCGCGGTCGTGCCGCTCGGCGCGGTTCTATCGCTTGCCGCGGCGCTGGCCATTCCCATCGTTTGGAATCTGACCGTCTGGCTCGTCCACCGGCGCTCCCCATTCTCCTTGAACTAGGCGGGCGAGACGATCGACCTGGCGCATTGATTTTCATCAAGGCATTGCGCCGCCTTACGGCCATATAGAAAATTTAAAATAGCGGACTTAAAGAGAAAAAAGCGCTCCTTGCCCGAAAGAGGCCGCAACGTTGGTAGCCTCGACATTTTGGCAGCAATCCGGTAGCAAAACGCGCGGCAGGACCCCAATGAAAATCCGGCGATTCGTGATGACGCAGAACGAGCGGTGACGATGATAAAGAGCGTAAAGAATCGTTTTTCACTGACGCACGGGTTCATCGCATGCGTCGCGATTGCCGGATTTGCCACCAGCGCGGCAGCTCAAAATTCGACCGTCATGACGGGGAACGCCAACGATCTGCGGCCTCTTTACGCGGATGCTGGAGATATCGCCGAGGGTAAACGGCTCGCCGATTCCTCCTGCGCCGGCTGTCATGGCGCAAATGGGATTAGTGCGAGCCCGGGCGTGCCTAATCTTGCCGGCCAGCGTCCAGCCTATCTTTACCTTGAGCTGCGGGCCTACCAATCCGGCGTTCGCGGCGACAGCGCCATGAATAATGCCGTCAAGTTTCTCAATGACGACGCTCTCGTCAAGGTGGCGGCCTACTTTTCCAGCCTCGAACCCGCTCAACCCAGGCCCGCGAGTGGCTCAGCCGCGGTTGTTCCCAAACCCGACGCGCTGCAGGCCGGCAAGAGCGCGGCTGCCGTATGCACGGGATGCCATGGCGAATCCGGCATCACCAAGACGCCGGGGATGCCGAATCTGGTCGGGCTGGATCCGAAATATTTCGTCGCGGCGATCAACGACTACAAGAACGGGCAACGTAAGAATGAGTTGATGAAGTCGATGGCCGTGGCCATTAGCGATGCGAACGCAAAGAACATGGCGCTCTATTTCGCGTTGCAGAAGCCAGCGCCGGCGAAAACCCCGGCGCCAGGCGATGCGGCGACAGGCAAAGCCGCGGCGGATGCCTGTGCCGGATGCCACGGAGAACAAGGCGTTAGCGGTACGCCCACGACTCCGAGCTTGGCCGGACAGGATGCGGAATACACCGCGGCCGCGCTGCGGGCGTATAAAGACGGCACGCGCAACAATGAAACGATGAAAGGGCTGGCGACGCCGCTCGACGACGCTGCCATCAAAAATCTTGCAGCCTATTATGCGACTCAACAGCCGCAGGCGCCCAAAGTGCGCAAACCGCTAACGACGCAGGAATGGACGGAAAGGTGCGAGCGTTGTCATGGTCTCAATGGCAACAGCACCAGTCCGCGCTTGCCGGCCCTCGCCGGACAACGCACGGACTATCTCATAAAAGTGTTGCATGCCTATCGGACCGGTGCGCGCAAAAGTCCAGAAATGGCCGCCATGTCCGGCGACCTGACCGAAAATGATATCGATAATCTAGCGGCGTATTTTGCGGGTCAAAGAGCGCGTTCTGTTCTGTATGTCGTGACACCGGGAAAATAATGGGCGGAAACTCGGGCAATTGAAATAGTTAGCCTCTTGACCTGGATCAACGCTTCGAATCTGCTGTCGTCGCAAACATTTCTTTTACTTTTGGCAGATAGCTACGCAAACGCAAACGAGATGAAGGAGAGGAAAAAGTTATGAAAAACGTAAAAGTGAAGCTGACGAGAACCATTATCATTGGCGGATCAGCCGCGCTGGCGGCCGCTGTATTATTCGCAGGATTGGTTGTTGCTCCTCGATCCGCCACAGCGCTGCCGGCCTATGCCCAAAAAGAAGGTAAGGCTTGCGGATATTGTCATGCGAATCCGGCTGGCGGCGGCCCGCGCAATGCCAAGGGCCAGCAATACGAAGCGAACGGCCACTCCTTCAAGAAATAGCGAAATAGCGAGGGATTCGCCCCTCTCATTCGCGAACTCTCGTTCTGAAGGCTGAAGAGCGTGGTATATAGCGCTGTTGCGGCGTAGGATTTAGTTTCTAAAGCTATCCCCGTCGCAACAGCCTATCCGCCTCGGTCGTTATTCCTGCGCCTGCAGGTCCGCGATTTGTTGCGGCTACGAAGGCACCGCCGCCCTCGCTTGTCGGCGGTCCGATCCGGCGTTCAAACTGGCCTGCCGGACCCGCGCCGCGATCTGAATTCCCAGCCGACCTTGTCGTGACTCGGGAAGGCATCGCATTTGCGCGGCATGATTCGTCGCGAGGTGCTCGCCCATCTGCGCCGGCTGGTTCCGCGCATCCGCAGACGTTGACCAATGACCCGCATCACGTTCCGTGGTTTTGTGGATGGCGACTACGCAAATGGACGGCACTGCATGGCCGAGCCGCGTGAAGTGCGAATAGTTCAGAAAAAGCCCGTACATTGATATGGATCAACTCCGATTTGGCTCCAGTTCGCAATAAGTAAAAAATTACCGCCGGACGGGAGCGGCGGAAATGCACGTACCGCAAGTTCGATCAGTTCGACGTTATTGATCTGATCGGAGGCGGAAAAAAAGCCAAAACTACCACGGAAACACTCAAAGCGGGCAACCCATGCCGCGACACATCGTTCGACTCCTGCTCCTCATGGTGGCCTTCGCCGTGCTGGCATACGGAGCAAAACAATTTTTCACTGTCGATTCGTTTTATGAATATGGCCACTATCGGGGAAAATCGGTAGCCGAGATCGCCGCCGAGAAGCCGAGATACAAAGGCAACGCCTATTGCGTCTCGTGCCATGCCCAGCAGGTCGCGGAATGGACCAATGGCGTCCACAACAGCATTGATGTGGGCAAGGTCGTAAAATGCGAGGTCTGCCACGGGCCGGCTGGAGGGCGAGACGTTGAGGCCACTTATGTGCCGCCGACGACCGGTCCGGATCATCCGAAAAATCTGAAAATGGCAGTTTCGACCGACTCGCGACAGCTGTGCACCCTCTGCCATGAG
>Ga0209385_1000178_pt1 | contig 24254 bp, 20 predicted proteins | sample NGEPerB_FD_184506 | JGI IMG/M metagenome (GOLD analysis project Ga0209385, IMG submission 184506) | Arctic peat soil microbial communities from the Barrow Environmental Observatory site, Barrow, Alaska, USA - NGEE PermafrostAB12-B... | ecosystem: Environmental > Terrestrial > Soil > Wetlands >... | reverse complement strand
AGCCGCACGAGCGCGGACCCGCCCGCCGCGAGATCGCGGCGCGGAATCGTCCACTGCCGGAGCGCCTTCGAGGGCACCGTCCGTCCTCCCGCCGAGCGCCGTTGCCAGGCTGCCTTTCACCGGACGATTTCGGAAAAAGCGCGCGGCGTCAAGCGGAGGGGCGCCGCCCCGTGACGAGCTCGAAGCCGTGGAGAGTGCCGCGGCCGACGTCGGCGATCCCGACACCCGCGAGACCCGCGCGAATGAGGAGGTCCGCGACCTCCTCTCCGTCGCACGTGACAACCGCCGCACCCCGCGTGATGCCGAGGCCGACCGCGAGCCGCTCCTGCGCGGTGTCCAGCCGGCGCTTCCAGCGCGGCCCTCCCCCGCTCGTCAGCACGACGAAGCGCCCGCCCGGCGAAAGGGCGCGGGCGGCCCGCGTGACGAAGTCTGCCCTCTCGCCCGGCGGTACGAGGTACAGGACGTCGATCAGGGCCGCCTGCGAGAACGCGCCCGCGAGAGCCGAATCCACCCCGCCAAGTTGGAACCTTCGCGCCGCGGTTTCCGGAAGCCAACGGCGCGCTCGGTCGATCTTGCGCGGGTCCGAATCGAGACCGAGATACGTCCCCGAGAAACCGGCGCGTGTGAGGAGATGCGCGAGCAGGCCGGGCCCGCACCCGAAATCCACGAGCGCACCGCCCGACTCGAGGGCGTCCAGGACCTTCGTCCAAGGCGCGCTTTGGAATCGCAGGGCGAGGTGTGCGCGTTCGGGCAGCGTGAGCGCGGCCGCGGCCTTCCAGAGCTCCGTCGATTCGCTGTTTCCAAGCGCGAGAAGCCCCTCCGCCGTCGTCTCGATGTGCCTCTCCATCGGCGCCCGTAGACTACAGGCACGAGCGCTCCCGAATCCTCCGCCGCCTTCCCGTGGCCCTTTCGCGGCGCCGCGAACCGGCGCGTGGCCGTGCTCGCGCTCGCGTGGCTCGCCCTTCTCCACCTCTGGGCCGCCTTCGCCATCCACGTGCTGCCGCTCGCGCACCCCTCGCCGTGGGGCGAGGCGGCGACTCCCTATTTCGCGCGCTACGACTCGGGCTGGTACTTCAGCATCGCCCGCGACGGATATGGGCCGCCTCCGCCCCCGGGGACGGAGTCGGCGCACGCGTTCTTCCCGCTCTACCCGATGCTCGCGCGAGGCCTCCACCTTCTCACGGGACTGAGTCCCCTGTGGGCGCTCACGGCCGTCTCGTGGATCGCGTTCGTCTTCGCGCTGCCCCTTTTCGGAGAGGAGTGCCGTGCGCGCCTCGGACCGGAGCGCGCGAGGGGTCCTCTGCCCTTTCTCCTCCTCTATCCCGTGGCGTTCTTCTTCGCGGCCGCGTACACCGAATCGCTCTTCCTCCTGCTGCTGCTCCTCGCCTTCCGGCTGATCCGCACGGAGCGTCCTCAAGCGGCGATCCTCGTCGGCCTGCTCCTCGGCCTGACCCGTGCGCCGGCGGCTGCCGTCGGTCCCGCGCTCGCGCTCGCGTACGTTCTTCGCCCCGACTCGAGGAAGAGGCTGCCGATATCCGCCGCCCTCGCCATCGCACCGCTCGCGGGCGTCCTCGCGTACGTCCTCGGGATCGGATGGTGGAAGGGCGAGCCCGGGCTCTTTTTCCGCTCGATGGGCGCGTGGGCGCATCGCTCGACGAGCCCCGTCGGGGGGGCTGCATCGTTCCTGAGGGAGCAGGTCGCGCTCTTTTCGGGCGGCACCCTCTTCCAGCATCCGGGCGCGATCGCGCCGCTCGCGCACTTCACGCTCTTCGCCGTTCTCGCCGTCGTGCAGATGCGGCGGCGCCGCTATTCCGACGCGGCGTGGACGGCGGGAGTGCTCGGCCTGGCGTTCCTCACGGGCACGACGAACGGCGTGCCGCGTTACACGGCGACGATCTTTCCCGGACACATCCTGCTCTTCGAGCTGCTCGAGCATCGGCCCATCCTCCGTATGGCGGCGCTCGCGCTGTCGACGGCGCTCCTCCTCCTGCGCGCCGCTCTCTTCGTGAACTGGCACTTCGTCTCGTGAGGGGCCGGGTATGCTCCGGGCCGTGACACCGAGAGAGCCCGGCTCGAGTCCGCCGGCCGCCGCGCGTCCGGCCCGCTCCGTCTCTCTCGTCGTCCCGATGTTCAACGAGGAGAAGAGCGTTTCACGCCTCCTCGACGTCGCAATTCCGGCTCTCGAGGAGCACGCCGACGACTGGGAGATCGTGCTCGTGGACGACGCCTCCAAGGACGCGACCCTCTCGCTCGCCCAGGCGCGCGCCGAAGTGGAGCCCCGGCTGCGCGTGATCGCGCACGCGCAGAACCGAGGCCTCGGGGGCACGCTCCGGACCGGCTTCAAGGCCGCGCGGCGCGACTGGATCCTCTACAGCGACTGCGACCTGCCGTGGGACCTCGCGGAGACGGGCCGTCTCTTCCGCGCTGCCGAGATCACGGGCGCAGACCTCGTGTCCGCGTACCGGCTGGACCGCACGGGAGAGGGAGTCCTGCGCTCGCTCTATTCGTTCGTCTACAACGGCATCGTGCACCTGCTCCTCGGGATCGTGCTGCGCGACGTGAACTTCTCGTGCAAGCTCATCCGGCGAAGCCTCCTGGACACTCTGACGCTCAAGAGCGAGGGGTCTTTCATCGACGCCGAGCTCCTCGCGCGCTGTGTGGCGCGCGGCGCCGTGATCCAGCAGGTGGGCCTCGACTACTTTCCCCGCACGCGCGGGCTCTCGACGCTCTCTTCTCCGCGGACGGTGCTGACGATCCTGCGCGAGATGGCGCTCCTCGCGCCCGAAATCCGCGCGGACCGCCGGGCGAAGCGTTGACGCGGCTCGTCCTGAACGCGGACGACTTCGGCCTCGCACCGGCACATTCGCGCCGCATCGCCGCGCTGCGCGCAAAAGGTCTCCTCACGGACACGAGCCTTCTCGCGAACGGCACCTCTTTCGAGGCGGCGGCCGCGGACCTCCACCGTGCGGGGCTCTCCGAGAGCGGCGTCCACCTCTGCCTGACCGGCGGCGAGCGGCCGGTGTGTGCGCCGCGCGACATCCCGTCGCTCCTCGCGGGCCCCGCCTTTCGCCCGCACTGGTTCCATGTTCTCGCCGCGCTCGCGGCCGGCCGGATCCGCCGCGCCGAGGTGGAGCGCGAGTGGGAAGCGCAGATCTCGCGAACCGCGGACGCCCGGCTCACCGTGACCCATCTCGACTCGCACCAGAACCTGCATCTCCACCCGCTGCTCTTCCCCGTCGCCGTGGCGCTCGCACGCCGCTTCAAGGTGCCTTTCGTGCGCGCGCCCCGGGCGGACGATCCGCCCGCGCGGCCCGATGCGCCTCTCGGAGCGCGCCTCCGCGCCGGCCTGCTCGCGCACCTCGGCGGCCGCGGCCGGACGCTTCTGGAAAAGGCCGGACTTCCCGAGCCGCCGCGCGTCCTCGGCCTCGCCGAAGCAGGCCATATGACCGCCGCACGCTTCGCACGCGCCGTCGCGGATCTGCCCGAGGGCGACTACGAGATCGCCCTCCATTCCGGCGACGAGGACGACGTCACGCGCGCGCGCTACCACTGGGGATACGCGTGGCGCGAGGAGTCCGAAGCTCTGGAATCAGGCGCGATCGCGGCGGCGCTCGCCGCCCACGGCATCGCGGCCGTCAGCTTCAGCGCGCTCGTCTGACAGCGCCGGCGTCGGCACCGGCCGCTGGAAGCCGGCATGCGCGCGAAACACGGTGCCGATTGTTCGCGAAGGTCCGATAGGCCCAGTCGAAGACGAGCCGCAGGAGCGGCACCACGGAAAGCAGGTAAAGCGGGTATGCCCACCAGACACGCCGCATCACGTGGCGGTACACATCCGCACCGCGCACCTGCCCTCCGTCCGCGAGCAACAGTCGCAGGTCTAACAGGAGGTCCTCGTGCGGAACATTCAGCCGCTCTACGACCCACTCGCTCTGAAGTGGTGCGATGGCAAATCCCCTCTTGCGAATGGCATCCGCCCAGAACGGAATCCACCGCCGGCAGAACCCGCAGGAATCGTCATACAGAATCCAGCCGATCGGTCTTTCCTGGTCCGTCATCGGTCTTTTCGAGCCGATCATCGGATAACGATACCCCGCTCGGCGGCGAGTACAGCGCCGTTATCCGACAAGAGCCTCCCATGCCTCCCAGAACTCCGGCCACGACTTCGCGACGACGCCCGGATCGTCCAGCGTCGAGCCCGAGGGCAGCGCGAGCGCGAGGACGGCAGCCAACATGGCGACGCGGTGATCTCCGTGCGCGGCAAACTCCGCGGCCCGTGGCGTCCCCGTCTTGCCGTCCACGACGAGGACGGGGCCGTGCCCGTCCCTCTCCTCTCGCGCGACCGCGCCTGCGCTTCCCAGGAGGTCGAGAGCGGCCGCGAGCCGGTCGGATTCCTTCTCGCGCAGGCGGGCGACGCCCGAGAGGCGCGACGTGCCGCCGGCGAAAGCGACGAGCGCCGCGAGCGGGAGCGCGGCATCCGGCGCGGCGTCCACGTCCACAGAGAGGGAAAGAAGCGAGCGCGCGCCGCCGTCAGGTCCCGTGACCGTGAGCGCCTCCTCGCCATCCGGCGCTCTCTCCCACTCGAGCGTTCCGCCTGCGGCAGCCGCCCACGCGCGGAAAGCCGCGTCCGGCTGGTCCGAATCGCGGGCGAGGCCGCGCAGTGACACGCATCCTCCGGACACGAGCGCGCCCGCGATCGGAAAGCAGGCGGCCGAGTCGTCGCCGCTCACGCGAAAGCGCGCGGGCCGGTAGCCTCCGCCCGGAGAAGCTCCGAAACCGTCGAGGACGCGCCGCGTCAGAGCGAGATAGGACGCCGACGAAAGCGGCCCCTCGACGTCGAGCTCGATTCCGCCCGGTACGACGGGCGAGACGAGCATGAGAGCCGAGAGGAATTGCGAGGAGATGTCGCCGCGAATTTTCACGCGCCCACCGTGCAGCGAGCCGCCACGGATCGAGACCGGCAGAAAGCCGGCGCGCCCGAGAAAAGTCACGTCGGCTCCGAGCGTTCGGATTGCTTCGAAAAGGGGATTCATGGGGCGTTCGCGCAGACGAGGAGCGCCGTCCAACACGTAGCGGCCCGGAATCGCCGGTAAAAGCGCCGCGAGAAATCGCGCGGGCGTCCCGGCATCTCCGACGTCGATTCGAACCTCCGAGTCCGAGTGACCGCTCAAGCCGATCGGCCCGACGACCCGCCAACTCACACCTTCAAAGAAAATCCCGGCTCCGAGAAGCCGAAGCGCCGCCGCGAGCGCACGGGTGTCCGTCGAGTCCAGCGGATTGAACAGCGCGCTCTCGCCTTCCGCGAACGCCGCAGCGACGAGCGCACGGTTCGTCAGGCTCTTGCTACCCGGGATTCGGAGACTTCCGGCAAGGCGGCCTCGCGGAAGCGGGCGCGGAGCGCTCAAGAGCCCACGCGAGCCGCCGAAGCCGCGCCATCCGTTTCGAGCGCTCCGAAACCGCGGCGTTTCGCGCTCTCGGCGGTCTCCTCTTCGACGATCGTGAGGTTGCCGTCCGGCGCGATCTCGGCGTGCTTTCTCTCCTCGAGCCACGCAGGCAGGACGTGCGTGACGGCCCCTTCGCCCTTCAGCGTTCGTGCGACGTGGAAGTGACCGACGAGGAGCGCGTCGTATCCCGCCCGGCGCGCCGCGCGGCCTTCCGCGAGGAGCGCGGCCTCGGGAAGCTTCGCCTTGTGCTTGAAGTTCGAGCGGTACAGCCGCGCCTCGGTTCGCGCGACGATCGCACGCGCGAGGGGTCCGGGAATCGCCCTCAGCGCGGCGTGCGCGACCGGATTCTTCGAGACCACGCGCCAGAACCGGTACGGGAGGTCGGCCGTGTTCACGCGATCTCCGTGGACGAACGCGTAACGCGACTCCCCGATGCGGAGACCGTCCGTCAGCACCCAGGACGCGAACGGCGCCGCATAAGGCGATCCGGCGACGAAAAAATCGCGGTTCCCCTCCACGTACCGGAGCGAGAGTCCGCGTGAAGCGACTCCCTGCAAGCCTTGCAGAGTCTTTCTGAGGAGAGGCGTCTCGAGCTTCGGGTCGCCGATGAAGTAATGAAAGATGTCTCCGAGAAGCACCACCGTCGAAAAACCGCGCCTTCTCACCCCCTCGAGCGCCTCCAGAAAATCCTCCGCATCCCGTTCCACCTGGCCGAGATGCGCATCGGCGAAGACGGCCACGCCGCCCGCCACCTCCAGGGGTTGAGGAAAGCGCACCATGATGAGATCTTACCGGCTGCGATCACTTCGGGCACGCCAGTTGCACGCGGACGTTCGTGATCGCTGTCCTCCGGATGAACGCTCAGACGCTTTTTCGATCCGCGGCGGCCGCCGCACTCGTCCTTGCGCCTCCCGCGGCGCGGGCCGCGGTCGTGTCGCCGGAGGTCGAAGCGCGTGTGAGGTTTGGGGAGGCGCGGATCCCGGTCGTCGTGTCTCTCCGGACGGGCGCCGAGCGTCCCGGCTTCTCCGTCACGCGCCGCCTCGTGAACGCGCCCGTCGTCGCGGGCTGGGCGACGGCGGCCGACATCGCCGCTCTTGCGGCGCGCTCGGACGTCATTCACGTCGGATTCGACCGCGTCGTGCGGCCTGCGGGGCAGATTGGAACGGCGCAGATCGGCGCGGACAGGCTGCTCGGCCTGGGCGTGACGGGACAGGGCCGGAGCGTCGCGATCGTGGACAGCGGAATCGACCTCTCCCATCCCGACCTGAAGCCGCCGTCGGACTCGGGCTGGCCTGGCTGGAACTTCGCCGACGACAACGGGGATCTCGCCGACTGCAACGGCCACGGGACGGAGGTGGCCGGAGTCGTCGCGGGACCTCAAGGCGTCGCCCCGGAGGCCGGCCTCGTCGTCCTGAAGGTCTTTAGCGGGAGCGACGGATGCCGCAGCGCGCGGGCATCCGACGTCCTCGGCGCCGTGGACTGGGCCGTGTCGAACCGCGAAGCCTGGAACATCGAGGCCGTCAACCTCAGCCTCGCCGACGACTCCTCGCACAGCGCTTTCTGCGACACGGACGATCCCGCCGGCGCCGCCACGTTCGCCGCCGCGCGTACGGCCGGCCTCGCCGCCGTGGCCGCCTCGGGAAACGACGGCAGGTCGTCCGGCCTGCCCTGGCCCGCGTGCTTCTCGAACGTCGCCGCGGTCGGGATGGTGTACTCGGCCTCCTCGGGCTCCGTAGCCTGGAACGGCCCTCCATCGTGCGAGGACGCCCTGTCCGGACCCGACATCGTGCCGTGCGCGAGCTCGTCGGGCCCCGGCCTTTCGATGCTCGCGCCGGGTGTCGGCTGGACGACGACGGCCGCGGGCGGCGGGCGGACGGCGATTTTCTCCGGCACCTCGGCCTCGGCGCCGGCCGCGACCGGTGCCGTCCTGCTCACGCGACAGGCGCGGCCGCTCGCCGACCCCGCGCTCGCGTTCGATCTCCTGCGCGCCACCGGCGTCCCCGTGCTCGATAACCGCACGGGCCGGATCACGCCGCGTCTCGATCTTTCCGCGGCTTTGAACGCGACGACTCCGATCGGCTCCTGCGGCGGCGCCGCGATTCCCGACGGCACGGGAGAGACGCTCGTCTGCGAAGCGGCCGTGTCCGCGCTCACAGGGCGCGTGTCCTCGGTGGCCGTCGCCCTGTCGATCGACCATCCCGACGTGACGCAGCTCATCGTGTCGCTGAGCGGCCCGGACGGCACGAACATTCTTCTCATGAGCCGCGGCGGCCGCCCCGGTGACGCGCTGCGCGAGGTCTTCGGGCGCACACGCGAACCTCTCGAGCCTCTCTCGGGCTTCGCGGGCCGGCCGGCCGCGGGCACCTGGCGGCTTCGCGTGCTCGACGCGGTGCCAGGCGCCGGCGCCGGACACCTCGTCTCGTGGGCGCTCCTCGTCGAGCCGGAGGCGCCGGCCAGCGATCCGCCTTTCCCGGGCGCGACCGCGGTGATTCCGACGTCCGCGCACGTGGTGGGCAGCCTCGGCGCGAGCTTCACGACGGACCTCAGGCTCTTCAACACCGATCCGGCGAATCCCCAGACGGTCTCCCTGCGATTCCAGCCGGCGGCCACCGGACCCGCTCGTACCGTGTCGTTGACGCTGCCGCCGCTCTCGACGCGCGCGCTCGACGACGTCCTCGGCAACACGTTTCGCACGACGGGTTACGGACCGCTGTTCCTGTCCGCGCAGCCGTCGGTCGTCGCCGCGTCCCACACCGCCACGACCGCCGTGCGCGGAGGCTCTTTCGGTCTCTCGATTCCCGCGGCGCCTCCAGCCGCAGCGGCCGGCGCGGGCACGACGCTCACCCTCGTACCCGTGTTCCGCAACACCGGCTTTCGCGTGAACGTCGGGCTCACCGAAGTCACGGGTCAGGAGGCCGCGGCCGAGATCGTGGTGAAGGACGGGCACGGTTCTGTGCGCGCCGTTTTTCCGGAGACGGTGCCGGCTGGGGGACTCCTGCAGGTGAACGACGTCTACGCGGCCGTGAATCTCCCGCCCGACGCCGCGGACCGGTTCGAGATTCGCGTCGTTTCGGGCGCCGGACGCGTCGTTCCCTTCGCGACGCCGGTCGACGACTCCTCCAACGACGGGGCGTTTTCGGGGGCGGCGGTCGCGGGCATCGACCTCCTGCTTCCGGCGGTCGCGCGGGCCGACGGGCGCTTCGGCGCGCGCTACGTGACCGACCTGAAGATCGCGAACACGGGAGCTTCTCCGGCACGCGTGAAAGTGTCCTTCTTCGCCACGTCGGGCGGAGCCTTCTCCCCCGTGCTCGTCACGCTCGCGGGCGGCGAGACGCGCTTTCTGGACGACGCCCTTGGCCAGCTCTTCGCTCCGGCCTCCGACGTCTCGGGCGCGCTGCGCCTCATTGCGCTCGACGGCGCCGCCATCCTCGCCTCGAGTCGCACGTACACGCTCGACGGCGCCCGAAGCTACGGGGTCGCGGTCGACCCGGTTTCCGGGGCAGGCGCCGCCGTTCCCGGCCGAACGCTCGCGCTCACGTTCCTTTCGGGCTCCGCGCTCCAGCGCACGAACGTCGGGTTCGTCGAGACCGGCGGCGCGGTGACGAGTCTCCGCGTCTCGCTGCTGACCTCGTCGGGCGTGGCGGTCGCGACGCGCACGCTCGCCCTCGGCCCGAACGAGGCGGTCCAGTGGAACGACGTCTTCGCCGAGATGTCGACGCCGCCGCTCGAGCAGGCATCCCTCCTCGTCGACGTCCTCGACGGCGGCTCGGCGACGGCCTGGGCGACGCTCGTCGACAACCGCACGAACGATGGCAGCTACTTTCCGGCGACGCTCGTGCCCTGAGCGGGCTTCGCGTGGCCGACGTAGACTCCCCCGCCATGAAGATCGCTCTCGGCTGCGACCACGCCGGCTTCGCGTACAAAGAGAGAATCAAGGCGATGCTCCTCGGAATGGGCCACGAGGTGAAGGACTGCGGTACGTTCTCGGCCGACATGGTGGATTATCCCGTCTACGTTCGGCCCGCCGCCGAGGCCGTTGCGCGTGGCGAGTGCACGCGCGGCATCGTCCTCGGCGGCTCGGGAAACGGCGAAGCCATGGTCGCAAACAAGGTCGGGGGCGTGCGCTGTGCGCTTTGCTGGAACGAGGCCACCGCGAAAGCCTGCCGCGAGCACAACGACGCGAACGTCCTCTCGCTCGGCGAACGGATGATCACCGGGGAGATGGCGCTCACGATCGTGCGGATCTTTCTCGAGACGCCGTTCGAGCCGGGCGCCGGCGGCGGCCGCCACGCCCGCCGCATCGCGATGATCGAATAATCCGTCTCGCGCGCGCGGTCCTGCTATCGTCCGCCGCCCGTGATCGCGCTTTCCGGCATCAGCAAACAGTACGGCCGGCAGGTGCTCTTCGTCGACGCCTCCTTCCAGCTCAACCCGGGCGAGAAAATCGGTCTCGTCGGCCCGAACGGAGCCGGCAAGACGACGATCTTCCGGCTCATCACGGGCGAGGAGCACGCCGACGACGGCGACGTGTCCGTTCCGAAAAAACTCTCGATCGGCTACTTCAAGCAGGAGATCGACGAGATGGCCGGGTGGCCCGTTCTCGACGAGGCGATCGCGGGAAGCGGACGCCTCGGCGACCTCCACCACGAGCTGATCGGCCTCGAGCACGCGCTCGCGGATCCGAAGCGCGCCGATGAGGCGGAAAGCATCCTGGCACGGTTTGGCGACGTGCAGTCCGAATACCAGACACGCGGCGGCTACGAGCTGGAGGCCCGCGCCCGGGAAGTGCTCCACGGGCTTGGCTTCGACGACGCGCGCATCGACGGCGACGTCGGCGCCCTGTCCGGCGGCTGGAAGATGCGCGTCGCGATGGCGAAGGTCCTCCTCGGCAGGCCCGACGTCCTCCTCATGGACGAGCCCACGAACCACCTCGACATCGAATCCATCATCTGGCTCGAGGAATACCTCGAGGGCTACCCGGGCTCGCTCCTCATGACCTGCCACGACCGCGACTTCATGAACCGCGTCGTCTCGAGCGTCGTCGAGATCGACGCCGGAGAGCTCGTGACGTATTCGGGCAACTACGACTTCTACGAGAGGGAGAGGGCCCAGCGCGAGACACATCGGGAAGCTGCTTTCGCCCGGCAGCAGGCGATGCTCGCGAAAGAGCAGCGCTTCATCGAGCGCTTCCAGACGCACGCCTCGAAGGCGGCGCAGGTGCAAAGCCGCGTCAAGAAGCTCGAGAAGATCGAGACGATCGAGCTGCCGAAAAAGCGAACCGTCGTGCGTTTCGACTTCAAGCCGCCGCCGCGCTCCGGCGATGACGTGGCGATCCTCGAGAAATTGTCGAAGGGCTACGGGGAAAGACGCCTCTACACGGGGTTCGATTTCCTCATCCGCCGCGGCGAGCGCTGGTGCGTCATGGGCGTCAACGGTGCCGGAAAGACGACGCTTCTGAAGATGGTCGCGGGCGTCCTCCCTCCCGACGGCGGCACGATGCGCCTCGGCGCGAGCGTGAAGCTCGGCTATTTCTCGCAGCAGGCGCTGGATCTCCTCGACCCGGAGCTGACCGTCCTCGAACAGGTCCAGAAGGACTTCCCGGCCGCCGGCCTCGGCGTCCTCCGCGCGCTCGTCGGCGCGTTCCAATTCTCCGGCGACGACGTGGACAAGAGAGTCCGCTTCCTTTCCGGCGGCGAGAAATCGCGCCTCGTGATGGCGCGCATGCTGTTCGATCCTCCTAATTTCCTCGTCCTCGACGAGCCCACGAACCATCTCGACCTCGCCACGAAGGAGATGCTCGTCGAGGCTCTCTCGAAGTTCGACGGGACGATGCTCTTCGTCTCGCACGACCGCACGTTCCTGCGCGGCCTCGCGAACCGCGTCCTCGAGCTGACCGGCGAGGGCGGCACCGCCGCGCCGCACGCCTATGGCGGGTCCTACGTGGAATGGGTGGCGCGCACGGGCCACGAAGCCCCGGGCATCCACGCATAATCGGCCGATGTCGCGCGCGCGTTTCGCGGCGGCGCTCGCCGCCGTCATCCTTCTCGCCTTCCTCGGCGCCGAGCGCGCGCGCTTTTCTCTCTGGACGACGTCGGACGAGCCCGCGCACCTCGCGGCCGCCCGCGAGTGGCGCTATGGGCCCGGCATGGTCTCGAACTTCGAGCACCCCGTCCTGATGAAGGTGCTCGGCGGCGCCTTTCTCCCGCGCGAGACACCCGCGATGGAGATCGACGAGACGCGCGCCGGCCGGGCGCCGATGCCTTTCGTGTTCGCCGGCCTCGTCCTCGTGACCGGGCTCTTGGCGCGCGCCCTCGCGGGGGACGCCGCCGGCCTCGGCGCCGCCGCGCTCGTCGCCGTCGAGCCCACGCTTCGCGGGCACGGTTCTCTCGTCCAGAGCGACGTCCTCGTTACGTTTTTCCTCGTGGCGGCAGCGCTCGCGCTGGAATACGCGGCACGCTCGGGGAGCCGGGGCACACTCCTCGTAAGCGGGGTCCTCTACGGTTTCGCCATGTCGGCGAAGTACTCTGCCTTCCCGTTCCTCGCGGTCTTCGCCGCGATTGCGACGTTTCGGCTCGCAGCCGGAAGCACCGGGAGATTTTCTTCGAAAGTGAGCGGGCGCGGGACACGGCGGCCCAGTCGAGCTGGCGACTCGGCGCGGGCGGCCGGCCGCCACCGCTTTCTTCACCTTCTAGGAAATTCCTTTCGAGTCTTTCCTTCCGTGCTGGCATTCCTCGTTGGAACCGCCCTGGTCACCCTCTTTCTCATTCAATTCCTCACTTTCCTCGGCACGTCCGATTCGGCTTTTCTCGCCGGCATCCGAACCGAGTTCGCCGGACTGCCGCAGGAGCATGCCGCCGTCGCGCTGGCGCGAACGTTCCCGAAGTCGATCGCGGCCTACGGCGCGGGGCTGCTTTTCGTACAGGGCGTCGCCGGCCCCGGCGAACGCTTCAACTACTTCTTCGGCGAGATCTCCGGCAAGGGCTACCCGCTCTATTTCCCGGTCGCCCTCGGAATCAAGCTCACGACGGCAACCGTCCTTCTTGTCCTCGCGGCCCTCGTCGCAGCGTGCGTTCTCGCCGCCAGGGGGACGCGCTTTCGCGGTCTTCTCGCCGCGCGCGCCTGTCTTCCGGCCGCGCTCGGCGGCGCCTATCTCTTCGCGGCATGCGCCTCGAACGTGAACATCGGCGTCCGCCACGCCCTGCCCGTGGTTCCCTTCGCCGTCGCCGCGGCGGCGGGAACCCTTCGGACCCTCGTTCCGCGGCGCCGAACCCTCGCGATCGCGCTCGCCGTTGTCGTCCTCGCCGCGACGTGTGAGACCGCGCTGCAGCTTGGCCGCGAGATCTCGTTCGGAAATCTCCTCTGCGGAGGTCCCGCCGGTGTCCCGGCGATCCTTTCGGACTCGAACGTCGACTGGGGCCAGGAGGAGGGGAAGATTTTCGAGCGTGTCCGGCGCGGCGACCTGGGGCGTGTCGGCCTCGCCTCGCTCGTGGTGGACGAGTCCGGCGCGCGCGCCGTGGGGATCGCCGGGCAGGTCACGGCTCCCGACGCGCCGGTCGACACGGTCTTTTTCTCGCGCTTCTTGTGGGACAACGCGGCCGCGATCGAGAAGAACACCGAAACCTGGTCGAAGTTCGTCTGGCTGCGCGGCTGGCTCCCGCCGCTACGGCGGGGGCTCGAAGCGCGCGCCATCTCGATCGAGCCATTCGGCGACACGCAACTCCTGATGCGCCTCCGCCTGGCGACGCCACCTACGGCCGCCCCGTCGTCGCCACCCGGTTCCATTCCGTGAGCGCCCAGCCACGCTGACGGGCAATCTCGAGGCCGCGAGCGAAGCCTTCGCGCTGGCGCTCCGGTAGGCACGAGACGTCGCCGGGCGGCTCGGCCATCGCGCGCACGAAGAGGATCCACGGGTGGCAGGAAGAAGAAGAAAAAAAAATCTGCATAGAAAGGAAAGAGAGGGACGCAGCAGCACCCGAGTCGCGCGCGTCGACCCTCGCACCCTGGCCGCCGCCGAGGCGTAGCGCCTCGGCGATCAACGCAACGATGCGAGGGTCATTCGAAGCTTCCGAATCCGGGTCTTTGTTCCTCTTTCTGAGCAACTCTTCCCCGAGCACGTGCGCCCGCGCGTAATTCTTCATGTCGATCGCGCGGATGGTCTGATCCCGCATCGCGTCCGCCCAGGGATCCGAAAATCCCTCTTCCCTTTCAATGAAATATTCGCGTCCCCACCCGACGCGAACCGGCCGGAGCGCGAGGAGCATTGCGGGAGCGGGCTCTCTCGGCAAGATGGGTCTGAAAGGCGGATCGAGCTGCGGGAGACCTTCCCTCGCCAGACTCTCCGCGACGCCCCCCCGCAGCTTCGCCGCCAGAAGCAGCGCGTGAACGCGGATCGGCGACCAGGAGGGCGTGAGCGAGAGGTGATGGGGCGCCGTCGCGCGAAGGACGCCGTCCGCTCCGCGCTCGATCTCGTACTCCGTGCCCGCCGCCCGTCGCTCCGGGATCGGCTGCGGCGGCACGACGGACGAAAGCGCGTAGACCGCGGGAAACGGGACGAGGGCGCCGAGCAGATTCACGCCGGTGCCGAGGACGAGCGCGAGCGCTCCGGCGAAGCGCACCGGCCGGGCGGAACCCGAAGGCGCGAGACCCGCGAAAACGAGAAGCGGCGGCAACGCGGGCAGCAGAAGGCGCGGCCCCCATCCCGCCTGCCCGTCCCACGCCCACCATGCGGACGCGGTGAGAAGGAGAGAAAGGGCCGACGCGGCACAGGCGAGTGCCAGCCGCGCATCGCGCCGGCGGAGCTCGAAGAAGCCGAACGGCGCGAGGAGAACGATCGGCGCGTACCAGAACAGCCCCTTGTTTGGGAGCACCGTCAGCCTGAGGAGCCCTGTAAAGAAGGGATACGAGAACGTCTCCCCCGCATACCCTCCGAAGAGCTTGCCGAAGCGCGCGAATTCGAAGAGAGCCCAGAGAACGAGAATTCCTGAGAATGAGAAGAGCAGCGGCCACGGCTCCATGAGGCGAGCGGGAGCCGCGCCGCCGCCACGCTGCGCCCGGGCCCGCGCCGCTCCCTCCTCCCGGCCTCGGCCGCGCCTCGACGTCGACGGAGCGCGATCGTTCGTTCTCCCCGCCCTATTCCCTTCTAAGAATCCTCTCTCTTTTTTTCTCCAGAACAGCGCGCACACGAGAAGCGGCGCCACCGTTAAGACGAGCAGGGTCTTCGTGAGAATCGCGAAGCCCGCAGAGACGCCGAGGACGACCTGCCAGCGGCGAGAAGCCGGGGCCTCGCGCAGCTCCACGACGCCGAGGACGGCGAGCGCGACGCAGAACGCCTGCAGCGGCTCCCCGTAGTCGCTCGCCGCGTAGCCCCAGAGCGGCGTCGCGAGGACGAGACCCGCGCCCGAGGCCGCGGCCCAGCCGGGCGTCGCGCCGAGAAGAATTGTGGAGCGCCCCGTCGCCCATGCGGCGGCGACGAGGCAGGCGATCGGCAGCAGAACGAAAACGGGCGCCGAGGGAGCCGAAGGTGCCGCCGCGCGAAGAACACTCGTCACGGTCCCGGGTACGGCCTCGGCGAGCGACAGCCCCATGCCGTAACGCGAAACGGCGTCGCCCGCCGGCCGGCGCGGAGCGTTGACGAAGTCTCGTGAGACGCCGATCTCGAGAAAACGCGCAACGGCCGCGGCGGCCGAAAGCATCTCCTTGCCGTCGGGGATGAGGCCGTACGAGCGCGTGTCGACGGTCGCGAGAAGGACAACGAGCACCGCGAGCGCGGCCCCGCGCGCGGCGCGCGGCGCGGGCGGCGGTGCGGCGGCGCTCATGTCGCGATTATGCGAGAGGTCCGCTGCTCTCCCCGGTTACTTCGTGCGCTCGAGCGTCCCGTCGATTCCGAGCGCGAGCGGCAGCCGGACGTGGGCGACCTTGTTCTCCATCACGAGCGTGTAGATTCCCGGCTCGAAGCGGCCCTTCGGGGACTCGAAGAAGAGGTGGCCCCAGGCCAGCGTCTCACGGTCGACGGTGACCTGATCGAAAACGATCCCCTCGCCCGGCACGGCGAAGAACCCCAGCCGTTCCTCTCGGTAACATCCCGGGAAGTAGCCGCCGAGCGGATCGCGGGTCGCGCGCGCCTGAAGCAGCATGCGGCTCAGGTCGGGAATTCCCTGGGCCATCTTTTTCTGGCTCGGCAAGGGCATTCGCGTTCCATCCGGCCCGAACAGCACGACGTCTTCGCGATAGATCTCCACCGGCTGACTGCCCGTCGCGGAGAGGCAGGTTTCGAGCAGAATCCAGCGGCTGTCGAGGTGGTGCTGCGCGTGCTTGTATCCGATGACGACCTGCAGCACGTCGTCTCTGTACCTCGAAACGGTTCGGCCCATTTTCTTCACGTTCAGAGAGTCGAGGTCGGCGTGGAGCCTCGCGACGCCGAGGGCAAAAAACGCGGCCACCGCCAGCCAGGCCGGAGCGGACCGCCGCGGGAAAGGACTCAAGATGTTTCCTCCGGGACTCCTCGGGGAGGAGACCCTCGATTGCCCCCTGCACGGAGCATACCGTCGGGCGGACACCTTTTGCGGACGCCCTCGCTCGGGACCAGCCGGAGTAGGATCGCTTCCGACATGCACGGGACTTCTCTCGCCGGGGCCTGGAAGCTGCTCGTCTTCGAGTTTCGCTCCGAAGGACAGGTCGTGTTTCCGTTCGGAACGAACTTCCTGGGGCTTTGCCTTTACGACTCGATCGGCTACATGGCGATGCAGATCATGCGTGGAGACCGCCCCCGATTCGCCGTGAACGACCAGCAGCTCGGCACGCCGGAGGAGGTCGGGGCCGCCTTCTTCGGTTACGTCGCCTACTCGGGCACCTACGTGGCGGACGAGACGCACGGCGTCGTCGTGCATCACGTCTCACAATCCCTCTTCCCGAACTGGGTCGGTACGGATCAGGTCCGCTTCTACCGGATCTCCGGCGACCGGCTCATCGTGGGCGCTCCGACGCAGCAGGTGGGCGGCCACCTCATGGACGTGATGACCGTGTGGGAGCGGCTCGCCCCCATTGCAGGAGCCTGACGAGCGTGCAGCGATTCGTCCTGCCCCGTCACGTCTCGCGGCGACTGCCGCTCGCGCGCCGGACGGGGCCGTGCCCGCTCGACGAGGAGATCCGCTTCACGGTTCTCCTCCATGCCAAGGACATGCGCATGCTGCGCGAGGCCGCGGCCGCCGTCGCGGACCCGAAAAGCTCCGTCTACGGGCGCCACCTCTCGCCCGATGAGGTGCGCACGCTCGTCGCGCCCGGGTATCAGGACCTCGACGCGGTGCTGGCGTTCCTCAGGGACGCCGGGCTCACCGTGGACGGGGTCGCCGGGGCGCGCACCGCGGTCCAGGGCCACGGCCCGGCGGAAAAGATCTCGCGCGCGTTCGATATCCCTCTCGGAGCCTATGACCTGCCGCGCGCCCTGTCGCCTCGCGTACGGCGGGCCGTCGCGGCCGAGCGGGACCCCTCGATTCCAGCGTCTCTCGCGTCCGTGATCCGCGGCGTCGCGGGTCTCAACACGCTCCCCGCGGCCCGGCGCTTCCCGCCGATCTTCGCCCCGCCCCGCTCCAAGGTGCCGCGTCGGGGCGCCGCTACGACTCGTGGACCCGGAGGCGGGTTCACGCCCGAGGAGATTCGCGCCGCCTACGCGCTCCCCGACCCGGTCACGACCGGCGGCCGCGGCGAGCATGTGGCGATCCTCGAGTTCGGAGGCGGATTCTCGAGCGACGACTTCGCGGCTTTCTGCACGCACTACGGCCTGCCGGCTGGTGACGTCACGGACGTCTCGGTCTCGGGCGCGAAGAACGACTACCAGGGAAAGACGGGCGACGCCGACGTGGAGGTCGCGCTCGACATGGACTGGGTGCGGGGCACCGCCCCGCGGGCGGATCTCGACCTGTGGTGGGCGCCCAATACGGACACGGGCTGGGTCGATTTCCTGAACGCGCTCCTCGACGCGCCAGACGCGCGCCGCCCCTCGATCGTCTCGATCTCGTGGGGCATGCCCGAGGACGGCTTCGCCACGTCCCGCCGATACGACCAGACTCGCCAGCTCTTCCTCTCCTGCGCGCTCCTCGGCATTACGTTCGTCTGCGCCTCCGGCGACGCCGGCGCGGGCGACGTCCTGCCGGAGGACGCCGCCTTCGACGGCCAGCGCCATGTGGACTTTCCCAGCGTCGTCCCGGAGGTGACCTCGGTCGGGGGCACGAAGCTCGTCCCTAAAGGCCTCTCCTTCGCGGAGAGCGCCTGGAACGACGGCCCGAATCGCGGAGCGACGGGCGGGGGCTTCTCCAGGTTCGTAGCCGTCCCCGCGTGGCAGAAGGCGGCGCTCGGCGCGCGCCGCGGCGTGACCGGCCGCGGCATTCCCGACGTCGCGGCCGTCGCGTCGCCCGATCCCGGCCTCTCGATCTTCGTGAGCCGCAAGTGGACCGCCGCGGGAGGAACCAGCGTGGCGGCGCCGATCTGGTCCGGCATCCTCGCGCACGTCAATGCCGCGCGCGCGGCGGCCGGGCGGCCGCGCCTCGGCGCCGCGAACGCGGCACTTTACGCGGAGGACCAAGGGGCCTCGCCTTTCCGGGACATCACACAAGGTGACAATTCGTACGGCGGCGTCACGGGCTATCAGGCGACGAAAGGCTGGGACCCGACGACGGGCCTCGGCTCGGTCGATACCGGCGCGCTCGTGAAGAAGCTCCTCGCCTGAGCGCGAGGAAGGAGCCGGCCGTGTTCGCGCCTTCGAGAGGAAACCGCGCCGACCTGAAGGATCTCGCCGCGCTCTTCCTGCGCCTCGGCGCGACGGCTTTCGGCGGGCCCGCGGGCCACATTTCGATGATGGAGCACGAGGTCGTGACGCGGCGCGGCTGGATGACGCGCGAGGAGTTTCTCGACCTCCTGGGCGCGACGAACCTCGCGCCGGGCCCGAACTCCACGAAGATGGCGCTCTTCATCGGCCATGCTCGTGGAGGGTGGGCGGGCTTGTTCACCGCTGGCCTCGGATTCGTCCTGCCGGCGACGCTCCTCGTGACCGTCTTCGCCTGGGTCTACGTGCGCTTCGGCTCGCTGCCCGCGTTCCCGCATTTCTTCGGGGGCATCAAGCCCGTCGTCCTCGCGCTCATCGCGCAGGCGCTCGTCAGCCTCGGTCGCACCGCCGTGAAGAACAGATTCCTTCTGGCGCTCGGCCTCGCCGCCCTCGCTGCCACTTTTTTCGTCAACGAGCTCGTCCTGCTGCTCGTCACCGGCTGTGTCTCGACTCTCGTGTCGGTGATTTTTCTTAGAATGGGTAAGAGCGGCGCCGTTGCGCCGGCACCGCCGGAGCGCATTGAGGGCGCCGAACCTCATGCCCCTCCTAAGAAATCTTCTCTTCTTTTTCCCCTTTCTAAGAAATCTCTCTTTCTTCCTCTCTTCTCCCTCGGCGTTCCTTTTTCCTCTTTCTCTCTTACCAGCCTTTTCCTCTTCTTCCTGAAGACCGGCGCCGTCCTTTTTGGCAGCGGCTACGTGCTGCTCGCCTACCTGAAGGCGGATCTCGTCGAGCGCTGGCACTGGCTCACGAGCGCGCAGCTTCTCGACGCCGTCGCCGTCGGCCAGTTCACACCGGGACCGCTGTCGTCCACCGCGACCTTCATCGGCTACGTGCTCGGGGGTCTGCCGGGCGCGGCGGTCGCGACGCTCGGCATTTTTCTTCCCGCCTTCGCCCTGGTCGCCGTCATGGGCCCGTTCGTGCCCCGGCTGAGGCAGTCGAAGCTCCTGGGCGCTTTCCTCGACGGCGTGAACGTCGCGGCGCTCGCGCTGATGGGGTCCGTGACGCTCCAGTTCGCGCGGCCCGCGCTGACGAACGGCCCGACGATCGCACTGTTTTTCGCGAGCGCCGCGATTCTCGCGGCGTTCCGGATCAATGCGGCCTGGCTCGTCCTCGCGGGCGGGCTCCTCGGCATCCTCTTTGGCTGAGCGACTCCCCTTATAATTCCGTTCGCTCCGGCGCCCGCCACCGCGCACCGCGCCGGCCGGACCGATAGGAGACTGGAATGTACGACCTGGTCGTGATCGGCTCGGGACCGGGCGGCTACGTCGCCGCCGTCCGGGCCTCCCAGCTCGGCCTCAGGACCGCGATCGTCGAAAAGGACGCGAAGATCCCGAACGTCGGTCTCGGCGGCTCCTGCCTGCACCGCGGCTGCATCCCCACGAAAGCGATGCTCAAGTCGGCCTCTCTGTACGACGAAGCGAAGAACCATGCCGCCGATTTCGGAGTGAGGACCGCCGGCGTCGAGCTCGACTTTCCAGGCGTCGTGAAGTTCCGCGACAAGGTCGTCTTCCGGGGCGCCAAGGGCGTCGAATACCTCATGAAGAAGCACAAGATCGACGTCCACGCGGGGCTCGGGCGACTCGTCTCGCCGCACGAGGTCGCCGTGAAGGGCGACGCGGGCGAGACGGCGCTGAACACGAAGAACGTCCTCATCGCGACGGGCTCGGTGCCCCGCGACCTGCCGTTCCTGAAGGCGGACGGCCAGAGCGTCCTAAACTCGGATCACATCCTGAAGTCGCAGTCGGTCCCGAAGTCGCTCCTCGTAATCGGCTCGGGGGCCGTGGGCGCGGAGTTCGCCTCCTGCTTCTCGCGCTACGGCACGAAGACCGTCCTCGTCGAGGTCCTGCCGCGCGTCCTGCCCGTGGAGGACGAGGAGATTTCGAAAGAGGTCGAGCGCGTCTTCAGGAAGCGCGCCATCGAGGTGCGCACGAAGACAGGCGTCGAGTCCGTCACGCCGAACGGAGACGGGACGGTCACGGTGAACGCGAAGGGGCCGGACGGCGGGCCGCTGTCGTGGTCCGTCGAGAAGGTGCTTCTCGCCGTCGGCCGCAAGCCGTTGTCCGAAGGGCTCGGCCTCGAGGCCGTGGGCGTCGCGACGGACCGCGGCTACGTGAAGGTGGACGCGCACCAGCGCACGAACGTGCCGGGCGTGTGGGCGATCGGGGACGTCACGCCCACGATCTGGCTCGCGCACGTCGCGTCCGCCGAAGGCATCGTCGCCGCCGAGACGATGGCCGGCCATCCGACGGTGCCCGTGAACCGCGACCAGGTGCCGGGCTGCACGTACTGCGACCCCGAGGTCGCGTCGATCGGCCTCAGCGAGGCGAAGGCGAAAGAGCGCGGCTACGTCGTGAAGACCGGAAAGTTCAACTTCTCGGTCCTCGCCAAGACGATGATGGAGCCTACGCAGGAAGGCTTCGTGAAGATCGTCTCCGACGCGAAGTACGACGAGATCCTCGGCGTCCACATCGTCGGCCCGCATGCCACCGAGCTCATCGCGGAGGGCGGCGCCCTCCTCCGGCTCGAAGCGACGACCGAGGAGATGATCCGCACGATCCACGCGCATCCGACTCTGTCGGAAGCCATGCATGAGGCGGCGGAGGCTGTCCACGGCCAGAACATCCACGGCTAGAGGCGTCCGGCGCGCGGTCGACGTGCTCCTCGCCGTGGGAGTCATCGGCGTCACGACCGCGATTTCCCGCGTGGCCGGCGCGAACCCCACCACGGTCGGCTTCGTGTATCTCATCGCCGTTCTGGCCGTCGCCGTGCCGCGGGGACTCTTCGCCGGCGTCGTCGCGTCGCTCGCCGGGACCGCCTGCTACAACTACTTCTTTCTCCCACCAGTCGGGACCTTCACCGTCGCGGACCCCGCCAACTGGGTCGCCCTCGCCGCCTTCCTCATCACCTCCGTCGTGGTGAGCCGGCTCGTGGCCCGGGAGCAGCAGCGCGCCGCGGATGCCGACGCCCGGCGCGCGGAGATCGAGGCACTCTACGACCTCTCGATCGACCTCTTCACGGCCACGAACCGCGTGGGGGCCCTCGGCGAGGCAGCGGGCAAGGCCTTGAAGACGCTCGGCGCCCACGCCGGAGGGCTCGTCCTCTTCCGCAACGAGGCCACCCGCGCAGACATTGTCGGCGTGATGGGCGAGAACGCCCTCCAGCCCGACGATCCGCTCGTGGAGACCGTCGGACGACGCGGCGAAACCGCCGAGGTGCCGGCGGAGGGCGGCGCGCGCGATGTCTATCTGCCAGTGGCCGTAGGCGGGAAGACCAGCGGTGTCCTCGTCGTCCGGGGGACCCGCGCGGACCGTAACGCTCTGGAGTCGGTCGGACGGCTGGTGGCACTGGCGGTCGAGCGGGAGCGGTTCCTGAGGGAGCGGACGCACCTGGACGCCCTGCGGGAGAGCGACGCACTCAAGACGTCGCTCCTCCGCGCGGTCTCCCACGACCTGAGGACGCCGATGACCGCGATCCGCATGGGTCTCGAAGCGCTTCGTCGGGGAGGGCCGAACGAGGCTGACCTGCGCGAGACGGTGGACGTCGTGGCACGCGAGACCGAACGGCTCTCACGGCGGATCGACAATCTCCTCGCGATGGCGCGGCTGGATGCCGGTACCTTCGTGCCGCATCCCGAGCCCACGCCGGCCGCCGACCTGTTTCGCCGCGCGACCGAGAGCTTTCGTCTCGTGCTCGAGGGGCGGCCGCTCGAGATCCACGTCGACCCCGACTGCCCCGATCTTTTCGTGGACCCTGCGCTGGCCCTCGAGATCCTGGCGAACTTCCTGGAGAACGCCGCGCGGGCCGCCCCGCCCGATCGGCCGCTGGAGCTGCGTGCCGAGCCGAGCCCCCTAGACGCCAGCCGAGTCTGGCTCGAGGTCCTGGACCGCGGGCCCGGCGTCTCAACCGCCATCAAGAGCAAGGCCGCGGGGCGTCCCTCGTCCGGCGAAGAGTCGGGGCGCGGCGGGCTGGGCCTCGAGATCTGCCGGACGCTTTCCAGCGCCGTGGGCGGAAATGTGGCCCTTCTCGACCGGCCCGGTGGTGGGACAATCGCCCGGGTCGACCTTCCCGCGTCGACGCCCACGAGGCCGTGATCCGAGCCCCTTCTCCCCCGCGCATCCTCGTGGTGGACGACGACGCGGCCATCCGCCGTACGCTCATCGCGGAGCTTTCGGCCGCAGGCTACGAGACCACGGAGGCGAGGGACGGCGCCGAGGCCCTGCACCTGTTCGAGAGCGATCCGCCGGAGCTGCTTCTCACGGACCTGGCCATGCCCGAGTCGGACGGGTTCGCCCTCATCGCGGCCGTCCGCAAGCTTGCCAAGACGCCCATCCTCGTCCTCTCGGTCCGGGCTGGCGACACGGACAAGATCCGGGCCCTGGACCTGGGGGCCGACGACTACGTCGTAAAGCCGTTCTCCGTACAGGAGCTCCTGGCGCGCGTGCGGGCCCAGCTCCGCAGGAGCCTCGACGAGGAGGCCCCTGCCCCGCTGGAGTTCCCGGGGCTCAGCATCGACCGCGAGCGGCGGCGCGTCGTCCAGGACGGGCGGGAGATCCGCCTGACCCCCACCGAGTTCTCGATCCTGGAGCTCCTCGCGATTCAGGCCGGCAAGCCGGTCACGATCCGCCAGATCATTGGAAGAGTCTGGCACGGGGCACCGGGAACGAGCCCCGACGCCGTGCGCGTGCACGTCGGGTCGCTGCGCCGCAAGATCGAGCCCGACCCTTCGCGCCCGCGTTACATCATCACGGAGCCCTGGATCGGCTACCGCTTCGTGGCCGAGCCGCTCGAGCCAGCGCAGACCACTTCTTAGAACTTCTTTCGCTCTCCTTCCGGACTTTCTCTGCCCGGGACACCTACTCTTGGCGTCAATGGAAGAGATCGCTCTCGATTCCGTTCGCCCCGCTCGCTCTCGCGCCCTCCGGGCCGCCGCGCTGATCGTCGCCTCCTTCGCGGCCCTCGCCGCGGGGGCCATAGTTGCGGGTATCGCGGACGGAAGCCTCCGTCTCCTTCCGGGGGTTGCTGGATTCGTAGCGTACGTCTTCCTATTCGGCAGAGCCGTTCGCGAGCTCGACGTGGACCGGCTTGTCTGGGACCACCCGGATCCGAGACTGCTTCGCGTCTTCGGAAAGTCCCCGTTCTCCGGCGACCGTCCTTAGAACCTCTTTCGCTCTCCTTCCGGACTTCTTCCCGCGCCAGCCACCACCTTCGGGCCGATGGATGATCGCCGGCCCACGGTCCCGCGATAGTGGCGACTCCGTGACGCGGACCGCTCCGCTCCTTCTCGTTGTCGACGACGACGCCGTGCTCGCGCAAGCCTTGGCTTCCGAGCTTGCAGCGCAGGGCTACGAAACGGTCATGGCCGCCGACGGGCAGCAGGGCCTCGAGATCTTCTCGGCGCGGCACCCCGACCTCGTGGTCACCGACGACGCGATGCCGCGTCTGGACGGCTTCGGACTGATCGAGGCAATCCGCCGAACGGACCGGACTCCCATCATCGTTCTCTCCGTGCGGGGCGGCGAAGGGGACCAGATCCGTGCGCTCAACCTCGGAGCCGACGACTACATCACGAAACCTTTCTCGTTCCCCGTGCTCCTGGCTCGGGTGAGGGCGCAGCTGAGGCGCCTCGGGGCCGCGGGGCCAGCCGTGCTGGAGTTTCACGGCCTGCGAATCGACAGCGAGCGCCGCCGTGTCCTGGAGGGTGAGCGGCTGGCGCGGGAGGTGCGCCTGACCCCCACCGAGTTCGCGATCCTGGAGGTGCTGGCGCACTCGGCCGGCCGACCGGTTGGGATCGCCCAGATCGCCACGCGCGTCTGGAAGGGCGCCCCGGCGCCGACAGCCGACACCGTCCGCGTCCAGGTCGGCGCCCTTCGCCGCAAGCTCGAGCCCGACCCTTCGCGCCCGCGGTACATCGTCACCGAGCCCAGGATCGGCTACCGCTTCGCGGCCGAACCGCTGGCCTGAGAAGAGGTTCCATGCACCTTAGAAATTCTTTCGAC
>Ga0209385_1000177_pt1 | contig 24303 bp, 23 predicted proteins | sample NGEPerB_FD_184506 | JGI IMG/M metagenome (GOLD analysis project Ga0209385, IMG submission 184506) | Arctic peat soil microbial communities from the Barrow Environmental Observatory site, Barrow, Alaska, USA - NGEE PermafrostAB12-B... | ecosystem: Environmental > Terrestrial > Soil > Wetlands >... | reverse complement strand
CCCTCGACCCCGACCTTGGCAAGGTCGTGCTCTACCCCTGAGCTACACCCGCATCCGTTAGATATATGGCCGATCTGGCACTATCGGCCGCCAAGCCCGAACCTATAGCCAAAAGGTTGACCACAATGCAACCACGGCCCGTTCAGGCCGTTAATCCCGATTAATGCGGCGCTTGCGGTGCCGCTTGGGATGCTCGGTGCCCTGCTGCTGCCAGCCCGGCCCGGCCGGATTGTGGTTGCAAAAGCCACGATTGCCGGCGATCACGTTCGGCCGGCACTCCTCGACCGAGCGATAATGGCAATCCCATATGACGTCGCCCCAACCGACATCCACCACCGCGCACCAGGGGGCGCTCCCATAGGCCTGCACCGGCCTTAGGTCGAAAGCCATGACGGCGATGAAAACGGCGGCGGCCAGCACATAACGCATCGACTTCGACCTCGTCAGTTCCCGCGTGATACTAACACCAGTCCCGGCCAAATTGTTGCAATCATGGCGACGACTCCCGAACAGCTATTCGCCGCTCTCGATGCGCTTGGCATCCCGCACCAGACCGTGAAACACCCGCCGCTGTTCACGGTCGAGCAGTCGCGTGCCTTGCGCGGGCAGATCCCCGGCGGCCACACCAAGAACCTGTTCCTGCGCGACAAGAAATACGGGCTTTATCTGGTGGTGGCGCTGGAAGATGCCGAGATCGACCTCAAGGGCCTCCATCGCCAGCTCGGCGCCAGCGGGCGCTTCTCGTTCGGCGCGTCCGACCTGCTGCGCGAAGTGTGGGGGGTCGAGCCCGGCGCGGTAACGCCGTTCGGCGCCATCAACGACACCCAAACCCGCGTCACGGTGGTGCTCGATGCCGCCATGATGGAACACGAGACGCTCAACTTTCATCCGCTGGTCAACATCATGACCACCTCGATTGCGCGCGACGATCTGGTGAAGTTCCTGGAATCGACCGGCCATATACCCCGCATCGGGCACGTTTCCGGACGCGCGCCGGACGCCCCCTGACCCGATTGCAATCACCGGCCGGATAACCCATTTAATCGAGCATGGAACCGGGCCACAGGCCCGCGAATAGCGGAATACGCGAGGAACAATGCTGCAAAACGGCGGGGCAATGACGGCGGTGACCGACAGCGCGGTCGTTGAGACGACCACGCAAGGCTTCCTCAAGGACGTGATCGAGGAATCCAAGCGCCAGCCGGTGCTGGTCGATTTCTGGGCGCCCTGGTGCGGGCCCTGCAAGCAGCTCACCCCGATCCTGGAAAAGGCGGTGAAGGCGGCCAAGGGCAAGGTCAAGCTCGCCAAGATGGATATCGACAAGCATCCGGAAATTCCCGGCCAGATGGGCATCCAATCGATCCCGGCGGTGATCGCCTTTGCCAACGGCCAGCCGGTCGACGGTTTCATGGGCGCGCTGCCTGAAGCCCAAGTGATCGCGTTCCTCGAGCGGGTGACCAAGGGCAAGATCGGCGCCGAGGAAAAGGATCTGCTGAAAGAAGCCGATGCCGCGTTCGCCGCCGGCAACGCGGCCGAGGCCGCCAATCTTTACGGGCAACTTCTGACTCAAGATGGCGGCAATGTCGCGGCGCTCGCCGGTCTCGCGCGCTGCTATGTGCAGACCGGCGCGCTCGAGCAGGCCAAGCAGACGCTCGCCATGGTGCCGGAGGCCAAGCGCAACGAAGCGCCGGTCGCCGCCGCGCGCGCCGCGCTCGACATCGCCGAGCAGGCCAAATCGGTCGGACCGATCGATGAGTTGGAGAGACAAGTCGCCGCCGATCCGCTCGACCATCAGGCGCGCTTCGACCTCGCCGCCGCGCTCAACGCCAAGGGCAAGCGCGCGGAAGCCGCCGAACATCTGATCGCGATCGTCAAACGCGACCGCAAATGGAACGAGGACGGCGCGCGCAAACAACTCGTGCAGTTTTTCGAGGCCTGGGGCCCGACCGACCCGGCCACCGTGGACGGCCGCAAGCGGCTGTCGTCGATTTTGTTTTCGTAGCGCATGATCCCGAAAAGCATGTCCTCGACCAGATCGGGGATGGGAACCGGTTTTCGGAAAAGATCATGCGCAGCTAAAATTCTTTCGCGCCGGAACGGCACCGGCGCGCGGAGTAACGTGCAATGCCGATGAACGCCCAATACCGCAGGCCGATCGATCTGCCTGAAGTCATTCCGGTGTTCCCGCTGCCGGGCGCGCTGCTGCTGCCGCGCGGGCAGATGCCGCTCAATATTTTCGAGCCGCGCTATCTCGCCATGGTCGATGACTCTTTGCGCGACGGCCACCGCCTGATCGGCATGATCCAGCCCGACGCATCGCATGCCGGCGACGCCGACAATCCGCCGCTGTTCAAGATCGGCTGCGTCGGCCGCATCACCCAGCTCGCCGAGAGCGGCGACGGCCGCTATCTGCTCGAGCTCACCGGCGTGGCGCGCTTCCGCATCGTGCAGGAATTGTCGGTCAAGACCGACTATCGGCAATGCCGCGTCAGCTATGCGCCGTTCGCCGACGATTTCATCGCGCGCAAGGGCGAGGACGACGTGGACCGCGAGGCGGTGCTCAAAGCGTTACGCGCCTTCATGAAGGCCAACGATCTGAAGGCGGATTGGGAAGGCATCGACCAGGCGCCGAACGAGGCGCTGGTCAATGCGCTGTCGATGATGTCGCCCTACGGCCCGCCGGAGAAGCAGGCGCTGCTGGAGGCGCCCGACCTGAAAACCCGCGCCGAACTGCTGGTCGCCATCACCGAGATCGAGCTCGCCAAAAAGAACACCGAAGGCGAGCCGCAGCTGCAGTAGTCCGCCACGCCGTGCTATAAAGCCGCCGAACTCGCAGGGAGAGTATTCATGCCTACCATCCCGCCCACCGAACACCCTGTCGGCAGCGTCGATCCCAAGCTGCTGGAAATCCTGGTCTGTCCGCTGACCAAGACGACGCTGGAATACGACGCCGCCAAGCAGGAACTGATCTCGCGCAAGGCCAAGCTCGCCTATCCGATCCGCGACGGCATTCCGATCATGCTGCCGGAAGAGGCGCGGCGGCTGGATTGAAGTCGCCTTCGATAATCAAAAAATCCACGACGAAATCAGGAAACGACTCATGATCAAAATCTGGGGCCGCAACACTTCGTCCAACGTGCAGAAGGCGATGTGGGCGGTCGGCGAGCTCGGGCTTGAACACACCCGCATCGACGTCGGCGGCGCGTTCGGCAAAACCAAGGAGCCGGCTTACCTCGCGATGAATCCGAACTCCCTGGTGCCGACGCTGGAAGAAGAAGACGGCTTTACGCTGTGGGAATCCAATTCCATCGTGCGCTATCTCGCCGGCAAGCACGACAAGAACGGCGTGCTGGAACCGAAGGATGCCAAGCAGCGCGCGCTCGCCAGCCAGTGGATGGATTGGCAGCTCTCCGTGGTGGGCCCCGCGATCACGCCCGCGTTCTGGGGCCTGATCCGCACGCCTGCGGAAAAGCGCGACGCGGCCGCGATCAAGGCTTCGCAGGACAAGACCGCCGCCGCGATGAAAATACTCGACGCGCAACTGGGCAAGACGCCATTCGTCGCCGGACCGGCATTTTCCTACGGCGACATCCCGGTCGGCGTGATGGCCTACCGCTACCGGCAACTGGTGCCCGGCCGGCCGGCGACGCCCAATCTCGACCGCTGGTACGACGCCATCGCCAAGCGCAAGGCGTTCCAGGATCACGTCGGCAGCATTCCGCTGAGCTAAAGTGCCTCGCCGCGCAGCAGCTTCGGCACGTCGCCGGTAAAGCCGGCCGCCTCGCGGATGAACACGCGCTTGAGCGCCGGGATGCGCTCGACCACGCCAAGACCGACGTCGCGCATCAGGCGCAATACGTCGGAGCTATTGGAGAACAGCCGGTTCAAGCCGTCGGTGGCGACGCCCATGGTCATGGTGTCGAAGCGGCGCCAGCGCTGATAACGCTCCAGCACTTGCGTTTCGCCGATATCGAGCCCGAGCCGCGCGGCGTCGGCAATTGCTTCGGCGAGTGCGGCCACGTCGCGCAGGCCCATGTTGAGCCCCTGCCCGGCGATCGGATGAATGATATGCGCAGCATCGCCGACCAGCGCCAGCCGCTCGGCGATGAACGTGCGAGCGGTGAACAGCCCGAGCGGAAATGCGCGGCGCGGCCCGACCACCGCGATGTCGCCGAGTTGCAGGCCAAAGCGTTTCTCCAGCTCGGCGTGGAATTCATCGTCGGGCAGCACGATGATGCGTTCCGCCTCGCGCGCGGTCTCGGTCCACACGATGGACGAGCGTTTTCCCGTGAGCGGCAGGATCGCGAACGGCCCGGCCGGAAGGAAATGTTCCTCGGCGCGGCCGTTGTGCTCGCGTTCGTGCGCCACCGTGGTGACGATCGCCGACTGATCGTAATTCCATCCATGCGTGGCGATGCCGGCCTGTTCGCGGATTTTCGAACGGGCGCCGTCGGCGCCGACCAAAAGCCGCGTGGAAATCGTCTCGCCATCGGCGAGCGCAACGTCGATCGCATGGTCCGCGTGTTCGAAACCGCTGACCGCGCCCGCCCGCAATTCGACGCCGAGTTCTGTCGCCTTCTTGACCAACGCATCGACCAGGTGCCGGTTCTCGACCATGTGGGCGAACGGCTCGCCTTCCTCCACCTCACCGCCGAAGGTGAGGAAAGTCGGCCGCACCACGTCGTCGAGCTTGGAGTCCGTCACCACCATGTCGAGGATCGGCTGCGCGTCGGCGGCGACCGCGTCCCACACTTCGATCGCCTCGAACAGCCGGCGCGCGGCCGCCGCGATCGCCGAGGCGCGCGGGTCCTTCGACGCTGCGGCCCCGAGCGCGGGGTCCACGACCGTCACCGCGAACGCCTGGCCCAGCCCCTGGCGCAGCGCGATGGCCAGCGCCAGGCCGGCAAAGCCCGCCCCGCCGATCACCAGGTCGCGTCGCTGGTTACCGATTCGCGCCATAAGTTTCCTTGAGTTGGGGCAGCGGCGCCGCCGCAGCGCCCGGCCGGGGCGGCCTGAAGCCGCTATCCTAGTCTATTCAGGCACTTGTCGCACCGGCGGCGGACTTTTGATCTGGATCAAAAACTTAACCGCGGCATTAGACGAAAGTATAACGTCTAGTTGGGGATCGTCGAGGACCGGGAGGTCCCAGCCCTGCGGTCCCCGCCCAGGAGGAAAGGGCAGATCCATGACAACCCAAACCCAATCCCAATCACATGAAAGTATGACCCAACCCATGATCTGGTTGGGCGTCGCGATCGCGGCGATCATTGCGCTAGCGTATTTTTTCGTCTGGTAGCGATCGCCGGCGTCTGATGTGCGGAACGGGCGGCAGGCAATCTGCCGCCCGAAAAATTTTCGAGCCGCAGTCGTGCGACACCGAAAGCGCCCGCGCGCCTTGACTTCGCGCCTTGCCCCGGCGTCATTGGCGGCGGCCCGCATCGAAAGCGCGATTCATGTCCTCTGCCCCTACCGCCGTCCAGGATTTGCTCCATCTTCTCGACCTCGAGCGGCTCGATGTGGATTTATTCCGCGGCAGCAGCCCGCAGGTCGGCTGGCAGCGTGTGTTCGGCGGCCAGGTGATCGGGCAGGCGCTGGTCGCCGCCGTGCGCACGGTCGAGGGCCGGCCGCCACATTCCATGCACGCTTATTTCCTGCTGCCGGGCGATCCCAAGGTTCCGATCATCTACGACGTCGATCGCATGCGGGACGGCAAGAGCTTCACCACACGGCGCGTCACCGCGCGCCAGCACGGCCATCCGATCTTCTCCATGCTGGCGTCGTTCCATACCGACGAGTCAAGCCTCGAACATCAGGCAAAAATGCCGGACGTGCCGCCTCCGGAAAGTCTGCCGAGCGAAACGGAAATTCGCGAGAAGATTCTCCCGACCATGCCCGATCCGGTGCGGCGCTATTACGAGCGCGAGCGGCCGATCGAGCTGCGGCCGGTCGAATTCGAACGCTATCTCGGCAAGAAATATCCCGATGGCCGGTTTAACCTCTGGATGCGCACCACCGGCCGGCTACCGGACGATCCGGCGATCCATCAATGCGTGCTGGCCTACGCCTCGGACATGGGACTGCTCGACACCGCGCTGGTGCCGCACGGGCGCACACTGTTCGAAAAGGAATTCATGGCCGCCAGCCTCGATCATGCGCTCTGGTTGCATCGGCCGTTCCGCGCCGACGAGTGGCTGCTCTACGCGCAGGACTCGCCCAATCTGCACGGCTCGCGCGGCTTCTCGCGCGGACTTATTTTCACCCGCGACGGCACGCTGGTCGCCTCGGTGGCGCAGGAAGGCCTGGTGCGCCAGCGGCGCGCAACTTAACAGCGCATGATCCCGAAAAGTGGGAACCGGTTTTCGGAAAAGATCATGCGCCAAGCAAAATCAATATGAAGCGATCGTTCGCTGCGTTCATTTTCGTTATCTCGTTGTCGGCAGCGGCCCTCGCCGCCTCCGGCAAACAGCCGGCGCCGCCCGGCTCGTTCCAGGACGCGCCGCCGCAATACACGCGTTTCTCCACCGCCGAACTCATGCGCGGATTTCTCGCGCTCACATTTGGCTCCGATATGCGCATCGGCGCAGTGCCACGCGGCATCCGCCGCTTCGATCATCCGATCCGCGTCGCCGTGATCGCCGGCGGCAGTATCGATCGCACCGCGGCGATGCAACGCGTGCTCGATGAATACGCGCAAAAGGTCCCCAACCTGCACTTGAGCGTCGCGGCCGGCACAGCGCCCGCCGACATCGAGGTGCGGCTGATCGACGAAAAAGATTTCACCTCGGCGCTGCGGGCCGCGTTCGGCGCCAAGATCACCAAGACCTTCGTCGCGCGCACTGATCCGCAATGCATGACCAGCGTAAAATCGAGTGCCGACGGCGGCATCGTGCGCGCGGTCTCCTTCATCATCGTCGATAAAGGCGACGACGTCTTTCTCGACTGCGCCTATCACGAGCTGCTGCATGCCTTCGGCCTGTCGAGCCACGACCAGCGCAATCCCTGGACCGCGCTCAACCAGAAACGCATGGTCGGCTACCTGTCGGTCTATGACCGCGCGCTGCTCACCTTGCTGTATGACCCGCGCATCCAGCCCGGCCTGACCGCCAGGCAGGCGCGCGCCAGGCTCCCGCGCCTGATCCTGGGCCTCGGCCTCGCCGCACCGGCCCAGGGCAAATAAGACAGCAAAACTGTCATAAAATTCCGCTTCGTGCGACGAATGCCTTGGGACGCGTCAATAATGCCGCTTAATTTTTGGTCCGGCTGTCGATACGCTAGGCAAATGAGCCCCGCCGGCAACTGCCGGGAGGGCTTTCGTCGTCCCGGCGCGTGATCCCGAAAAGGCCGATCCCAATTTAGTCAAGGGTTGGGATCGGTTTTCGGAATAGATCAAGCGCCAACCAAAGACTCTGCCGGGAAGGAAAACCATGAAACTGGTCATCGCCGTCATCAAACCTTTCAAGCTCGATGAGGTGCGCGACGCCCTCACCCGCATCGGCGTTCACGGCATGACCGTGACCGAGGTCAAGGGCTACGGGCGGCAGAAGGGTCACATGGAGATCTATCGCGGCGCCGAATACGCGGTGAATTTCCTCCCCAAGCTGCGTCTCGAGGTCGCGGTCGCCAGCGAGCAGCTCGACCAGGTGATGGAGGCGGTCGCCGCCGCCGCCAAGACCGGACAGATCGGCGACGGAAAAATCTTCGTCACGCCGATCGAGCAAGCCGTGCGCATCCGCACCGGCGAGACCAACGTCGACGCGCTTTAGAAACTTGAAAATAAAATCGGGGGCAATGAAATGACACGGGCGCAATTACGCCTCGCCATGGCCGCGACCGCGCTATCGGCGACACTGACCGCGTCGCCTGCGTTCGCGCAAGCCGCCAAGATCGACGCCGCCGATACCGCCTGGATGTTGGGCGCCACCGGCCTGGTGCTGATGATGACGATACCGGGCCTCGCATTGTTCTATGCCGGAATGGTGCGCAAGAAGAACGTGCTCGCCACCATGGCGCAGTGCATGGCCGCCACTTTTTTGGTTTCCATCCTGTGGGCGCTCATCGGCTACTCGCTCGCCTTCACCGGCGACGGCGCTTATATCGGCACGCTCGATCGCATTTTCCTGCACGGCATGACGCTCGATGCGATCTCGCCGCACGCCAAGACCATCCCCGAAAGCCTGTTCATGATCTATCAGATGACCTTCGCCATCATCACGGTGGCGCTGGTGGCAGGCTCGGTCGCGGATCGTATGCGCTTCTCCGCATTTCTCTTGTTCTGCGTATTCTGGCTGTTGTTGGTGTATGTGCCGATCGCGCATTGGGTCTGGGGCGGCGGCTTCCTCGGCAGCTACGGCGTGATCGATTTCGCCGGCGGGTTGGTGGTGCATCTCAATGCCGGCGTCGCCGGCCTGGTCGCGGCCTATGTCGTCGGCAAGCGGCGCGGCTACGGCAGCGAGAATCTGTCGCCGCACGATCTCACTTTGGCGGTGATCGGCACCGGCCTGTTGTGGGTCGGCTGGTTCGGTTTCAACGGCGGCTCCGCGCTCGGCGCCAATTCACGCGCCGCCATGGCGATCACCTCGACGCATCTCTCGGCCAGCGCCGGCGCCTTCACCTGGATGGCGCTGGAGTGGTGGACGCGCGGCAAGCCATCGGTGCTCGGCATGATCTCCGGCGCGGTCGCCGGCCTCGGCACCATCACGCCGGCCTCCGGCTTCGTGCTGCCGATGCAAGCCGCGTTGATCGGCCTGGTCGCCGGCGCGGTCTGCTTCTGGGCCTGCACTTGGCTCAAGATGAAGATCGGCTATGACGACTCGCTCGACGTGTTCGGCGTGCACGGCGTCGGCGGCCTGACCGGCACATTGCTCGCCGGCGTACTGGCGGTCGGCGCACTGTCCGCAAGTCCCGAAATGCCGGGCGGCGTATCCGGTCTGCTCGAAGGCAATCCGCAGCAGGTGCTGGCGCAAGCTTATGGGATCGTCATTACCCTGGCATGGTCGGGCATAGTGACCTTCATCGTCCTCAAGGTCGTCGGCGCCATGGTGCCGCTGCGGGTGCGCCATGAGGATGAGGTGATGGGGCTCGACGTTACCCAGCACGGCGAAGCGTTGCAGTAGAGCGAAAACAAGGTGCGGTTTTACCGCTCTGGGCGGCTGATTAAAAATTGTGCAGGCCCTATGAGTCTTGGCGCGACTTTGGGCTAATGCCCCATAGGGCAACCGGCCCGCTGCCGCCATCGTAAAAATTCGTTCATCAAATCAGCCGGATACGCCCCAGTCCGGCATCTGGCACGGCGTTTGATTCTACTGTCCCGGCCATGCCCGCGAAGTACGCTTTTCGGGTCCGGCTCAGTGAACCCGCCCGCACTGCGTGAATGTAGAAAACGGGCACAAGCGGGGATCGAATCCATGAAAATCGTCATGGCCATTATCAAGCCTTTCAAACTCGACGAGGTCCGTGACGCTCTGACCTCCATCGGGGTGCAAGGGCTGACTGTCACAGAGGTCAAGGGTTACGGGCGTCAAAAGGGTCACACGGAAATCTACCGTGGGGCCGAGTATGCGGTGAGCTTCCTCCCGAAAGTCAAAGTGGAAGTGGCGGTGGCAACCGACCAAGTCGACAAGGTCATCGGCGCCATCACCGGTGCCGCCAAGACCGGCCAGATCGGCGACGGCAAGATCTTTGTCTTCGCCCTGGATCACGCCGTGCGCATCCGCACCGGCGAAACCGACGCTGCGGCGCTCTAGTAACCCGCACCGCAAAACAATACGGACAGGAGTTAGACCATGACGTTGAAGAAACCCTCCCGTGCGGGACTCGTAGCTCTCGCTCTTGGAGTTCTACTCGGCCTGTTTCTGAGCGTGGCGGCGTATAATACGTCCTACGCCCAGCCGGCTCCCGGCGCTGCGCCGGCCGCGCCGGCGGCTGCACCAGCGGCCGCTCCCGCTGCCACACCGGCGCCACCGCCGCCTGCTTGCGCCGCCGATCCCGATCCTAAAAAGGCGGTCCTTGAGAAGTGCACGCCCAATTCGGGCGACACCGCGTGGATGCTCACCTCCGTCGCGCTCGTGCTGATGATGACCATCCCGGGCCTCGGCCTGTTCTATGGCGGCATGGTGCGCAAGAAGAACGTGGGCGACACCGTGATGACGAGCTTCGCCGTCACCTGTCTGGTCACGATCATCTACGCGATCCTCACCTACAGTACGTCCTTCACGACCGGCGGGCCATTCCTCGGCGGGTTCAGTCGCGTGTTCCTGCAAGGCATCCTGAGTGACATCTCGAACGGTACCGGCACGCCGAACGGCTTGGCGGTGACCATCCCTGAGACCGTCTACATGTGCTTCCAGATGACCTTCGCCATCATCACGCCGGCGCTGATTGCCGGCGCCTTCGCCGAACGCATGAAGTTCTCCGCCATGCTCTGGTTCATCGGACTGTGGTCGATCCTGGTCTATTCGCCGATCGCGCACTGGGTCTGGGGCGCCGATGGCTTCATGTCCAACGGCAATTCGGATGCCATGTTCAAGGTGCTCGACTTCGCCGGCGGCACCGTCGTTCATATCAACGCTGGCGTTGCCGGCCTGATGTGCGCGATCATGCTCGGCAAGCGCAAGGACTCAGGCCCCGGCCATAACATGGTGCTCACCATGATCGGCGCCTCGCTGCTGTGGGTCGGCTGGTTCGGCTTCAACGCCGGCTCCGCCGTCACCGCCGGCATGCAGGCGGGCATGGCGATGACCGTGACGCAGATCGCGACCGCGGTCGCGGCCTTCACCTGGATGCTGGTGGAATGGGCCATCCGTGGCAAACCCACCGTCATCGGCATGTGCTCGGGTGCGGTCGCCGGCCTCGTCGCCATCACTCCGGCCTCGGGCTTCGTCGGCCCGGTCGGCTCGATGGTGATTGGCGTCGCTGCCGGCGTGTTCTGCTACTGGGGCGTCACCGGCCTCAAACGCATGCTCGGCGCTGACGACGCGCTCGACTGCTTCGGTGTGCACGGTGTCGGCGGCATCGTCGGCGCATTGCTCACCGGCGTGTTTGCGATCAACGAATACGGCGGCACCGCCGGCCTCATCGAAGGTAACGTCGCGCCGATGATGAACCAAGTCAAAGGCATCATCATCGTGATCGTGTACGACGCCATTGTCTCGTTGATCCTGCTGAAGATCATCGACGCGATCATCGGCCTGCGGGTCACCGCCGAGGTGGAACGCGAAGGTCTCGATCTCGCGCTGCATGGGGAGACCGTGCAGTAAGCGTTACTCGGCGCATGATCTGATCCGAAAACCGCTACACACTTTTCGGGATCATGCGCTGACAAGCTAGCGGTAGGGGCGGAAACCCGGCACTGTCCCTTCCGTCGAGGCCCCCGGTTCGCAAGAGCCGGGGGCCTCTCTTTTTGGCCGGCGCGACGAAACGAAAAAGTCCGGCCAGTTGGCCGGACTTAGTTCGTCAATTCAAACAGGCTGGCGGATTAGTTCATCGCCAAGGTCATCGGATCGACGCCGATGGCGACGGTCAAGACCGCCGCGACCATCAACGCCGCAACGCAGCAATACGCCATGCCCCAGATCGAAGGCTTCATATTATCGATCATTTTGTTCCCCCAGTTGACATCGGGAGGCAGCCTAGGGGCGTAGCCTTAACGCCGATTCAATCCACCCCAAATCCAGTTCCCGATGGTTAATCGGGTCTTAACCTCGACCTCACTATTGTGTCGGACCGTTGTGCCGCGGGCCGCTCCCGCTTGGCGCATGATCCCGAAAAGCCTGTCCTCGACTTGATCGGGGATGGGAACCGGTTTTCGGGAAAGATCATGCGCGAGCAACATTTAGTATCCGCATGCCCATGATGACCGCCCAGCGCGAGCCTTCCTCACCCACTGCTGCGGCGGTCGATGGCCGCTCGCCGTTCGTGCGGCTGACCGAATTGATCGCCGGCCTCACACCGGGCAAGCCCGCCATCAATCTGTCGGTCGGCGAGCCGCAACATCCGATTCCGTCCTTCGTCGGCCCCGAGATCGCCGCCCATCTCGACGAATTCGGCCGCTACCCGGCCAACAAGGGCAGCGAGCCGTTCCGCCGCGCGGTCGCCGCCTGGCTCGGCCGCCGCTACAAACTGGCGCGGCCGGTCGATCCCGAAAGCGAAGTGCTGGTGCTCAACGGCACGCGCGAAGGCCTGTTCCTCGCCGCCATCGCCGCCAAGCGCTGGGTCAAACCGCGTGCCGGCAAGCCCGCCGTGCTGATCCCCAATCCGTTCTATGCCGCCTACAGCGCCGGCGCGCTCGCCGCCGATTGCGAGCCGGTCTATCTGCCGGCGACTCGGACAAGCTCCTTCCTGCCCGATCTCGACGCGCTCGACGACGCGCTGCTGGCGCGCACCGTCGCCTTCTACATCGCCTCGCCGTCGAACCCGCAAGGCGCGGTCGCGACCCGAGCCTATCTCGACAGACTCGCAGGCCTCGCCCGCCGCTTCGGCTTCCTGGTGTTCGCCGACGAATGCTACTGCGAGATCTACAGCGAGCATCAGCCTGCCGGCATGCTGGAAGCCTCCGGGCCCGACTTCGCCAATGCCGTGGTGTTCCACTCGCTGTCCAAGCGCTCGAGCCTGCCCGGCCTGCGCGTCGGCTTTGCCGCCGGCGACCGCCGCTTTCTGTCGGCCTTTCTCGAGCTGCGCAATATCGCGGCGCCGCAGGTGCCGGGACCGGCGCAACATGTCGCTGTCGCCGCCTATGGCGACGAGGCGCATGTGCGGGAAAATCGTAAGCTCTATTCGGCCAAGTTCGATCTCGCCGACCAGATCATCGGCGACCGCTACGGCTACAAGCGTCCGGCCGGCGGATTTTTTCTCTGGCTCGACGTATCGGCATACGGCGGCAGCGAGATCGTGACCAAGCGGCTGTGGCAGGAGGCCGGCGTGCGCGTCGTGCCCGGCCGCTATCTCGCACGCGAGCAAGCCGACGGCAGCAATCCCGGCGCGGACTACATCCGCGTCGCCATGGTTCAAGACAAGGCGACCACGGCGGAGGCGCTGCATCGCCTCGTCGCGGTGCTTGTTTGAGGTAAGGCAACATGCCCGCGATCGATCGCAGCCTCGATGCCATCGCTTTCGTCTCCGAGCATTTCCGCGACATCCTGCGGCGGCGCCTGAGCGAAATCGCCGGCCTGGCGTTGATCACGCTGGCGCTGCTGGCGGCCATCGCGCTCGCCACCTGGTCGGTGCAGGACCCTTCGCTCAGCCACGCCACGCAAACGCCGGTGCATAATCTGCTCGGCTTCCCGGGCGCGATTTTCTCCGATCTAGCGATGCAGCTGCTCGGCCTGGCCGCCATCATGCTGCTGCTGCCGGAAATGCTGCTCGGCTGGCGGCTGCTGGCGCACCGGCCGGTCGGCGAGAAATGGCGCGGCCTGCTGTGGATCCTCGCCACCTTCTTCGCCGCCGCCTTCGTCTCCACGCTGCCGCGCGTCGGCTCCTGGCCGCTACCGACGGGCTTAGGCGGCGTCTTCGGCGACGCGCTGCTGCACGCGCCGGCGAGGGTTTTCGGCGCCCCGCTGACCGGCATGGCGCTGTTCATCGCGTCCGTTTTGCTCGCCATCGCCACCGCGGTGACGGTCGCATTCGCCGCCGGCATCGGCTGGAGGCGGCGCGCCGAGCGTACGCTCGCCCGCGACGCCGACGATGACATCGATGAAGACGAGGGCGATCGCGCCTCGGCCTGGCTCGGCATGATCGCGCACGCGCTGCTGAGCTGGAAGGCGCGCGCCGGCCGGCTGTTGCGCCGGACGCCGCGCAGGCCGCTGCCCGCCGTCAAGTTGGGTGATTTTCCGGCCGCAAGCGGCCCGCGGCAGGAGCCGCGTTTCGACGCCTATGGCCGCGTGGCCATGCCGGCCGAAGCGGCCTTCGCCGGCGAGGAGAACGAGGACGACGCGCAGCCCGCCCCGCGCCGCCGCGCCGCGCCGCGCGTGCCTGTGCGCCGCTCCGTCAACGGCTATGTGCTGCCCTCGCTCAATCTCTTGACCGCGCAGCGCGTCTCCGAGCGCACCACGCTGTCGAAAGAACTGATCGACGCCAACGCCGTGGCGCTGGAAAGCGTGCTCGGCGATTTCGGCGTGCGCGGCGAGATCATCAATGCGCATCCCGGCCCGGTGGTGACGCTGTACGAACTCGAGCCGGCGCCCGGCATCAAGTCGTCGCGCGTGATCGGGCTCTCCGACGACATCGCCCGCTCGATGAGCGCGGTATCGGCGCGCGTCGCCGTGGTTTCCGGCCGCAACGCCATCGGCATCGAGCTGCCCAATCCCACGCGCGAGAAGGTTTACCTGCGCGAATTGCTTTCCGGCAGCGACTACAACGAAAGCGCCGCCAAGCTGCCGCTCTGTCTCGGCAAGACCATTGGCGGCGGGTCGGTGATCGTCGATCTGGCGCGCATGCCGCATCTGCTGATCGCCGGCACCACCGGCTCCGGCAAATCGGTCGCCATCAACACCATGATCCTGTCGCTGGTCTACCGGCTGCGCCCCGACCAGTGCCGGCTGATCATGGTCGACCCCAAGATGCTCGAACTCTCCGTCTATGACGGCATCCCGCATCTGCTCACGCCGGTGGTCACCGATCCGAAGAAGGCGGTGGTCGCGCTCAAATGGGCGGTGCGCGAGATGGAGGAACGCTACAAGCGCATGTCCAAGCTCGGCGTGCGCAACGTCGACGGCTACAATGCGCGCCTCGCGGAAGCCAAGGCCAAAGGCGAGACGCTTCACCGCACGGTGCACACCGGCTACGACAAGGAAACCGGCGAGGCGATCTACGAGAAGGAAGAGCTCGAGCTCGACCCGCTGCCCTATCTGGTGGTGATCGTGGACGAGATGGCCGACCTGATGATGGTCGCCGGCAAGGACATCGAAGGCGCCATCCAGCGCCTGGCGCAGATGGCGCGCGCCGCCGGTATCCACGTCATCCTGGCGACGCAACGCCCGTCGGTGGACGTGATCACCGGCACCATCAAGGCGAACTTCCCGACCCGCATCTCGTTCCAGGTCACCTCCAAGATCGACAGCCGCACCATTCTGGGCGAGCAGGGCGCCGAACAACTGCTCGGCCAGGGCGACATGCTCTACATGGCCGGGGGCGGCCGCATCAGCCGCGTGCACGGCCCGTTCGTGTCGGACGATGAGGTGGAGAAAGTCGTTCGCCACCTGAAGTCGCAAGGACATCCGGAATATCTCGACGAGGTGACCGCCGGCGATCCGGAAGAGGGCGAGGACGGCGCGGTATTCGATGCCACCGGCATGGGATTGGCCGAAGGCGGCGACCTTTACAGCCAGGCGGTCGCGGTGGTGAAGCGCGACCGCAAGGCTTCCACTTCCTACATCCAGCGCCGGCTGCAGATCGGTTACAACCGCGCCGCTTCGCTCATGGAGCGCATGGAACAGGAAGGCATCATCGGCCAACCCAACCACGCCGGAAAACGCGAGATTCTGATCCCGGAAAATCCGGCCGACGATCGCTTTTGAACCTCGTCATTCCGGACGGGGCATAAGAAACAGTATTATCGCGATTAAGTCCGAATCAGCGCATGATCCCGAAAAGTGGACACCGGTTTTCGGACCAGATCATGCGCAAGCAAGTAAGCATAATTGGGGCCGCGAAATAGCCACAGCCGGCCCATAAAGGAATTGAACTCAAAGCAGGGCGCGAGCGCATGGTCCCGAAAAGTGGGTACCGGTTTTCGGAATAGACCATGCATCAGCAAAGCTCGGAGACCGTGATGGCGCGATACCTTGAAGCGCGAACCGGCCACAAACTTGCGATAGCGGCTTTGTTCGCATCCTTGTTGATTTACCTGACGGCCGCTCCGGCGCTGGCCCAAAGCGTCCCGCTCCCGACACCGCGCCCAACGATCAACACCCACCCGACGACCACGGGCGCGATCGTGGCGCCCAAGTCTGCAATGCCTAAATCGGCGATTCCCGATGCTGCGCTCGGCGCCCGCGCCCAAGCGCCACAGGCCCAAGCGCCGCAGGCGCCCAATCCGGTCTCCAATCCGTTCGCCGCCTTGCTGGGTCGGTCCACCTCCACCGCCGCGCTCAGCCCCGAGCAGCGCGGCATCATCGAGCGGGTGAACAATTATCTTTCCACCATGCATATCTTGTCGGGCAAATTCGTCCAGGTCGGCCCCGACGGCCGCCGTACCCAAGGCACGTTCTATATTTCCAAGCCCGGCAAGGTGCGTTTCGAATATGACGACCCGAGCCCGATCGAACTGATCGCCGACGGCCAGTCGGTGGTGGTGCGCGACCGCAATCTGGCGACGCAGGATGTCTATCCGCTGTCGCAGACGCCGCTGCGCTTCCTGCTCGCCGACCATGTCGATCTGACGAAAGACACCAGCCTGGTGGCGGTCTACGCCGACGACGTGTTCATCACCGTGGTGGTCGAGGAAAAGAACGGCGTCGTCGGCACCAGCCGGCTGATGATCATGTTCAACGCCAAGGACATGCAGCTCAAGCAGTGGACGGTGACCGACCCGCAGGGATACGACACCACCGTGGCGGTGTACAATCTCGACACCAGCAAGCGGCCCGATCCCGGCATGTTCAAGATCGATTACACGCAGTATCACAACTAACCCTGTCCGCTCGTCCCCGCGAAAGCGGGGACCCAGTTTCACGATCTCTGAGCTTGAGTTCGCAGCCCTGGATTCCCGCTTGCGCGGGAATGAGCGGCACCTATGTTGAGCGTCATGCCCCTCAAGATCACCACCTGGAACATCAATTCCGTCCGCCTGCGCATCGACCTGGTCGCCAAGTTTCTTAAGAGCGCCCGCCCCGACGTGCTCTGCCTGCAAGAAACCAAATGCCCGGACGACGCCTTTCCGCTCAAGCGCTTTCAGCGGCTCGGCTACGAACACGCCGCGCTCAACGGGCAGAAGGGCTATCACGGCGTCGCCGTGCTCTCGCGCCTGCCGTTCGAGCGCGTCGACATGCAGAGCTTCTGCGGCAAGACCGACTGCCGTCACGTCGCGGTGACGCTGGGCGAGCGCGCGCTCCTGCGCGATCCAATCACGCTGCATAATTTCTACGTGCCGGCCGGCGGCGACGAGCCGGATCCCGAGATCAATCCGAAATTCCAGCACAAGCTTTCGTTTCTGGACGAGATGCGCGCGCATCCGGACTTGCGTCCGGCGAAAGCCGAGCGCGCCATTCTGGTGGGCGATCTCAACGTGGCGCCGCTTGAGCACGACGTGTGGAGCCACAAGCAGATGATCAAGGTGGTCTCGCACACGCCGATCGAATGCGAGAAGCTCAACGCCGCGCGCAACGCCGGCAACTGGATCGACAGCATGCGCGTGCTCACGCCGGAGCCGACCAAGCTCTACACTTGGTGGAGCTATCGCGCGATGGATAACTGGCGCGAGGCCGACCGCGGCCGCCGGCTCGATCACATCTGGACCTCGGATGCGCTGGCCGACCGCGTCTCGAAAATTAAAATCGCCAAGGACTATCGCGGCGCGGCGCGCCCCTCCGACCACGTGCCGGTGACGGCGACGGTGGAAATATAAAATTGTCATGGCCGGGCTTGACCCGGCCATCTCGCTTAGGAACGCACTGCTGTGCCATCCTAAGTGGGATCACCGGGTCATGATAAAAAATTATTCCCGTTTATCCATCGCCTGCTTCACACCGCCGAGCTCGCGCGTCCAGCCGTCGACGCGCTCGGCCACCATGTCGCGCAAATTCTGGGCGGCGGCCGGGTAGCCTTCCAGCATCTTGCGGAACAGACTGCGCGAAATGCGGATCACCACCGTCGGCCCTTTCGCGATCGCGGTTGCCGCGCATACTGTGTCGGTGAGCAGCGCCAGCTCGCCCACCAGCGAGCCGGGGCCGGCGGTGAATTGCTCGCCTTCGAGCGGCGAGTTCGGCTCCAGCAGCAGCGAGCCTTCCTGCACGACATAGCCGCCATCAGCGAGCTCGCCGGCGTAGAACAGCACCGCGCCGCTTTGCAGGTGGCGGGTTTCCGCGCCGATCGCGAGGATGCGCAGCGCCGGCTTGCCGAGCACCGCGAAGGTGGGCACCTGCTCGAAGAAGGCGATGTCGTGTTCGAGGGACATGGCTTATGTTCTTATTTTTTGCGCATGATCTTTACGAAAATCGGTTCTCACTTTTTGGGATCATGCGCTACGGCACCAGCTTGTAGCCGCCGGCTTCCGTCACCAGGATCGACGGCGCGGCGGCGTCCTTCTCGACCTTCTGCCGCAGCCGGTAGATGTGCGTCTCCAGCGTGTGGGTGGTGACGCCGGAATTATAGCCCCAGACTTCCTGCAACAGCGTCTCGCGCGATACCGGCTTCTGCGCGGCGCGATAGAGATAGCGCAGGATGGCGGTTTCCTTTTCGGTCAAGCGCACCTTGCTGCCCTTCGGGCTGAGCAGCAGCTTCGAGCTCGGGCGGAACGTGTAGGGCCCGATGGTGAATACGGCGTCCTCGCTCGCCTCGTGTTGCCGCAGCTGCGCGCGGATGCGCGCCAGCAGCACGGCGAAACGGAACGGCTTGCTGACGTAGTCGTTGGCGCCGGATTCCAGCCCCAGGATGGTGTCGCTGTCGGTGTCGTGGCCGGTCAGCATGATGATCGGCGCCTTGAAGCCGTTCTTGCGCAGGATACGCACCGCCTCGCGGCCGTCCACGTCGGGCAGCCCCACATCCATGAGCACCAGGTCGATCTGGCCGCCCTTGGCCGCCTGCACGCCCTTGGTGCCGCTGTCGACCGCGATGGCGTCGAACTCCTCATGCAGCGCCAATTGCTCGACCAGCGCCTCGCGCAGTTCGGCATCGTCGTCCACGATCAGGATGGTCCGTCTGTTGGGCATCACTCAAAGGCCCCGCTACAGGAATATTCGCGAAGTAGAGCATTCAGAGCTAAAAGAGCAAGCGTGAACTGGTATTTCGCCTGGATTGGGGGGTTTTGGATCGTGACGCGGGCAAAACGCGAAACTTCGTTGCGGCGGCTGGCCGTGCGGCGCAAACCGGCGCAGCCGGCGCGCGGCGTGCTGCAAGCCGGGCCGCTGGCGTTGCCGGTGGCGCTCGGCCGCGCCGGCATCAAGGCCAACAAACGCGAAGGCGACGGCGCGACCCCGCGCGGCGCCTTCCGGCTCACACGGTTGTGGTGGCGCGCCGACCGGCATCCGCGCCCGGCGACACTGTTGCCGGTGCGGCGCATCGGCGCCGACGACGGCTGGTGCGAGGACCCCTGTGACCGTCATTACAATCGGCCGGTCAAGCTGCCGCCCCGCGCCAAGGCCGACCGGCTCGCGCGCCAGGACCATCTCTACGACTTCATCATCGAGATCGACCACAACACGCGCCCGCGCGTGGCCGGGCGCGGCAGCGCCGTGTTCATCCATGTGGCGCGGCCGGGCTTCGCGCCGACCGCCGGCTGTGTGGCGCTCCCTATGAATTCGCTGCGCCGGCTGCTCGCGCGCGTCGGCCCGCGCACCAAAATCATGGTTGAGTAATTGTTACCGTCATCACTACGACCACCATTGATTAAGCATAGTCGCGCGCCGCCGCTCGCATAGCCGGCGCATTAACTGAACGGGCATCGCCCTGTGATATTTCGATGACAGCGCGGCGGTCACGCAAGAACTGCAAAACAATGCCGCGCCGGGGTGATCATGGACACGTCAACCGCGCATCATAATGCCCATCATGCCCATACGCCGGCACGCGCCGAAACCGATTTGATCGGCCGCGTGGTGGCCGTCTCCGGTTCGCAGGCCACCGTCGAGCTCAACGCGCGCAACGCCGGCGGCGAACATCCCACAGTCGGAAAATTCATGGGCATGGTGGCCGGCAAAGCCGTGATCATCGGGCTGGTCACCGATATCGGCGAGCAGGCGATGCTGGCGCCGGCCGGCGGACAGATGTTCCGCAAAGTCGCGCGCCTCGATCTGGTCGGCGAGATTCGTTCCGGCGAGGCCGGCGCGGCATGCTTCCAGCGCGGCGTCATGGAGTATCCGAACATCGGCGACGGCGCGCTGCTGCTCAGCGATAAGGAATTGCGGCTGGTCTACGGCGGCGCCGATGACGACCATGCCCATGTCGGCGACCTGCAGCAGAACACCAATATCGGCGTGCACATCGACATCGACCAACTGGTGAGCCGGCATTTCGCCATCGTCGGCGCCACCGGCGTCGGCAAGTCGAGCGGCGTCGCCATTATTCTGCAGAAGATTCTTGATACGCGGCCGAACCTGCGCATCTTCCTAGTCGATCCGCACAACGAATATGGCCGCTGTTTCGGCGACAAGGCGCAGGTGCTGACCCCGCGCAACTTGCGGCTACCGTTCTGGCTGTTCAATTTCGAGGAAACGGTCGACGCCTTTTTCGGCGGCCGGCCCGGCATCGAGGAGGAAGTCGAGATCCTCTCCGAAGTGATCCCGCTGGCGAAGTCGGCCTATCTGCAATACCGCGTCAACAACGAGCACCCGCTGGCCAAGAAACGCAATCCGCGTGACACCGGCTTCACCGCCGACACGCCGGTGCCCTACCGCATCGAGGACCTGATCAACCTGCTCGATGAGCGCATGGGCAAGCTGGAAAACCGCAACTCGCGCATGGTCTATCACAAGCTGATCGGACGCATTGAGACCTTCCGCAATCATCCGCGCTACGCCTTCATGTTCGAGAACGCCAATATCGGCGGCGACACCATGGCCGAAATTCTTGGCTCTCTGTTCCGGCTGCCGCCGGAAGGCAAACCGATGACCATCATGCAGCTCGCCGGTTTCCCGGCCGAGGTGGTCGACTCGGTGGTGTCGGTGCTCTGCCGCATGGCCTTCGACTTCGGGCTGTGGAGCGACGGCGTCGCCCCGCTGCTGTTCGTGTGCGAGGAAGCGCACCGCTATGCGCCGTCCGCCAAGCATATCGGTTTCGGCCCGACCAAGCGCGCGCTCTCACGCATCGCCAAGGAAGGCCGCAAATACGGCGTGTTCCTCGGCCTGGTGACGCAGCGTCCGGCCGAGATTGACTCCACCATCATCTCGCAGTGTTCCACGCTCTTCGTCATGCGGCTGTCGAACGACCGCGACCAAAGCCTGATCCGCTCGGCGGTGTCCGACGCGGCGTTGAATCTGCTGTCGTTCATCCCGTCGCTCGGCACCCGCGAGGTGTTCACCTTCGGCCCCGGAGTGGCGTTGCCGACGCGCATGCGCTTCAAGCATTTGCCGCCGGAGCTGCGGCCGAACAGCGAGGCCTCGGGCAACACCCGCTCCGATGCTGGTACCAATATCAGCCGCGATCTGCTCTCCACGGTGATCGAGCGCTGGCGCAGCGCCAGCATGAGCCATCGCGGCGGCGACGACGAATTCGCCGACTACAATTCGCCGCTCGATGCCGCGCCGTTGCAGCCGGCGGCGCCGGCGATGCCCTTGCCGCCCTCGCCGCGCGGCGAGGCGCTGCGCTCGAGCCTGCTGAAGAAACCGCTCGATACGACCTCGTTCGGCGCCCCGCCAGGCGGCAAACCGGGCCTGCCGCCGCAGCGGTTCCGCTGAGTTAGGCTTTCTTCAAGTCGGGTTATCGAGGCTGAAGGTCTCGGAGCGGGCATCGTAAGCGAAGGCTTCCGCGAAACGCGCCCATGCGACCACCGAGCGCAACGTGCGCTGGGCGGATTCCGAGGTCATGTGATCCTCGAGCTCATCGAGGAACCGGCTCCTCGGCGCCGCGTGATTGGCGCGCTCCTGCAGCACGCGCCGGATATGCGTGGCCAGCGGAACATGGTCCAGCAGCTGGCGCTGGAACAGCTTCTTGCGATCGTCGACGCCGGCTTCCGCGAACTGCTTGCCACTATCGGTCAACCGGATGTCGCCACCTTCGATCTCCGCGAAGCGCAAGAGCTGCAGCGCTTCGGCGACCGGAAACAGATCGTCAACCTCCATCTGCAACGCGCTCGCGATCACCGGAAGGTCGGCTTTGCCGTTGTAGGGCGCGCCGGCCACCGCCTCGATCAGGCCCGCGAGCAAATTGGCGGACGCCCGCGGCAGCTCCATATCGATGCCCATGCCCGGGAAGCGATCCGGCGCGACGCGCGGCGGCGGCGCAACCGTGCGCGCGGTCATGGCAACGTAGATGCGCTCGACCAGATCGCGGAACGCAGGCTCCAGCCGGCTGCGCGGCTGCGGCATGTCGACATTGATGTCGTCGATGATATGGGCCGGGCTTCTCGAGAACACGAGAATGCGGTCGCACATCAGCACCGCTTCTTCGATGTTGTGGGTCACCAGGATCACGCCCTTGATCGGCAGCTTGCCCTCGATCCAAAGATCGAGGAAGTCGGTGCGCAGGGTTTCCGCCGTCAACACGTCGAGCGCCGAGAACGGCTCGTCCATCAGCAATATGTTGGGATGCACGACGAGCGCGCGGGCGAAGCCCACCCGCTGGCGCATGCCGCCGGACAACTCGCGCGGATAGGCCGACTCGTAGCCGTCTAAGCCGATCAGATCGATGCCGGCCAGCGCACGCTGGCGAATCTGCGCCTCCGGCAGGCCGAGCGCTTCCAAGCCGAGCTGCACGTTCTCCAGAACGGTCAGCCAGGGAAACAACGCGAATGTCTGGAATACCATCGCGATGCCGGGCGCCGGCCCCACCACCGGCTGACCATGATAGAGAATGCTGCCCGCGGTCGGCGGCGCCAAGCCGGCGATCAGCCGCAACATGGTGGATTTTCCGGAGCCGGAGCGGCCGAGCAAGCCGACGATTTGTCCATCCGCCAGCGAGAAATTGATGTCGTCGAGCACGAGCATGTCTTCGCCATCCGGCTTGGGAAAAGCCTGGCGGACGGATTGGATTTGCAGCAATGCGTCGTTCATTGACATCGCCCTGTCATCCGAGCCGGAATTTTCGCTCGGCGTACCAATAAAGCGGCCGCCAGAACGCCCGATTGATAATGACCACGAACAAGCTCATCACGGCAATCCCGAGCACGATGCGGGGCAAGTCGCCCGCTTCGGTTGCCTGCGCGATATAGGCGCCGAGCCCGCTTGCCTGCAACCGCGTGTCGCCCCAGCTCGCCACTTCGGCGACGATGCTCGCGTTCCAGGAGCCGCCGGACGCGGTGATGGCACCGGTGACGTAATAGGGAAACACGGCGGGCAGCGCGATCTTTTTCCACCACAGCCAGCCATGGACCTGAAGATTGGCGCCGATGTCGCGCATTTCGGACGGGATCGCCGATGCGCCGGCCACCACGTTGAACAGGATGTACCACTGCGTGCCCAGAATCATCAGCGGGCTGAGCCAGATATTGGGATCGAGGCGCAGCACGACGATGGCCGATACCGCAATGGGAAACAGCACGTTGGCGGGAAACGCCGCCAGGAATTGCGCCACCGGTTGGATGATTTGTGCCACCCGCGGACGCATTCCCACCACAACGCCGATCGGCACCCAGATCACCGTGGCGATCGCGATGAGAACGATCACCCGGCTCAGCGTGGCAAGGCCGAGCGCTATCGCCTTGATCGCTTCCGGCGGTGAAATATTGGCGAAGATAAAAGTCGCCACGCGCCACAGCGCGACCGCCGCCAAAGCGGCGACCAGGCCGCTCCACAGGCGGTCACCCCAGCGTCTCCGCTTGCCGGATGACTCGCCCGCCGGTCCGGAGCGAAGGCGAAGCAGCGGCCACTGATAAGTCCGCCGCCACAGTCTGGACAGCCGATCGGTCAATAATGCGGCCACGCGGGAGCGGCGCAGCACGTCGAGCACCCACGACCGCGGCGGCAATACGCCGGCCTGCTGCTCGAAGCGAAATCGATCCGCCCAAGCCACCAGCGGGCGAAACAACAATTGATCGTAGAACAGGATGACCACCAGCATCGTCCCGATCGCCCAGCCGACGGCCACGAGATTCTTCTGCGCGATCGCCAGTGCGATGTAAGAGCCGACGCCGGGCAGCGTGACGGTAGTGTTGCCGACGCTGATCGCTTCGGACGCGACCACGAAGAACCAGCTGCCCGACATCGACATCATCATGTTCCAGATCAGCTGCGGCATGGCGAACGGCGCCTCGACGCGCCAAAAATTCATCCAGGGCGAGAGCCGGAACGTGCGCGAGGCCTCCACCAGTTCCACCGGCACCGTGCGCAGCGACTGGTAGAAGCAGAACGCCATGTTCCAGGCCTGGCTGGTAAAAATCGCGAAAATGGCCGCAAATTCCGCGCCCAGCACGCGGCCGGGCGCCAGCGACATGAAAAACACGACGGTCACCGAGATGAAGCCGAGGATCGGCACCGACTGGAGAATATCGAGCAGCGGCAC
>Ga0209385_1000176_pt1 | contig 24343 bp, 23 predicted proteins | sample NGEPerB_FD_184506 | JGI IMG/M metagenome (GOLD analysis project Ga0209385, IMG submission 184506) | Arctic peat soil microbial communities from the Barrow Environmental Observatory site, Barrow, Alaska, USA - NGEE PermafrostAB12-B... | ecosystem: Environmental > Terrestrial > Soil > Wetlands >... | reverse complement strand
CTCCGACTTCGTTCAGCAAACTAGTGTTGTGTCCAACAAATAACTAGACACGATGACTGGCTCCCTTTATCCTGAGGCATGGGCAAGGCATGTCAGCTTTCCGCCGTAGAACAGCAAAAAATTGAGCAGTGGATCGCAGCGCACGGCACTCCCCAGCAGGTAGCTCTGCGCTGCCGTATCGTCTCGGCCGCCGCCGCCGGTGCATCCGATGTCGCCATTGCCCAGCAGCTTTCCGTGAACCGCAATACGGTGATTCTTTGGCGGAAGCGCTTTGGCGACGAAGGACTCGACAGTCTATGGGACATTGCCCCCGGCCGAGGACGAAAGCCCCTGTATTCCATCGATAAGATCGCCGCCATCGTGGATGCAACCCTGCAAACCAAACCTGCGGGGATGACGCATTGGAGCTGCCGGACCCTGGCGCAGAGCCAGGGGGTCAGCAAATCCACGGTGAACAATATCTGGCGCGCCCACAATCTCCAGCCCCATCGCAGCCAAACCTTTAAGCTCTCGCGCGATCCGAGGTTTCTGGAAAAGATGACCGATGTGGTGGGCCTGTACCTCAACCCCCCGCAACAAGCGATGGTTCTCTGTGTCGACGAAAAGAGTCAGATCCAGGCCTTGGATCGTACTCAGCCTGGGTTACCGATCAAACCGGGGCGCTGCGGCACCATGACCCATGATTACAAACGCAACGGCACCACTACTCTGTTCGCTGCGCTGGAGACATTACAAGGTAAGGTTGTCGGCGAGTGCCATGAGAGACACCGGCATCAGGAGTTTTTAAAATTCCTGCGCCTACTCGATGCTGAGTTCCCCGGCGATATCCCGCTGCATCTGATCATGGACAATTATGGGACGCACAAGCACGCGAAAGTAAAGGCGTGGCTGAAACGCCATCCCCGGTTTGTGTCGCACTTCGTCCCCACCAGTTCCAGTTGGATGAATCTTGTGGAGAGATGGTTCGGCCACTTGGACAACAAGGCCATCCGCCGCGGCGTCTTCCTCAGCGTCGCCGATCTGCAGGCGTCCATCGCGGCGTTTCTGAAGGCTTGGAATGACGATCCCCAACCTTTCGTGTGGACCGCGACCGTCGAATCCATTCAGGAAAAACTCAATCGCTGTCGGAGGACTTTGGAGCGAATCCAGCCCGGCTGTACCCGAGCCAAGCCCAGAAAGCGGAAGCGATGAGTGCTTAGTTATTTAGCAGACACTACACTAGTTGCTAGCTCTGTCCCGAAATCTTTAACTTCAGCTCTTCGGGAATGCGGTCGCGAATCTCTTCGGGAAGCTTTTCCAGTCCGCGGCGGGCGCCGAACATGGCGGCATCTTTCATCACGAGCGGAGCGGGCGTTGCGACGGCGACCAGCAGCCACAGCAGCATGGAAAGTAAAAACCCACCCAGCGCGCCGATTTCCAGCAGAAACGCGTGGCTGGGCTTGAAGTGACGAATCACGCCATAGGCGAGAAGGAACACGAACATGGATATCGAGGCCAGCGCCATGAGCCCGATATCGATGCCGCGATGCAGGCGCTGGCGCGAGTGGCAAAGCTCACACTCCGCCAGGTGCGCCTCGTAGTCACCGCGCATTTCAGGAGCGAGACCAGAGATGTCGTAGCGCCATCCGGCAAGGATTTTGCCGATGACGCGGTCAGTACATTGTGCCATCAATCTCGCCGAACCCTGCGCGCGCCGCAGCGGGCCCGCAGGGCGGAAACTACAGTCGGACCGCAGGCAGCGGTTCATGCTGTGCCGCGAGCATCAATCGGTTGCGCAACAAGCTGCGCTGCTCGCCCAAGGCACGTTCAGCCGTCATCCGGGCGATCTCCGGATGATTGTTCTTCTCCGAAAGGTGCGCCAGAATGAGGAACTCGGCACCTCCATCATAGTCGCCGGTAAGGAATTCCGCGAGTTTACAGTTTGAGAGATGGCCGACCCGGCTCATCACGCGCTGCTTGACGCTCCACGGATATGGGCCGCCGCGCAGCATCTCGAGATCGTGGTTCGACTCGATCATCAGCACGTGACAACCGCGCAGGTGATCGCGAACGCTGGCGGGCATATAGCCCAGGTCCGTGCAGATGCCGACTTTGATGCCGTCGCACCGGAAGGTGAATCCCACCGGGTCCTCGGCGTCATGAGGGATGGTGAACGGCTTCACTGTGATGTCGCCAATCTCGAAGGCGTGGCCGGAGTTGAATAGCTCCAGGCGATCGAGGGCGACGCGCTTTCCGGTGCTGTCGCGGGCAAATCTCTGGTACGCCTGATACGTCGCGCCGGTGATGTAGATGGGCACCTTCAGCCGCTTGGCCAGCACGCGCAGTCCACCGACGTGGTCGCTATGCTCGTGGGTGACGAGGATGGCGTCAATCGCGGGCGAGTCTTGTCCGCACAACAGCAGGCGCCGCAGAAGTTCCTTGCAGGAGAGACCGGCGTCCACCAGCAGCCGTGTGCGGGAACTGGAGACGACGGTGCAGTTGCCTCCGCTTCCACTCGCCAGCACCGTGACCGACACCGCCATAATCGCGAGCATAACTTGAACCCGGAGTTCGCGGTAGTAACAAAGTGGTTAACCAGGGCAGTTGTCAGTTGCCAGTTGCCAGTCGCCCGTTGTCAGTTGCCAGTTGCCAATCGTCGGTTGACAGTTGCTGGTTGCCAGCAGCAATGAGCATTCCAGGCGTCAGCCACTCTAAGATGTTATCCCGACCCAGGACTTTGAACCCTGGGTGAGAACCAACTTCATATTTGCCAGTGGAATTTGCTAGCGGAAAATCCGGCGTCGTAGCCGGGGTCCCCGGTTCGCGCCTCTTTTGCGCGAACTGGGGTGGTGGTAGGCGCGGCTCAGTTTAGCCCAGCACGGAGCCGCAGGCGGAGTGCTGGGTAAAGTGGGAATAAGATCCGAGTCTCTTCAGGGACGCCACAGTTCCCACACACCCCCTTTATAGCAGTTTCACATCTGGTGTATAGGCGATGGGTGGAGCACGCCTTCAGGCGTGCATAACTGCCGTCAATTCTTGGATCGCGCTTTAGCGCCTGAGGTAATGTTTCCGTCACCTCAGCGGCTAAAGCCGTCTCATTGCTGAATCCTAACTGCACCGCTGAAGCGGTGCTCCACCCTATACACCAAGTGTGAAAATGCTCTAGTCCGAGCGGAGGAACCTGCTTTTGTCCGTTCCGTTCGTGAAATCAAACTCGGCTGAGGATTCTTCTTCGTAATCCACAACCTCGCACAGCTTTTCGAACGAAATCTGCTTTCTGGTTCGACACCGAACCTCATTCAGCATTGACCGCGGTTCGGTATGAATGTCTAAATTGATAGAACAAGATGGCAACCACCGACTACAGCCTGGAACGCGGACTTCCCGTCAGCATGGAGGCCGAGCGCTCGATCCTGGGCGCGATCCTGCTGGACAACTCGCTCTACGATCAAGCCGCCGAAAATCTGACGCCTGACGACTTCTCTCTGGACGCGCATCGCCGCGTTTATTCGCGCATGCGCGATCTGCAGGAGACCGGCCGTCCGGTGGACATGATCACGCTGGTTGAGGAACTCGACCGCCGCAAAGAAGTGGAAGCGATCGGCGGGGTTGCGTATCTGTCATCGCTGATCGATGGAGTGCCGGACCGGCCCTCGATCGAACACTACGTACGCATCGTGCGCAACAAGGCGCTGCTGCGCGGCTTGATCAACCTGGCGCAGAACGCCATTGCCGAGGCCATCGAGCACTCCGACGAAGCCGAGGAAGTGCTGGGACGCGCCGAGCAGGCCATCTTCCAGCTTTCGGAGAACCGCATTGGACAGGGGTTCATGAACATCCCGTCCATCATCAAAGGTTCGTTCGGCTCCCTGGAAGAGTTGTACGCGCGCGGCCAGGAAATCACCGGCCTGGCGACGCACTACACGCAACTCGACAAGCTGACCAGCGGGCTGCAGCCTTCCGACCTGATCATCATCGCCGCGCGTCCGTCGATGGGCAAGACCGCGCTGGCCATGAACATCGCCGAGAACGCGGCGGTGCTCGACGGCAAAGTGGTGGGCGTGTTCTCGCTGGAAATGTCGCGCGAAGCGTTGCTGATGCGCATGTTGGCGTCCCACGCGCAGGTAGACTCGAAAGATTTGCGGCAGGGCTTCCTCACCAAGGACGATATGCGCAAGCTGACGCGCGCCACCGAGCAACTGTCGCATTCCAAACTGTTCATCGACGATTCTCCGGGTATCTCGGTCAGCGAGATGCGCGCCAAGGCGCGCCGCTTGCGGCAGACCGAAGGGCTCGATTTGCTGATCGTGGATTACCTGCAACTCATGTCAGCCGTGCCCATCGGCGGCAAGCGATTTGAGAACCGGACGCAGGAAGTTTCGGCCATCTCGCGCGGCCTGAAGGCGCTGGCCAAGGAGTTGAAAGTTCCCGTGGTCGCGCTGTCGCAGTTGAGCCGCGCCCCCGAGAGCCGAGGCGGCGATCATCGACCGCAGCTTTCCGACTTGCGCGAATCCGGCTCCATCGAGCAGGACGCCGACGTCGTCGCGTTCATCTTCCGCGAAGAGGTGTACAAGAAGGACGATCCCGACCTCGACGGCATCGCCGAACTCATCGTTGCCAAACAACGCAACGGTCCCACAGACACCATCAAAATGGCGTTCATCAAGCGGTATACGCGCTTCGAGAACCTGGCGAAGGAGGGCGAGTTTAGTCAGTGAACCTCAACTTGGACGCCCATGCCGGGTGCCCCACTCATTCGCGGTTTTCGAATGAGTGGGTTCCACGAGTCACAGCCTCCGGGACCTCCCATCACAGACGGAAAGATCTGATCCCAATACTGTCGCGGTATGACGAGAAGTTTGGAGCGCTGGTATGGTGGGCACGATCTGCACTTCATAACCTGTAGTTGTTATCAGCGCCGTCCAGAGCTTGGCAGCGGCGAGCGCCGCGATCTGTTCCTGCGTGTGTTGGAGCGCGCCCGGCAAAAGTATCGGTTCGTGGTGGTCGGTTACGTGGTGATGCCCGAGCATTTCCACCTTCTGATAACCAAGCCGGAAGTGGGAAATCCTTCCGTGGTGATGAAAGTGGTGAAAGAGCGATTCACAAAGTTGCTGCACCACGGCGGCGTGCGCAGGAGCCTGATCTGGCAAAAGCGTTTCTACGACTTCAATGTGTGCAGTACGGAAAAGCGCATCGAGAAGCTGCGCTAACCGGGGTCCCCGACGAGCGCCGCTTTTGCGCTCGTTGGGGTGGTAGATGCATCGCAATCCTGTAAAACGCGGTCTGGTACCCGGAGAGTGGAAATGGAGTAGCTTCCGGACGTATGCCTACGGCGAAGAGGGCTTGGTAAAGGTCAACTGTCAGGAGTGGCCGGTGAGGATAACGTATTCCGCCTCGCGGTCCCACTCATTCGAAAACCGCGAATGAGTGGGGCACCCGGCACTTGTCGGGGCCCCGGTCACGTCCTGGGCTACGATTGTGCCGCCCTTTGGGCTGCTTGATCCATCTTCGCTGAAATGGCTCTAATGGCCTCCCCGCTGGATCCCCGCTAAGCGCCGTTCAGCCCACAGAGCTGCATGTTCCTTGGGTTGGGCGCGACCACGCCCCGTTCGCTTCTGTATAGTTTTCACAGATGCGAGAACGTTACCGCCGCTGGATGCATGACTGGGAAGCGCGAATGACCACCCGCGACAACAATCGCGTGGTGCGTCCCTTTGAATGGGGTCCGGAATGGGCGGGCCGGTGGCCGACCCTGGAGAACTTCCCTCCGCCGCAGGACCAGAGCGACAAAGGCGCGATGCTTGCCTACTGGTCGGCGGCCAACGACCACATCGTCGCCAACAGCGACCAGTTCTACGCCTACAAGGTCCCATCGGATTTCCGGCTGGAAAAGCGCAAGGTCGAACTCTTCCACACGGGCAGCGACGCTCCCAAGAAGCAGCCGAAAGACGAACTGGGTACCTTCCTGCGCTTCACCTCGCCGGTGGAGTCGCCCTATCCCGAGAACAATTGCATGAACGCGCGCTGGTTTCCGGCGCGAGGGCGGCGCGCGGTGATCGTCATTCCTCAGTGGAACGCCGACGGCGTAAGCCAAAACGCACTGTGCCGCATTTTCAATTTGCTGGGCATCTCGGCGCTACGCTTGAGCATGCCGTATCACGACATTCGCCGTCCGGCGGGGCTGACGCGCGCCGACTACGCGGTTTCCGCGAACATTGGGCGCACGATTGACGCCACGCGGCAGGGAATCATTGACATCCGTTGCTGCCTCGACTGGCTGCAGCAGCGGGGCTACACGCGATTGGGCCTGGTGGGAACCAGCCTGGGCTCCTGTTACGCATTTATCGCGGCGGCCCACGATGCGCGCGTCAGCGTCAATGTCTTCAACCATGCTTCGACCTCCTTCGGCGACGTGACCTGGACGGGACAATCGACCCGCCACATCCGGCAGGGCATCGAGAACGTGCTGACCCAGGACGAGCTGCGCCAGGTCTGGCTGTCGATCAGTCCGATCGTGTACTTCGACAAGTTTGAGCGTTGGCCGAAAAAGTCGCTGATGATCTATGGCCGCTACGACCTCACGTTCCTGCCGGAATTCTCCAGCCAGGCGGCGGGCGAATTCCTGCGCCGTGGGCTCGACACCACCATCAAGGCGCTGCCATGCGGTCATTACTCACTCGGCGAGAGCCCCTATAAGTACATGGACGCGTGGCACATCTCGCGCTTCCTGGCCAAGGCGTTCGCGGGGTAGGGGGGTTCTTCACCACGGAAAACACGGAGCGCACGGAGAAGGGCATTAAGCAGAAAACCACAGAGACACAGAGGCACGGAGAAATAATCAAGAGTAAGAACTTTGATCTTTAATTCTTTCCGTGTCTCTCTCCGCGGCCCTGTGCCTCTGCGGTCCATTTTTCAGCGTGACTTTCATTCCTGTCTCGTTTTCCCGTGCTCTCCGTGTCCTCCGTGGTGAATGGGCCTTTCCGCATCGTGAATAACACCCCTGCGCGCTACAATGTTTGCGATGAAGATTGCACTGGGATCGGACCACGCCGGATTCGAGCTGAAAGAGAAGATCAAGCAGAAGCTCACCGCGCAGGGCGTCGCGGTTGACGATCGCGGTACGGACTCGACGGCCTCGTGCGACTATCCCGACTTCGCGCGCGCGGTGGCGGAAGAAGTCGCCGCGCACGGCGCCGAACTCGGCATTCTGGTGTGCAGCACCGGGATTGGCATGTCGATCGCCGCCAACAAGGTTCCCGGAATCCGCGCGGCGAAGGTTGACACCGAGTTTGAAGCCGAGCGGTCGCGCGAACACAACGATGCCAATGTGCTGACCCTGGGCGCCTCGGTCATCGACCAAGATGCGGCTTTCAAGATCGTGGATAAGTGGCTGGCCACGCCTTTCGCCGGCGGCCGCCACGAGCGGCGGGTGGAAAAGATTGCCGCCATCGAGCGCGAAGACGAAGGGCAGGCAGCGAAGGCGTGAGCGCCGGTTACACTAATGTCTCTAGAGCGGTCCCAGGATTGGTGTATCCGGCTTGTACGGGTAGAGCAGGCCTTCGGAGTGTGTGAGAACGAAACTTGGTATTGGCCAGTGAAATTTGCCGACTCTAATCCAGCGCCGTAGGCGCGAAATAGTTTAGCCCAACAGGAGCCGCAGGCGGAGTGCTGGGTAAAGTGGAAAATAGATCCGAGTCCCGTAGGGACGGTAAAGGTTGCTTCTCTCGATTCTTGGAATCCCGTCGAGGCAGCACGGAAGAATGCGGATGTGCCGTGCCTACGACGCTCGGGTTCTTTGAGGCGACTTGAACGCGGCCCAAGGTGCGTTGCGAATCCCGTGCAACTAAAACAAGCGCTAGCGTCCGCGGTGGAACGTCTCGACGCTGCCGACGTGGGCTCCCCCCGCATGAACGCCGAGGTGCTACTTATGTTTGTACTCGGCGCCGATCGTGCCTACCTGTACGCGCATCCCGAGCGCGAACTCACTCCAGAAGAAGCTGCACGCTACGAAGAAGTGCTCGCCCAGCGCGCAACCGGCATGCCATCGCAGTACATCACCGGGCACCAGGAGTTCTGGGGCTTGGATTTCGTGGTCTCGCCGGCGGTGCTGATTCCGCGTCCCGAGACCGAGCATCTGGTTGAGGCTGTACTGGAGCTGGCGCGCGGAATCGAGCGTCCGAAGCTGGTGGATGTGGGTACAGGTTCGGGATGCATCGCACTGGCACTCGCGCACGAATTGCAGGACGCCGAAGTCTTTGCCGTCGATCTCTCGGCCGAAGCGCTGGAAATAGCGCGCGCCAATGCCGCCCGGCTGCAACTCGATAAGCGTGTGCGGTTCCTGCAATGCAATGTTCTCGATCCCATGCTTGACCAGAACCCTCCCGTCATCCCGAGCGATGCCTTCAGTCCGAGCCTAGAGCCTGCCCAGAGCTTGTCGAAGGGGAGCTGCTTTTCCGAATTTTGCGATTTTGATTTTGTAGTCAGCAATCCGCCGTACGTCGCTTTCAGCGAAGCTGACAAAGTGCAGAGGTCGGTGCAGGAGTTTGAACCGACGATGGCGGTCTTCGCCGGCTTGCATGGGACCGATGTGATTGTCCCGCTGATTGAGCAGGCGCACCGCGCGCTGAAACCTGGCGGGTGGTTAGCGCTGGAGATCGGCTACTCAATGCGAAACGACGTCGTCAACCTGCTGAGTCCCACAATGTGGGATGACGTCCGTGTCATGCCTGACCTGCAAGGGATTCCACGGGTGGTGGCGGCGAAGAAGAAGGCTATCTCGCCCAGTCATGGCAGCGCAGTCCTCTGACTCGGCGAAATTCAGAGAGGTTCGATGTCACGACAATCAAATCGTTGCGCAAGCACTGGGCTGCGATCAGAGTATCGTACGAGCCAATCGTTTTGCCAGTTCGCTCCAGTTCTGCCCGAATCTCGCCGGCCACTTGCGCATCTTCTCCATCAAATCGCAAGACGCTCACCGGACCATGCAGAAATCTCCGCAAGGCCTCAGCATTTTCAACCGGGCGCGAGCTCTTGTGTACTCCGTACCATAGTTCGTGAAGGACTACTGACGAAATCCAAATCATAGCGCGGCCGGTGATGGCCTCTCGAAAACGCTGCTTGACCGGAATTGATCTGTCACGCAGCAGCGCGATGCAAATGCTGCTATCGAGCAGATAGTTCATTCAAACAACTTCCGTTTCGGTGCCTTAGGCTGTTTACGACCGCCCGCCATGAAGTCCTCGGACAGAGGATGCCGGTCCATTTCCGCAAACCATTCCTCAACGTTGGCGATGACGGGTTCCAAAACCACGGTATCGCCAATCTTTCGAACGCGCACACGATCGCCTTTGAACCGCATCTCCTTGGGCAGACGTACGGCCTGGCTGTTTCCGTTACGAAACAACTTGGCGATTTTGGTCATGGACCTGTTCTCCAATCGCGGTATATATTATCAGTCTATACTACGCCAAGGGTTCCAACCCTATACCCAGTCGGCGAGCGAAGCCTTCAATGCCGGAAGTGTCTTACCCCGGTGAGCACCATCGCCAGGCCCAACCTGTTCGCCGCGTCAATCACTTCCTGATCGCGCACAGAGCCGCCGGGCTGAATGATGGCCGTCGCGCCCGCCTTGGCAATCTCCTCGACGCCGTCAGGGAACGGGAAGAACGCGTCCGATGCGGCAACCGATCCCTTAATTCCGAGCACCGACTTCATGGCGCCGATCCTTGCCGAGTCCACGCGGCTCATCTGGCCCGCGCCGACGCCGGTGGTCTGACCGTTGCGCGCATAGAGAATCGCGTTCGACTTCACATGCTTGCATACTTTCCACGCGAACAGCAGGTCGCGCATCTCCGGTTCCGTGGGTTTGCGTTCGCTCACCACTTTGAGGTCCGCTTCGGTCAAGGGGCGCATGTCGTTGTCCTGTAGCAGGACGCCGCCGGAGACGTTCTTGAGCACCCACTTCTGCTCCATGGGAACCACCTCGACCAGGCGGAGATTCTTCTTCGCGGCGAAGATCTCGCGCGCAGCAGGATCGAACCCTTCAGCAGCAATCGCCTCCACAAACAGCTTCGCCATCTCACTCGCCGTCTCGCGATCGACCGGCCGGTTCACGCCAATCACCCCGCCGAACGCGGACACCGGATCGCACTCCAGCGCGCGCTTATAAGCCTCCGCCAGAGTGGCTCCCACTGCGGTCCCGCAGGGATTGGTGTGCTTGATGATGGCGCACACCGGCTCCTCGAATTCCTGCGCCAGGTCCCACGCTGCCTGCAGGTCAACGATGTTGTTGTAGCTGAGTTCCTTGCCCTGCAACGGCTTGCCATTGGCAATGCCCTTGCCCGAGCCGTCGGAGTACAGCGCTGCCTTCTGATGCGGGTTTTCGCCGTAGCGCAGATCGAAGGCTTTGTGGAGGCTGAGTCGGAGAGTTTCGGGAAAGCCGCTGTCCTTACCGAGTTCAAACTTTTCGCCATCGGTCTCGGGAGCGCCAATGCGCTCGAGGGTTGACGCGATCGCGGAGTCGTAGGCCGCAGTCGTGGCAAATGCTTTTTGGGCCAGGCGCCACTTCGTTTTCAGCGAGAGCGATCCCTCACTGCTCTCCATTTCTTGCGCAATCGCTTCGTAGTCAACCGGCGAGGTGACGATGGCGACGTCCTGGAAATTCTTGGCTGCCGACCGCACCATCGACGGGCCCCCGATGTCGATGTTTTCGATGACGTCCTCGAACTCGACCCCCGGTTTCGCGGCAGTCTTCTCGAACGCGTAGAGATTCACCACCACGATGTCAATGGGTTGAATGCCGTGCTGGTTTACCGCTGCGACATGCTTTTCATTTTTGCGGACGTGGAGAATGCCGCCGTGCACCTTGGGATGAAGCGTCTTGACGCGGCCATCGAGCATCTCCGGGAAGCCGGTAAGCTCCGAAATGTCCTTCACTGCGATACCGGAATCGCGCAGCAGCTTGGCCGTACCTCCGGTTGAAATCAGTTCGACGTGCATCGCTGAGAGTTTGCGCGCAAACTCGACCAGTCCTGTCTTGTCGGTCACACTCAGAATTGCTCGCTGAGTTCTTGCCATGAATGCCTCTCGGGGCGGTCCGCCAAAATAGCCAATGCGGAACTCCGTTAAAGAATATGAATTGGTGCTTTACTGCGCGGCGGTTCTACTCGCCGCCCGCACGAAGCGTAGTTTGCCAGCGCACGCGGAAAGCGGAATATTCCGCACACTACTTTTCCGATTCTCGTGGCGGGACATTGCATCTTCCAGAGTAGCGCAACCCCAAGCTAATCGCGATTACGTCAAGGACAGAAAAATGCCGCTGTAGGGGGCGGATGTGCTACTTGCCGGTGCTGGCCGCCATCTTCTTGACCATGGCGATTACCAGCTTGCGATCGCTGTCGTTCAAGTTGGGCGAGTAGCGGCGAATCTGCGTCAGGAAACGCACTTCGTCCTCCGCCAATTTGGGTACGTTCTTGTTGCCGTTGTCACTGGTCCCTCCGCTGAAGAACTGCGCCAGCGGGATTTCCATCGCCGTCGCAATTTTAGCCAGCGTATCCAGCGAGGGAATGGTGTGTCCGTTCTCGACCCGTGACAGATAGCAGCGCAACAAGCCGGTGCGCTTTTCGATGTCGCCCTGAGACATGCTCTTCTGTAGCCGGAAATTGCGGATTGTTTCGCCGATGTTCATGAGGGATTCGTGTCCTGGAAGGAAGCGGCCATGGTATTAACTGCATGGTAACCACATGACAGTGGGCTGGCAAGTGAAATATTGCGCACGGGCACGATTATGCTCGATTTTTCCCGCAGCGATCGCTTTAACAATCTCGCTCACCGCACACCCGGAGAAATTATTGTAGCTACGGTTCACCCCATCAGAATGCCGCCATTGACTTTCAGCACCTCGCCGGTAATGTAGCCGGCTTCTTCCGACGCCAGGAATTTCACCGCATGCGCTACATCGAGTTCGGTTCCACCATGTCCCAGCGGAATGTTCTTCAGGATGTTCTCTTTCAGTTCGGGGGAAAGTGCGGCGGTCATGGCGGTCTCGATGAATCCCGGCGCAACGGCGTTGACGGTGATGTTGCGCGAACCCACCTCGCGCGCTGCCGCCATCGTCAATCCAATCAATCCCGCCTTCGAGGAGGAGTAGTTGGCCTGCCCCACCTGGCCAATTTGGCCGAAGATGCTGGTGATGTTGATGATTCGCCCCCAGCGCTGCTTCAGCATGGAGCCGATCACCGCCTGGATCAGCAGAAACGGTGCGGTCAGGTTGGTGTTGATGACGTCGTCCCAGTCGGCGCGCTTCATCCGCATGATCAACTGATCGCGCGTGACCCCGGCGTTGTTCACCAGGATGTCGATCTTGCCGAACCGCACAATAGCGGCCTTCACTCCAGCCTTGATCTCCTCTTCCTTGACGACGTCCATCTTGAAGACCGCAGCCTCGCCGCCTTTGCCACCGATCTCCTCGGCCAGTTGTTCCAGCTTTTCCTGATTGCGCGCACACAGCGCGACCTTGGCCCCTGATTCGGCTAGGACCAGCGCGCAGGCGCGTCCGATCCCCTGCGACGCTCCGGTGACGAGCGCGATCCGGCCTTCCACTCCTGCCATGAAGCCTCCCCGTTAAGGCAAAGCAGGATTATAACCACCATTGCTGAACTCCAGAGGAATTCGCTGTTTGTCCGGAGGAACGCCGAGAGATTGGGGAGGAAAGATGCTAAACCCTGCCCGGGTAGTGCGGCTCTTCAGCCGGATTATTCATCTCTTTTCGGTTAGCTGAAGACAGCAAGCTTTGAAGGGGCACGGCTTTCAGCCGTGCCGTTACGTGTGCGTGGAGAGTTGGGCTTCAGCCCCTGAGGGAACTCGCACTTCGTCTCAACACCGAGGTCCCTCAGTGGCTAAAGCCACCATAATTAGAGCAGCTTACGGCACGGCTGAAGCCGTGCCCCTTCAAGGCGTGAGGTGCCCATGAATGATGCGAGTTCAGGTCCGCGTTGAGCGGAATCGATGAGAGCGGGCTTTCACCTCGCGGGAGATCTGCTTCTTCGACCTTTTCAGCAGCCTGTTCAGGGTTCGTTCTAACCGCGATCAATGGCATAAGCACGTTGCAACTGCAAGGCCGATCAAAGTGCGTCAGCCCATTACCGCAGCCGCTCGGGCGCCCAAAATAGAACCTTCAGCTCACGCGCAAAATAGACAAGCTCGGGCTGCGGAGGAAGCTGGATGCCGGCTGGCTGGGCCATGGTGTTCTGCTCCACTTCAAACGTGGCTTGCTGTAGGTCCCACGGCAGATGGTGAATGTCGTCCCGGTAGAACCGTTTGCGACTGAAGGCATAAAGGCAATAACGCTCGGTGAGGAAGTGCTCGATCGAGCCCAGCCGCGCGTGGAACCTGTCCGATGCCGGGCCGTAGGAGCAGCGGAGTTCGGCGGGCTTGGGTCCGTGTTGCCGTTGCGAAACGTATTCGAGCTTCGGCCCGCCTCGCCCTTTCACCTTCATGGAGGCCTGCCAATAAGGCAGACGGTAGAAGACGCGAGCACCCCAGACCGCCGACAAGTTGCTGGCATCGAGGCTGAAGAAATACACGCCCGGCTTGCCGTCGTAGGTGACGTAGGTCCGCACGTTGATCTCGGAGAAGTGTGACAGCCACGGGAGGGATGGAACGCCCGGCGGGCGCAGATGATTGATCCAGAAGGGCGTGACCGTGACCCACGCGCGTTGCTTGTAGGTGTCGAGGGTTAGCACGTCCGGCACCAGCGGGCGGATCGCTTCCGGAGCCAATGCGTAATGCAGAAAGAGCAAGTCATTCCAGCGCTGCGTCATGATCCAGGGCGCCATGGGTGCGGGCCAGGGCCGATGCGCGGTGGCAAAGAGAATGGAATCGGCGCCCACCCACTGCGTCCGGCTCTCTTCCTGCCCGGAGAGGCTGTCGGTTGTGGACGAAGGAGTACGCAAGCGAGTGGCTACGGCTGGCCGGCTAGGCCGCGGTTCAGGGCGAGTGACGCATTAAGCGGCTGCGCCTGATACTGCCGGTGGAAGACGTCAACTACCGCCCGGCCCACAAACCGCGCCAGCGCTGTGCTATGCAGATGCACTGGCAGGGTGAAGTGGTCCACATCCGCATAATCCTGCACGAATTCAATCTTGCGAATGAAGAATGACGGGGACTTGACGACAATTCCCTCCGACCGCACCAGGCTTCCAGTGGAAGCGTCCAGGTAAATGCGTCCTTTGAACAGTCCCGGCCGCTTGTGGCGAGGCTTCACCTGGAAAACATGGACCGCACGCCCGTCCAGGTCTTGATCTCCTTTGTAGGAAAACTTGTAGTTCGCCGCGGTGAGCGCCTCCTGCTCCGGATCGCCCTTGGTCACATAGTCCACTTCCGATTGCAGGAGCCGGACAATCACGTTGCTCTTGACGAACGCATCGCCGGTGAAACTGAGCGGTTTGAAGCTAAGGGAGCGCGGCGCCACAAAAGAACGTTGCAACTCGAAAGCTCCTCGCTGCGAGGTATCCAACAGTTCCGCCATCACCAGGGTATCGTCGGTATACGAACGCAGACCGGCGTTCTGTTGCTCGTCCCGGCTTTGAAACGCCTGCAGCGCAAGCTCCGGCGCCATGATCGGCATTTGGACATGCGGAATGGACAGCTCGTTGACGCTGGCTGTGGGGAACAGACCTTCCTCGCTCGTGCCAACCACGTCCGAGCGCATAGTGGACGGTCTGAATTGCGACGCTTGACCGAACCCTGGAACCGGAAGACCCGCTAGAAGAATTATTGCCAGATACTTACTGGTGACTCGCAACATTGTCCTTTGCTATTAAGAAATGCGAAAAGAGGATTGTCCATTGTACCTATCGGCATGTCCTCGCGGAAACTGCAGGTGGGTCGCCGAGGATTTTTTCTGCGATTCCCACATGCGGAACGGTTGCCCATAGATTCCTTACCGCATATGATTCACGGCAATGCCATTAAGTTCCAAACCCAACGACGACACTAGCCAGGCCCCCCCCCACCACGAGCCCAGCACTGAGGTCTATGCGGTTCACGGGGCCGACCCGGAAGTACTGGCTTATGGCATGGCAAAGTACTCGCGCTCAGCACTTTCCATGCGGGAGTCGCTGGCCGAACTAAATGAGCAGAAAGCCGAAAAGTTCCTCAACACCTTTTATTTTCAGTACGGTCATCGTAGCATCGCGGATTTGGCGCACCTTGCTTTCGCCGTCGAGCGATTGTCGATTCTGGCCGCGACCATAGCCCTCGACGAACCACGCTGGGATGGCCAGGAACGCTCCACCCGCTATCAGGACTTCCAGAAAAGCGGCTACTTTGTTCCCGATTTTGCGGACGATGCCGGCGCACGCGCCCTCTACCGCGAGACGGTGGACCTGCTCTTCGCCGAATATCGTCACTTCTCCGACGAGATGTTCCGCTATCTGCGGGACCGCACACCCAAGCCGGTTGAGATGAAGCAGGACGCCTACGAGCGCACTCTGCGCGCCCGCGCGTTCGACATTTCGCGATACCTGCTGCCGCTGGCGACGAACACTTCGCTGGGCCAGATCGTCAGCGCGCGCACCTTGGAGACGCAGGTGTCGCGATTGTTGTCGGACACGCACGCGGAGGTCCGGCGACTGGGAGAGCTGCTGAAGCAGGCTGCTCGCGATGCTTCTTACAACGTGAGCCACGCCAGCGCGCGTGAGCTGGTACAGGAGATCCAGCGCGAGTGTCCGGCGGTTGCCGAGCGCGCCAGCGAGTTTCTTCTGCGCGATGTCCGGGTCGCGCCAACGTTGATGAAGTATGCCGAGCCGAGCCCCTACGAGATCGAAACTCGTCGCGACTTGACGGCGGCGGCGAAGGAGTTGCTCGCATCGATTGCCATCCAGCCCGCGCCTTTGGTTGATCTGCTGGACGACGATCCGCTGGAGGTCGAGCTTGCCACGACGTTGCTGTACCAATACTCGCATCACTCGTATCGGCAGATTCGCGAGGTTGTAGAGGCTCTTCCAGAATCGCAGCGCCGCGAGGTAATCGATCTTGGTCTGCGCCATCGCGGGCGCTATGATGAGGTTTCGCGCGCCTACTGCGCGGGTCAGCAATTCCGCTTCGACATTCTGATGGACATCGGCGGCTTCCGCGACATGCATCGCCATCGCCGCTGCGTGCAGATTGTGCAAGGCTATACGGCTGCGCATGGCTACGACGTACCGCCGGAGATCGATTCGGCTGGCCTGGCTGTCCGCTACGATTCCGTGATGGAGCGTGCGCGTGATGCCGCTGCTGAGTTGGCTGCGCGCGATGTTGCCGGCGCAGAGGAGCAGTCGCAATACGTCATCCCGCTGGCCTTTCGCAAGCGCACGCTGTTCAAGATGGACTTGTCGGAGGCGATCTACATCAGCGAGCTTCGCACCGGCGCGGCCGGCCACTTCTCGTACAGAAACGTCGCTTATGCGATGTATGAGGCGGTGGCGCAGCGTTATCCCGCACTGGCCAAATACTTCCGCGTCACCGACGTGCGCGAGCCAGTGGATTTACTGAAACGCTGATCCGTCGTCGCGATATTCCCGCAACAAAGCTCGGGCCGCAGCGCGAAGAGGCGCTCAACCAGATTACTTCCGTGTAGCCCGTGACACGGGAGGAATCCGGCTCCTGAGAGTTCTCGCAGGGTAGAGCCATTTCTCCGCTCATGCGAAGGCGATTTATCACCAACTGAGATAGGATTGCGGTCCGGATGGCCGACAATACGGGAGCTATCGCGTCGCACCTCGAATCGTTGAGCGATTCCCTCCGGTTCCCGTAGCAGGTCCTAGCCCGCGTTTCCGCTATAGCAGGAACTCCAGACCGGCTCCCTTTGCTGGCTCCGTCGACAGGCGCCCGGAACGAATAGCCGCCTGAAAGGTTTCGAAGTCACGTTCCGCCTGGTCAGCGTAGGCTTCCGCGTATTGCGCCAGGGCGTCGTCGAACTGATCGCTCGATCCCAGGTATCCGGCGATCATTGCCGCATCGCCAGCCTTGGCATGGGCCCGCGCCAGGGTCCAGCCGCACAAGCTGGCGTACCCAACCAGAGTGCCAGGCCGGAAGGTTTCAATTTCGGCGGAGACCTTCATGTCACGGAACTGACGAACGTAGTAATCGTGTCCCTTGGTGCGGGCCCAGCCGAGAAAGATGTCGCTTGCAGCTTGCATGACGCGTTGGCCCTCCACCACGCGGAAACCCTGATGCGCATAGCGGCTCTTTCCGCGCGGCGACTCCAGCACCGACCTGCGTGCTTCCTTGATTTGAAGGAAGAGTGGATCATCGTCATCGGCCAGAAGCAGCGAGAGGTAGCACCGCGTCCCAACACTGCCCACCCCGACAACTTTTATTGCACTGTCCTGATAGCGATAGCGCTCGTACAGATGTCTTCGATCCGCCTGCAACGATTGCTTATATTCCTCGGTGAATTTCACGCGTTGCTTTTCGAAATTTCGAGCAAATTCGTGGACATGGTAGATGACCGGAGGATTGTCCTTAATCTTCCGAAGCCCGTCGACAACCGCAGTGAGCTTAGGAATTACCGCCTCAGAGGTTTGCTTATGGGCCTGCTTCACCTTCTTTGACAAGCGGGCTGACAGGTCCTCATCTTTCCGGAAATAATCCCTTATGGCGTCGATGCTGACTTGCGCGTACCAGGTGTCGAGCACTTTCATTTCGGCGAATTCTGCCATGTGCTCCCGATAAGACGCCGCAGCCGCTCGCACCGCCCGATCAGCGACAGTCTTGGAGAAACCCCGGTCCCTGGCTGCCAATATGAGACTGGCCCCCAGTCGTTTCACGTCCCATTCCCATGGACCGGGGAAGGTCTCGTCGAAGTCATTGATGTCGAAAACCAACACTCGTTCGGGGGATGCGAAGCCGCCAAAGTTCGCCAGGTGGCAATCGCCGCAGGCCTGAACCGTAATCCCCGACACAGGCGCACTGGCGAGATCCCGTGCCTGGATGATGGCCGTGCCGCGGAAGAATGTGAAAGCCGACACGGACATTCTCTGATACTTGACCGGGATTAGACCTGCAATTCGATCGGCGTCCGATTCCTCAAGTAGTTTGATTATGTCTTGTGACTTCGAGCGAGGCTTCCACTCGGCCTGGGCGGTACGCGGGCATTTCTCGCGAAGCGCTTTTCCTTGCTTGCGTCTTTCAGCCTTGGATGAAGCGACAGCAGATTTCATTCTTATTCTCCTTGAGCGCGTGGTCCCGACTGCTACCTCGGCGCCGGCGTTAATCGTGTATATTTCGTTCCGTCAGAAGATGATCTTAACGATCCGCATCACCAGCTCTTCGAGGGAGAACACGGTAAGGCCAAGGGGCAGAAGCGGCACCGCTGTAGCCGCAGCGAGCCGGCCCATGTCTTCGAGACCGAAGGGCACTGCTCGCATGTCACGCACGGCAGCATAACTGTTCCCTAAATCGGCCAGCGACTGAATGTCACGCGTGCCCAGAAGCTCATCGCCGTCGACCGCGTTTCCCACCACCCATTTCTGCTCAAATCCATCGACATAGCGATTCGCCAGCAGCCCGTACTCCGCCAATCCCTTCCGCTTCGCGCGCGCCATTTGCGGCGTAAACATGGCGAGTGGCGCAAGGATCAATACTAAGAAGAGGCCAATAAAGCCGACGATCTCCAGCTTGAACGACAACAAGCTTTCGCCCCCGTACAAGACGCGACTGGCTATCACGCCTGCCAGCAACGCACCTTGGGCGAACAGAATTGGACTGAAGGCGTAGGAGCTCTTCCCCAGGAAAGCCAAACCTCCCGCTCGATCCGGATGGGTGGGAATTAGGTGCAGGTCCAATTTGGAAACCTGCCACAGGAACCGGAACCAGATGAAAAACCGCAGATACCAGCGCAGCAGAACGAACTGAAAAATTGGAATGCTAACGATCTCGTACCAATAGCCCGCGGTCGTCAGGTGCATGTGACCAGCCTGTGGAATCGCATACCAGGTCGAAGCACCCAGAGCGATTTGGCTTCTCCATAGCCACTGTCCGACGGTGAAGACTAAGATCACAAGTCCAAGCTCCACCGGAACCAAGTTGCGCAAACGTGTCGCAGAGTCGATGGCAGCGAGGAATCTCGGCACGTCCTGCTGCCGGACGATGCGGCGCGCCAGAAAAGCTTTCACTACCGGACGAATGCGTGAATGCACAATCAGTTCGGCAGCGATCAGCACGGGCAATGCCACCAGCAATCGAACGTGCGCCTCGATGTCGTGCAGGAAAGGCAGCCTCACCGTGCCAGCCAGCAAGTGTCCGCCGAGTATCGACAACAGCAGCAAGGGCAGCCATGCGACCAGCACGATCGCCACGATCCGCCGATGCAGTAGCTCCAGCGCATCTCCAGAAAGATGGGATCGCCGGAACAGCTGGAAGATAGGTCCGCCCAGGACCAGCGACAAATCCGGCACTTCTTCAGTCAGTGATGGAATGGTCATGGTTCTAGTCATAGGTTAACCTTGGAACCGGCGAATCCAGCCATTACTTAGGCTTCTTGGGATACAAGAACTGAATCTGCAGCCGCATGCTCCACGGGGCAGCTCCCTCAGGGTGCACTGCATTGCCGTACAGTTGAGCCAGGATGTTAACTGGCTGGTTTCCCAGCTTCATGATTCTTCCCACGCCGCCACCGAAGGGCAGCGTCAATACGTTGCCACTGCTTGCCCTCCAGTTGGCGGTGACAATCGGCGACGAGGCGAGATACCAGCCCTTCTTCATGTTGTAGTTGACGAACCATTGCAGCAGCATCTGGTTGACTGGGGGACGGCTCCCCGAACCCGCAACCGACCAGACGTTATTGATCAAGGTGCCAATGACCCATTTCCCCGGCGTGGTCAACAAAACGACTCCCGGCCCCATGCTGAACTTTCCCTGGCCAAGCTGATCGGCGGTAGCCGTGGGGAGAACGAAGGTTGGCCCGACCCCCCAAATCAATTTGCTTGGCTTCGCTGGCGAGAAGAAGAACGTGGGATTCATGTCGCCGAGTCCAAACCAGCCTTGAGAAGTCTGACTGACGTTCGGCTGCCAGACGATTGGCTGAATGATGCGAGCAATCAGGTTCCAGTTCTCGCTGATGCTAATCGGAATGACGGGCTGGATATTCAATACGTTTTGAGTGCGGTCATACGGTCCAACTCCAAAAGCCGTGTTGTTCTGGAGCGGAACGCTGATAAGTGAGGCCACCGGATTCTGCGCGGCCTTCGCCAGCGCTTCGGTGTCCCCGGCTGCCGCAGGTTTCGCCTCGTCAGACGGAACAGGTTTGCCTTGTGGATCCTGCGCGAAGGCTCGGTCTCCCGACAGAACGACAGAGCAGAGCAGTAAGAACAGGATTGCGCGTAACACTTGCTTGAACATTGTTAGTCTCTTTCTGCTCGGGTTGGAGAGTTCCTCGTGTTTGGAAACCTCACGTTTAGAAGGAACTGCGTCTCTCAGGGCTTATCGCCGAGGAGCACCACAAAGACCGCACAGCCCAACACAATTACGAGAATGGAAGCCAACATCGCTGGTGGAATTCGTGGAGGTCGCGAGCCTTTGATCCGGGCCAGCTCACGCCTGCTTTGCCAGTACTGCAAACAAGCAATCATGAGCATAACCGTGCTGACGCCGGTCAGAGTCAGCCCAACCAGATGCCCATTCCGCACTATCGCAGTGCCGGCTTCCAGTCTCGCCTGATGCAAGTACTGGGCCAATTTGTCGAAGCCAACGCCAGCGCCAATCAGTCCGATTACGGTTCGCACCCAAGCCAACAACGTACGGTCCCACGCCAGCTCAGAGCGCAACACAGCCAGATCGACGCGCGGGTCAGCCGATTGTTCGGCATTTTCCCGAGATTCGTTGGACATCTCTGTTTCCTCTTGCTGTTCACTTCACCAGATCAATGTCACTTGGCTTCCAACTCGGTCGATGGATCGAATTGCGACCGTGCGAAGCCAACGCGCTGGCCGTGATGGATCTGACTTGACAGCCAAGCTGATCGAAAACACGCCAAGTTCCATGCCGCGCTCCTTTTCGGTATGATAACGGTTGCTGCCGAACGTCGTATTAGTGGACAGCGCCAAATGCCGTTGCCAGACGGCGCCGATCGCCTCGCGAGCATCCGTTCCGACTCCGGTGTCGGCAGTATTCCAGCCCCATGCCAGGCGGTCAGGCTCTTGAACCGCCGCGGATTGCCGGAGACCGACGCCCGTCGACTCGTCGATTGGTGCCGCGGCCCAACCAGGAATCGCCGGACTAATGTGGACGGCGACACTTCCTCGCGAACCTGTCGGGCATCAGTCCTGACTTGTCGGCCAGTGTCTACGAAGGTGTCTGCTCTTTGTCGACGGTCTCCTCGGAATGTCACTTGATGAAAACAGGCCATCGCATGAATTGGCTTTGTCGTCAAGAAAAAGACTTCCGGAAGGCCGATCACTGATGGTGGGTGGTTGGTAGGCAATGCGGACATAACCTTGAAATCCGGTGCTTCTGAGCGGATGGGCAGAATTGCCGCATGCCGAAGCCACAGATGGCATTCTCGGGGACTTTCATTTCTGCGTTGCTTCAAGTTGATCGGCTGCCTCCAACAGGCTACCCTGCCCCCGAATTGTTACAAAAGTACTGTTACCTATCCTGTACCTTCGTAATCTTGACAACCCGCGCCACGGGCCTACGCTTGAGTAGGGCGTATTGTGCCCGCGCCCGTCTGACGACGCGGTGGAGCGTTCTTTGACAAGCCGGAAATCAGTAGTCAGTTGCCAGTTGCCAGTTTGCGAAATTACCGCGATTCAGTGATGTTGAGAGTTGGAGAAGCGGATCAAAACGCTGTGCTTCTTGGCCCGTTTCGGAGGGATGCCAATCGTTACCATTTTACAGCTACCTCTTCCCAGTGAGCTCAAGAATGGGTAGTGTTTTGCAACGTAACTCCTTGCGAATTAATATTTTGACATCTGACTCCTTTGGATGGAATATTTTGCGAGGCGAAATTCTAACCGTCTCTTTATTTTCAATATCTTGCGTGGTATGGGGGGAGGGGGAGGTACCAGCGATTTGCATCGTTTTGTCCCCGAAATGGTAAGGACAGAAGAGCCAGAAAAGATTAGTTTTTGGTAAACATCAGGTGGCAACCCGGAACTTGGCCACAGCGATCAGGACTTCCTGGCAATTCGCTTTTTATTCGCTTCTATTCGTGAACCGGATGTATAATTCACCGTCGGTACCCATGCGCCTCTCATCGCGAAACTCCAATTACTTTACGGCGCCTGCCTCACTGACCCATCGCACTTCATCTCAAGCGGCCCTCCCGGATCATTGCTGCGCCGGGACGGAGCAGCCAAGGAGCGGCATTCATGGCGGACGAAAGAACTGAAAAAGGCCGGGCCATCGACCTGGCCATGGCTCAAATCGAAAAGCAATTCGGCAAAGGCTCCATCATGAAGTTGGGGAGCAAGGGTGCGGTCGTCCCCATCTCCGTGATCTCCACGGGAGCGATCTCGTTTGACGCGGCGCTGGGCATCGGCGGCTTTCCGCGCGGCCGCGTGGTCGAGATCTTCGGGCCGGAGTCGTCGGGCAAGACGACCATCGCGCTGCAGGTAATTGGGGAAGCGCAGAAGCAAGGTGGCATGGCGGCCTTCGTGGATGCCGAGCACGCGCTTGACCCTATCTACGCGGCGAAGTTAGGTGTGGATGTCGACAACCTGCTGGTCTCGCAACCCGATTACGGCGAGCAGGCGCTGGAGATCGCCGAGGCCCTGGTACGCTCAGGAGCAATCGACGTGCTGGTGGTGGACTCGGTGGCTGCGCTGGTTCCCAAGGCGGAACTCGACGGCGAGATGGGCGACAGTCATGTTGGCTTGCAGGCCCGCCTGATGTCGCAGGCGTTGCGCAAACTTACCGCCATCGTCGCCAAGTCGCACACCTGCCTGGTATTCATCAACCAGATCCGCGAAAAGATTGGCGTGATGTTCGGCAACCCGGAAACCACAACCGGCGGGCGCGCGCTGAAGTTCTACTCGTCGGTTCGTATCGACATCCGGCGCATCGGCGCGATCAAAGATGGTGACCAAGTCGTGGGCTCGCGCACCCGGGTAAAGATCGTGAAGAACAAGACCGCGGCGCCGTTCCGCGAAGCCGAGTTCGACATGATGTATGGCGAAGGTATCTCGCGCGAAGGCGACTTGCTCGACCTGGCGGTCACTGGAAGCCTGGTGGAGAAGTCGGGTTCGTGGTTCAGCTACAAGGGCGAACGCATCGGCCAGGGCCGCGAGAACGCCAAGCAGTTCCTGAAGGAAAACAAGGACATCGCCGCGAAGATCGAGACCGACGTACGCAAGTCGCTCGGCCTGATCTCGGTGGAGGACAAGGCGCAAGCGGCGGCCGCCAATGCAGAAGCCGCACCCAATGCTACGCCCAAGGGTCCGGCGGGGCGGAAGTAAGGCATTGTGCAACAGGGGCCAGTTTCAGAGTTGGTGCAGTCCGGGTAGAGCCAGCCTTCAGGCTGGCGTCCAAGATCGCCCCACACGATAAGGCTTGGGCCGTTGCGGTCATTTTCAATGACCGCAACGGCCCAAGCGGTTCGTTTATCCGCAGCGGACGCGGCGCTGAAGCGCCGCTCTACCCGTACTCGCCGGACTGCGCCAATTCTGAAACTGCCCTAAGGGGTTCTCTTCCGGAGGCCCTCCGCGGCATTCTCTTTCCCCGATTGCCTCTGGGCGCAACCCGGAATAAAATCATCCGGCATAAACTCCCGCCTTTCCGAGGTCTCTTGAAGGATATCGTCGCCATCTATCCCGGATCGTTCGACCCGGTTACGAACGGACACCTGGACCTGATCCATCGCGGTAGCAAGCTCTTCGACCGGCTCATTGTGGCGATTGCCCGCAACCTCGACAAGGACGAAGCTCTGTTCGAAATGGAAGAGCGCAAAGACATGCTGGAGGCGATGACCTCCGAACTCGACAACGTGACCGTCGATATATTTGAGGGTCTGCTGGTCGTCTACTGTATCCAGAAAAATGCCAATGCGGTGCTGCGGGGGATTCGCGCGGTGAGTGACTACGAGTTCGAGTTGCAGATGGCGCTGATGAACCGCAAGATGGAACCGCGTGTCGAAACCGTGTTCATGATGCCCGCCGAGAAATATTCCTACCTCAGCTCACGCATCGTGCGGGAGATCGCCAAGTTCGGCGGCCCCTTGACTGGACTCGTGCCGGAGCTGGTCGAGGAACGAGTCCGCCACAAGGTTGCAGAAAAACATTCATTCGCGACGAGAACTCATCTCTTATGAAGGGCCGACCCATGACTGCTGCCGGAACCCAGCTCTCGTCGTTTCTGACCAACCGGATTCAACGCATCGAAG
>Ga0209385_1000172_pt1 | contig 24450 bp, 26 predicted proteins | sample NGEPerB_FD_184506 | JGI IMG/M metagenome (GOLD analysis project Ga0209385, IMG submission 184506) | Arctic peat soil microbial communities from the Barrow Environmental Observatory site, Barrow, Alaska, USA - NGEE PermafrostAB12-B... | ecosystem: Environmental > Terrestrial > Soil > Wetlands >... | reverse complement strand
GGGCCCCACGGGGGGTTCGGCCTGCTACAGCGGAAGCGGCGAATTCGTGGGGGCCGGGCGGGCCACGACCCCGGTGGGCCGCATCTGGGTCACGTCGCCGCTCGGCCCGGTACCTGTCGTCCGGGGCGACTGGGAGGCCTGTGGATTCCCTGCGACCGGTCTGTTGCCCTCGGACGGCGACGAGACCGGTCCCGTTCCACCACTCGGACCAGGCTCTGCATTCTCTTCAGGCTCCGTGCCCGCGTCGGAATCCGACTGGGCCGCCAGCGGGTGGACATTGTCGTCTACCCACTTCAAGAATTCGCCCAGGATGTTGCGCAGGCGCTGGCGCTCGCTTTCGAGGTGCTTGGACATGTCCTCCACCTCGTGATTGAGCCTGCTCCGTGCACCTTCGAGGCGCTCGATCTCCCCCCGGAGGCGCTCCTCCGACTCTGCGGCGATCTTCGATGCCAGGGCCTGGGCATCGTCGGTCAACAGCCGGGCCTTGGCATCGGCCTCCGCGATGATCCGAACGGCCTGGGCCTCCGAGTCGGCCTTGGTCTCGTCGACGAACTTCTGGGCCAGCAGCAGCGTCCGCTGCAGGGTGTCGTCGGGCACCGCCGGCTCGACCCGCTCGGGCTCGGGCTCGGGCTTCTGCTCGAGTTCGGCTTCCAGTTGGGAGATCCGCTCGGCCGCCTGCCGGAGCCGCTCTCCGTTCTGGCGGAGTTGCTCCTGGAGACCTTCGGCTTCGACCGCAGCCTTCTCGAGGTATTCGTCGACATCGTCCCGGTGGTAACCCTTGAGCGTCTCACGGAACTCGACGGTGCGAAGGGAGTCGAGGGCAGATTGGGAAGCATCCATGTCGACCATGCTAGCGGCGAAACCAAGACGATCACGGGATCAAACCGGGAGGTCCGCGAGAAGGGGCCGTCCCCTCCGGCCCAGGACTGCTCAGCGCAGGAACACGGAGATGACCACGTCGATCACCAGGAAGACGACAAGCACCGAGAGGTCCAGGCCCACCCCGCCCACCCGGACCGGCGGCATGATCCGGCGGACGGGTCGCAGTACCGGCTCGCAGATGGCCGCGAGGACTCGCTGGATCTTGAAGACGGGCGAGTCATAGGCGAGGCGTCCCGATACCGTCACCCAGCTGAGGATCGAGTAGGCGATCAGGACCAGGAGGAAGAGGTAGAGCAGGTCGACGATGAGCCCTATCACGTCGGATCACTCCCGTTTGGCGCGAGGCAGGAGGCAGAAGAAGGGGTCAGGGATTGACCAATCCACGGTCGGCGAGCCGCTGGCGCTCCTCGTCCGATACCTTCACGTTCGACGGGGTGAGCAGGAACACCTCGTCGGCGACCCGCTCCATTCCGCCGGACAGCGCATAGGTCACGCCGCTGCAGAAATCGATCATCCGCCGCTGCAGATCGCGATCCGCACTCTGCATGTTGACGATGACCGGCTGGTTGTTCATGAGCCGGTTGGCGATCTCCTGGGCGTCGGCGAACCGTCCGGGGGCCACGATGTGCACGCGGGCGCCAGCAGCATCCTGGGAGATCGGCCGCACCGACGACGTTCCCACCGTCGTCCGCGTCCCCACCGGCGTGGGCGTCAGCGTCGGTGATGGCGCCACACCATTGGCCTCGTCCCTGTTCAGCGTGCGGATACGCGACTTGGGCGCCGCAAGCGGCGACTCGTCGGCGTCGTCCATTCCGACGGACCGCTGGGTCGCCCGACCGACAGCCGTCGGTGACCTCGAGTCGTAGTCGTCGTAATCGTCGTAGTCGTCGTCGACAAGGCCCAGATATGCCATGGTCTTTTTCATAAACGAAGCTGCCATCGGTTCCTCCCGTTCACAGCGTAGTGCGTGGCATCGCCCGCGGGTGGAGCGCGGGATCCGGCCCCCGGAACGCCTGGACGCTCCCCCAGCCGGCCCGGTGCGCCCCGGCAGCCGTCATCGGGGCCCGGGGGGCGTCTCCGCGTGCCCCGGCCTGGGGGGCCGTTGGCCGAACAGGGCACGGCCGAGCCGGACCATGGTCGAGCCCTCGGACACCGCCACTTCGAGATCGTCCGACATGCCCATGGACCGAACGGCAAGATCGAGCCGGTCCGCCAGGGTGGAGACCAGCCGGAACCCGGCTCGCGCCTGCTCCGGCGGTCCGGGGGGTCCCACTGCCATCAGGCCGGCGACGTCGAGATCCTCGTCCCTCAGCGCCGCCACCAACCCCTCGACCTGGTCGGGCGGAGTTCCGCCCCGGCCTGCCAGCCCGGCCACGTCGACCTGGACGAGAACCATGGCACCGGGCCGGCGCTTGGCGATGGCCCGACCCTCCTCCACACGAGAGACCGCCTGCCAGCAGGACACCACCGGGGCGAGCCGGGCGACCTTGTTGCGCTGGATGGCCCCGAGGAAGTGCCACACCGGTTCCGGCCGCCCCCTCGTTGCCGGCACGACGGCCTGGCCTGCGGCTTCCGCTGCGATCTCGCCCACCACCTCGCCGGCACCGGCCTCCGGGCCCGCCGCCAGTTCGCGGACCTTGGCAACCAGTTCGTCCGCATAGTTCTCGCCGATGTCGGTCAGCCCGGCATCAAGGGCGGTCCGGACAGCGTCCACGCCGAACCCCTTGGTCACCGCCACCAGCCGGACCGAGGCGGGGTCATCCGACGCCGAGGCGATCCGGCGTCGGATGCCGTCGAGTCGCTCGGTGAACCTGATCGGCTCGATCCCACCAGGCGCCGGCGTCATCCGACGGGCGTCCCGTCGGACGTCCACACGAGCAGAGCCTGGCGCCCGGCGTCGCCCCTGGCCCGGTGCGAGAAGTACCCCGGTGAGCATGCGGTGCAGGCTCCCATCCCCGGGATCTCCCTCGCCCCGCTGGCGGCCAAGGCTGCCGAAACCGTGGCGGGGAGGTCGAGTCCCGGCCGGCCGGCCGCCGTGCCGCCACGGACGCCCGACCCGTAGCGCCCGACCACCCGGGCCAGGTCGTCCTCGCCGAACTCGTAGCACCCGGGGTGGATGCACGGGCCGAGCGCACCGACCACATCGGTGGCTCCCATCGCCCGCATTGCGCCCACGGCCTCTTGCACGACCCCCTCCATCAACCCCCGCCATCCTGCGTGGACGGCGGCGAAGACCCCTTCCCCGCTCCCCAGCGCGACCGGGGCGCAGTCGGCGGTGAGCACCGCCAGGCAGGCCGCCGGCGCCGACGACACCAGGGCGTCGCCCTGCCCGGCGAAAGCAGCGGTGATCGTCCGGGCCGCCCCGTCGGCCGGTCTGGCCGCCCGGGTGTCGGAGCCGGCCCGGACCACCGAGGCCCCGTGCACCTGCTGCAGCCAGTGGACCTCGTCGATCAGCGCGGGGTGCGCTCCCCGACGGGTCACCTCGAAGGCCAACCGGGCCAGCCCGCTCCCCCCGACCGGTTCGACAGCCCTTGGCCGGAGATCACCCCACGACCCGTCACTCCACGCCGCATGGATGCCCCCGATCAGCCGGATCGAGGCGACGCCCGGGGTCAGCGAAGGAACGAGGGCACGTCGAATTCGTCGTCACCCAGGTCGAGGTCCTCCTCCTTCGGCGCGGCGAAGATGTCCTCGTGCGCGGTCTCCACCCCGAGCACACGGCTCCGGGTCTCCTCGCGTCCGGAGGACTCCACATGCGCGGCGCCGCCGCGGGCCGGCGCCTCCCACCGTTCGAATCCGGCGGCAATGACGGTGACCCTGACCTCTTCCCCCATGGCTTCGTCGATCACACTGCCGAAGATGATATTGGCATCGGGATGGGCCACCCCGTGAATGATCTCCGCTGCCTCGTTGACCTCGAACAGGCCCAGGTCTGGACCGCCTGCGATGTTGAGCAGGATGCCGCGTGCCCCCTCGATGGAGGCCTCGAGCAGTGGGCTGGTGATCGCCGCCCGAGCCGCATTGACCGACCGACCCTCCCCGGTGGCCGAGCCGATCCCCATGATGGCCGTGCCGGCGTTGCTCATGATCATCTTCACGTCGGCGAAGTCGGTGTTGATCAGTCCGGGCACGGTGATCAGGCTGGTGATCCCCTGGACGCCCTGCATGAGCACCTCGTCGGCCATCTTGAACGCATTGACCATGGACGTCTTCTCGTTGGAGACGGTGAGCAGACGGTCGTTGGGGATGATGATGAGGGTGTCGACCTTCTCCTTCAGGTTCTGAATGCCCTGTTCGGCCTGGACGGAGCGACGCCTTCCCTCGAAGGTGAAGGGGCGGGTGACCACGCCGATGGTGAGTGCCCCGAGACCCTTGGCGATCTCCGCCACCACCGGGGCCGCGCCCGTTCCGGTCCCACCGCCCTTGCCGGCGGTGATGAAGACCATGTCGGCGCCCTTCAGCGCCTCTTCGATCTCCGATCGGTGCTCCTCGGCGGCCAGGCGCCCCACCTCGGGATCGCTCCCTGCTCCCAACCCCCGGGTCAGCTGGCGTCCGATGTCCAGCTTGAGATCGGCATCGCTCATCAGCAGAGCCTGGGCATCGGTGTTCGTAGCGATGAACTCGACCCCGCGAAGGCCCGCATCGATCATGCGGTTGACGGCGTTGACGCCACCTCCACCCACTCCCACCACTTTGATGACGGCGAAATAGTTGTTCTGCGCCGGAACGGTCATGGAATCCCTTACCCTCGACCAAAGGTTGAAACCGTTCCAACCTGCGAGTTCGTGACAACGATACGGTCAGCCGAGTATCCGGTCAAGCACCGACGACACGCAGGGGACGCCTCGAAGGGTCCGGTGGGCCCGGCCGGGGCGTCGGCCCGGCCCCTTCAGCCGCCCACCGTCGGCGATTGGGGCACGGTGACGTCGATGGTGGTGGCGCCACGCAGGGAGGCGTGGGCGATGATGGCGGCCACGTCTTCGTACTTGCTCGGGAGGTCGCTGGCCGTCCCCATCTGGACGGTGATCCCCGAGGTGAGGGCAAGGGAGACGGTCTGATCCGGCGCTTCCGTCACCGACACCACCTGGGCCGCGAAGGCCGGCGGCAGCGTGCGGGACACGGCCAGGCCGGCCGAGGCGGTAGTGGGGAGCGCGTCGCCGACAGGTGCCGGGGGCACCCCCCCGTCGGAGGTGTGCACGATGAGCACGATCGGGCCCGTCGTCCGTCCCGGTTGGACCTGCAGAGTCCGGCCGTTGCCGTCCAACGTGGACCATGACGTACCCGGGCCGGCCATCTGCACCACCGGCACCCGCTCGGTGACCTGGATCTCCACCCCGTCGGGCCAGTGCCGGTGCACCTTGGCCGTGGCGATGTACGGCAGCGCCTCCACCCGGCCGGCGGTGGTCCCCGGGTCCACTCCGATCAGCGGCGGGTGACGGTCCAGGCCGGCCGCAGCCACGACGGCGGCATCGCTGGTGTGTGGATGCGTGCCCGTCACCGTGATGACGCGGGCGCTGAACCACCGGGTGTGCAACAGGGTCACGGCACCGACCACCAAGGCCAGCGCCACGACCACCACCACGATCCGTCGCATGCGGCGACGGCCCCGGCTGCGCTCGATCTCCTGGCGCCGCTGGCGGATCCTCGGGTCGATCGACCGGGGAGCGTCCATCGCAGAGCGTGCGGGGGGCGTCACCTGACACGCTCCGCGAGGTCGTCGAAGCCGACCATCTGCACCTCGGTGTGCAACGTCACTCCCGTGGCGGCGGCAACGGTGGCCCGCACGTGGTCGATCAGCCGCCTCACGTCGTCGGCGGAGCCGCCCTGGTCGGCCTGAATGAAGTTGGCGTGCTTGGTCGACACCTCGGCCGTGCCCATGCGGGTGCCCTTCAGCCCGCAGGCCTCGATGAGCCTTCCCGCCGAGTCTCCGGGCGGATTGGTGAACACCGATCCGGCGTTGCTGCCCCCGGGTTGGTTGGCCCGGCGCCACCGCACGATCTCGTCGATGGTGGCCCGGGCGGTGGCCGGGTCACCGGCCTCGAGGCGGAAGGTGCCCTCGGTGACCATCTCGGTGGGGGCTACGGAGGTGTGCCGGTAGCCGGCACCGAGGCGCTCGGCCGGCGCCCCGTGGGCCGTCCCCTTGGCCAGATCCACCCATCGGTAGCGGACCAGGGTGGCGGCGGTGTCCGAACCGTGCCCCCCCGCGTTCATCCGGATCGCCCCGCCGACCGACCCGGGAACCCCGACCGCCCACTCCAGCCCGTGGAGCCCGGCTGCTGCGGTCCGCCGGGCCAGCACCGGCAGGCTGAGAGCGGCGCCGGCACGAACGTGGGTCCCCTCGATGGACAGGGTCTCGAATCCGGCTCCGAGGGAGACCGCCAGGCCGTCGAAGCCGCGGTCGGCGACGAGGAGGTTTGAGCCGCGCCCCACCACCAGCACGGGCACGTTCCGGCCGGCCAGCGCGTGCCCCACGGCCACCAGTCGGGCCTCGTCATCGGCTTCCACGAACAGGGCGGCGCTACCTCCCACCCGATAGGTGGTCAGGGCACCCAGCGGGTGGTGGCGGCGGGCCAGGGGTCCCAGGGCCTGCCCGACGGCATCCAGGTCGCCCGGTGTCGTGGTCATCCCCCGCTCGTCCACACCGGTGCGGACAGCAGCTCGTCCGGGAGCGAAGTGAGGTCGCCGGCTCCGAGGGTGCAGCACAGGTCCCCGGGCTCCAGGAGCGCGCCGACCGTCCGACCCAGGTCCCCGCGACCGGCCACGTAGTACACGGGCATCTGGGGCACTGAACGGCGGACGGCGTCGGCCACCAGCCGGCCGGAGACTCCGGGCACCGGCGCTTCACCGGCACCATAGACGTCGGCCACCACGACCACGTCGGCGTCCCCGAACGCGGTGCCGAACTCGGCCCACAGCTCGGCGGTCCGGCTGTAGCGGTGGGGTTGGAACACGGCGACCACCCTCCGCCAGTCGCCGTTGCGGGCAGCAGCCAGAGCTGCCCGCACCTCGCTCGGCAGGTGTGCGTAGTCGTCGACGAAGGTGACCCCGCCGACCGAGCCCCGGAACTCGAAGCGGCGGGCCACGCCGGCGAAACGGGCCAGGGCCCTCGCCGCTGCGTCGAACGGGACCCCGGCGGCCAGGGCGGCCACTGCCGCCACCGCTGCGTTCTTGGCGTTGTGGAGCCCGGGGACCGGCACGACCAGCCGTCCCAGGTCGGTGCCGCCCGGTGCCCACAGCTCGAACGACAACGAGCTGCGGGCCAGATCGAGGTCGATCATCCGGAAGGCGCTCTCCGGCGTGGTGCCGACCACGTCGGCGCCGGTTGCCCGCCCGATCTCCGCAGCCACCGGGTCGTCCCCGCCCACCACCCGGCGGGAGCGGGCGGATGCTACGAACTCCTCGAACGCGGCCCGCATCGCGGCGAATGTCCCGTAGTGGTCGAGATGGTCCGCTTCGACATTGGTGACGATGGCGATGTCAGGAACCAGCGACAGGAAGGTGCCGTCGCTCTCGTCGGCCTCGACCACGATCCACTCGCCGCTGTCCCACACCGCGTTGGTGCCGATCTCGTTGACCTCCCCTCCGATGAGGAACGAGGGCCGCATCCCGGCCTCCACGAGGATCAGGGCCAGCATCGATGCGGTGGTGGTCTTCCCGTGCGTCCCGGCCACGGCGATGCATCGGCGCAGCGCGGTGATGGCGGCCAGGGTCTGTGCCCGGGGCAGCACCGGCACGCCGCGACGACGGGCCTCCACCACCTCGGGGTTGTCCTCGGCAACCGCCGAGGACAACGTCAGCGCATCAGCTGTCCCGACGTTGCCCGCCTGGTGGCCGATGGCCACGTTGATGCCGGAGCGCCTCAGCCGGTCGGTGACGGCGGACTCCTTCAGGTCGCTGCCGGTGACCGTGTGACCCATGGCCTGCAGCACGGTGGCGATGGCACTCATGCCGGCGCCCCCGATGCCCACCACATGCACGTGGATGGGCTCCGACAGGTCTCCGAGCGTCCCGGTCCCTGGACCAGCGGCGCTCACGCCGCACCCTCCCCGGGGACAGACCGGGCGCAGGCTTCGACCACCCTTGCCCCGGCGGCGGCGGCATCCCTGCGCCCGAGGGACGCCGCCGCACGACCCATGGCATCGAGAGCGCAGGGGTCGGCGAGCAGCAGGTCGAGCTCCTCGGCCAGCGCGTCCCCGTGGCAGTCGGCGTCCGCCAAGAGCACGGTCGCCCCCGCCGCCTCGAGTACCCGGGCATTGGCGGTCTGGTGATCGCCAGGAGCTCCGGGGAGCGGCACCAGGATCGACGGGACGCCTGCCACCGCCAACTCGGCCACGGTCATCGCCCCGGACCGGCACACCACCACATCGGCCGCCGAGTAGACGGCGGCCATCCGCTCCTCGTAGGGCACCCGCGTCACGGACAGGACCCCGTTCGCCGACCCGCCCCTGCCCCCTGCGCCGGCGGCCCGGCCTTCGTACCGCTCCCAGTCGCGCCGGCCCACGATGTGGTAGATCGACCGGTCGCCGCGCCCGCTCCAACGCTCGGCCAACGCGGCTGCTGCGTCGTTGATGCTGCGTGCCCCGAGGGAACCGCCGAACACAGCCACCGTGGGACGGTCCTCCGGCAGCCCCAGCAGGCGACGGGCGGACCGGCGGTCCTCCGGCCCCCGCCGCACGGCGGCGATCTCCGGTCGCACCGGCGTGCCGGTGACCACCGCCCGTGGGAGTGGGGTCCCCTCCCACCCAGTCGCACTGGCCCGGGCGAAGCGGCCGAACAGCCGGTTGGCCGCCCCGGGCACCGCATCGACGTTCACCAGCACCAGGGGCACCCGCCGTAGCACCGCGGCCAGCGAGGCGGCCAGGCTGGCATAGCCACCGACGGACACCACCACCCGGGGTCGGGCTCGGGCCATGACGCGGAACCCCCCCACCACGGCGATGCCCAGCTCCCAGAGCGAGCCGAGATTGCGCAGGAGATCCCGGAGGTTCAGGCTGCGGACGATGCCCCGACCGGGCAGGAGGGTGAACGGGAACCCCCGGCCTTCCAGCGTGGCACGGTCCTGCCCCCGTTCGGATCCCACGAACTCGATGGTGCCCCGATCGTGCCCTGCATCGACCAGCGCCTCGGCGATGGCAAGTGCCGGCTGGAGGTGGCCTGCGGTCCCACCTCCGGCCACCAGAGCGAACCGCGAACCGCTCACGTGTGGGAGGCCCGCCGCCGGAAGTGCGGAACCGTGTGTGCCGAGCGATCCTGGGCGGCGATGTTGAGCAGGATCCCGACGGCAGCCATGGTGACCACCAGCGACGATCCGCCGAAGGAGATGAACGGCAGGGGGATACCGGTGACCGGCAGCACCCCGACCACCGCCCCGATGTTGATGACGGCCTGGCTGGTGATCCAGATGGTCACCCCGACCGCCAGGAGGCTTCCGAAGCGGTCCGGGGCCCTTGTGGCAGCCCGGAAACCGAACCAGGCCACGGCGAAGAACAGGGCCAGGACGAGGACGGCCCCGATCAACCCGAGCTCTTCGCCCACCACGGAGAAGATGAAGTCGGTGTGGGCGTTGGGCAACAGGCCCCACTTCTGGCGCCCCCCGCCCAGTCCGAGGCCGAACAGATGTCCCGACCCCAGGCCGATCAGCGACTGCCACACCTGGTAGCCGGAACCCGACTTGTTGGCGCCGGGGTTGAGGAAGGACAGGATGCGGTCGCGCCGATACGGATCGGCGAGGCCGACCACGACGGCCAGTGCACCGAAGCCGAGCAGGACCTTCACGATGGGGCCCATGGGCACGCCGCCCATGAAGAGGATGCCGAATGCGATGCTGCACAGGACGAGGGCGGTCCCCATGTCCGGTTGCTTCAGGATCAGGACCGAGGAGATCCCCAGCACGGCCAGGACCGGCACGATGACCATCTTCGGATCCGCGGTCCGATCGGCCCGGCGGGCGAGGAGGTCGGCGGCGAACACGGCCATGGCCAGCTTCATCAGCTCCGAGGGCTGCAGGCGGAGCTCGCCGAAACCGATCCACCGGGACGACCCACCGGCAGCGACCCCCAGATGGGGCACGAGCACGAGGACCAGCAGTCCGAGAGTGACGATCACCAGCGGACCCCGGATGGAGCGCCATCTGCGGTAGTCCACCCGCGAGCAGGCCAGCAACGCCCCGAGGCCCACACCCATCCACATCGCCTGGCGGATCAGGATGGCCCAGGGCGAGCCGTACAGTCCGAGGGAGATGATCGGCGACGCAGAGCCCACCATGATCAGGCCGAAGGCGCACAGGATCCCCACCAGGACGGCCAGTGAGGTGGCGGTGTGCAGACGGGCCAGCCGGTGCACCGCAGCAGGCCGCTGGGTCGGCTTCGGGCCGACCGACCTCCGCCCGGCCGCTGGGGCCCGCCGGTTCGCCGGCCGCGGCGGGGCGCCGGGTGCAGGACTCGAGGGATGGCGCCCCCGGCTCATGGTCCGCGGCGACGTGGATCGCTCAGCCACGGCGCGCTCCTCGGACGGCCGACGCGACGGTGGCCGCCGGTTTCGACCGCGGATCTGCCTGTTCCATCCCCACAGCCTCCACCACCAGAGCCCTCCAGTGGTGGAGGCTGGGCACGGGCACGACTCGGGCCGCCCGCCTCATGCGACCTTCGCCACCGACAGGAAGTCGCCGTAGAAGATGCCGAGGCCCAGGGCGGAGAACAGGCCGGCCAGGATCCAGAAGCGCACGATGACCGTGGTCTCGGGCCATCCCAGCAGTTCGAAGTGGTGGTGGAGCGGGGCCATGAGGAACACCCGCCTGTGGAAGACCCGGAAGCTGATCACCTGGATCACCACCGACAGCGTGACGATGACGAACAGTCCGCCGATGATGGGCAGCAGCAGGTCCAGGTTCATCAGGAGACAGAGCGCGGCCAGGCCCGACCCGATCGACAGCGATCCCGTGTCCCCCATGAAGATCCTGGCCGGGGCGGCGTTCCACCAGAGGAACCCGATGCAGGCACCGGCCAGCGCCACGGAGGCGAGAGCCAGGTCGAGGGCGTCGCCCACGTGGTAGATGGGGAAGTGCCGGTACTGCCAGTACCCGATGATGGCCAGGCAGGCGAAGCAGAAGGTGGACGACCCGGCGGCCAGGCCGTCGAGGCCGTCGGTGAGGTTCACCGCATTGGCGGCTGCCGCGATGATCACGGTGGCCCACACCACCCACATCCCGGTACCCAGGTGGAGGCCGATCGAGTTGTAGCGGGTGAACGACAGGGTGGTCGCCGCATGGGCCCAGTACACGGCCAACAGGGAGAAGGTCAGCCCGAGCCCGATCTGCGCCCCGAACTTGGTCCGCTTGTTCAGCCCCAGGCTCCGACGGTGCCGCACCTTGATCCAATCGTCGGCGAAGCCGATCAGCGCGGCGCCGAGCACGGTCATCATGATCAGGGCACCCGAGGGCGAGAAGGTCACGTCCGGGATGGCGTGGGCGGCGAGATAGCCCACGATCACGGCGGCCACGATCGCGATGCCGCCCATGGTGGGGGTGCCAGCCTTGGCGATGTGCACCTGGGGGCCGTCTTCACGAATCTGCTGGCCGATGTTGTTCTTCACCAGCCAACGGATGAGCAGCGGGGTGGAGAGGACGGCCACCCACAACGCGATGCCGCCCGAGGTCATCAGGGAGATCATCGGACCCCACCGCCGAATCGGCCGTCGAGCGCTCGTCGTGCCTCGGCCCGGTCGTCGAACGGCAGGAGCTGCCCCCCCACCGTCTGGGTGGCCTCGTGACCCTTGCCAGCCAGGACCACCACGTCCCCGGCCCGGGCCAGGCCCACCGCCACCACGATCGCGTGGCCGCGGTCGGGATCGACCACGAGGTCCACCCCGGCGCCGATGCCGGCCCGCACCTGGTCGATGATGGCCGCCGGGTCCTCGGATCGCGGATTGTCGGAGGTCAGGACGACCACATCGGACCACCGGGCGGCTGCGGCACCCATCTCCGGGCGCTTGCCCGGGTCGCGATCGCCGCCACACCCGAACAGAGAGATCACCCGCCCGGATTCGGCCAGCCCGCGGGCAGCGGACAGCGCTTCTTCGAGCCCGGCAGGCGTGTGCGCATAGTCGACGATCACCACGAACGGCGCTCCGGCCGAGACCACCTCCATGCGCCCGGGAAGGACCGGCGCAACGCCGAGGCCCTCGGCCACCTGCTCGTCATCGACCCCGAGGGCGGTGGCGATGGCTGCTGCCAGCAGTGCATTGTCGACGTTGAAGATCCCCGAGAGCGGCAGCGTCACCGGGACCCCCCGCCAGCGGAACGAGGAGGACCCCACCGAGAGCACGACATCCTCGGCGTCCGACCGGCGCACCGGGACGACGTCCGCTCCCGCCAACTCCCCGGCGAGCCGCAGGCCCCAGGGATCGTCCACGTTGACGACCGCCAGCTTGGACCTCGACCGGTCGAAGAGGCCGGCCTTGGCCTCGAAATACTCCTCCATCGTGCGGTGGTGGTCGAGGTGCTCGCGGCTGAGGTTGGTGAAGGCGGCTACGTCGAAGACGATGCCGTCGACCCGGTGTTGGGTCAACGCGTGCGAGGACACCTCCATGGCGACGGCGGTGCGACCCTCATCGCGGAGCTCGCCCAGCAGTCGCTGGAGCACCGGCGCCTCCGGCGTGGTCCGTTCGCCCTCGAGCGTGCCGATCACGCCGGTCGGCCTCCCGGCGCCGTCGAGGACCGAGCGGACCAGCTGGGTCACTGTGGTCTTGCCGTTGGTGCCGGTGACGCCCACTGTGGCCAAGGCCCGGGACGGGTGGTCGTAGAACGCCGAGGCCACTTCTGCCATGGCCGGCCGGACCGCACCCGGGGCCACTCTCACCTGGGTCACCTCGAGATCGAGGAACCGGTCGCAGAGGAGGGAGGTCGCGCCGCTCTCGACTGCGTCGGCGGCATGGAGGTGGCCGTCGGTCCGCTCCCCCGGCACGCAGCAGAAGAGCGCACCGGGCGTCACCCGGCGGCTGTCGAACTCGATCGAGGACACGTCGGTGGTGGCTGGTTCGCCGCGCACGCCGACCACGTCGATGTCCTTGATCAACTTGGTCATCAGCACAGGTGGGTGTTCCAGGGGTTCCGAGGGCTGGGAGGTGTCGGCCGGCTCCCGTCCGAGGCCACCTACGGCCCTTCCGTGACGGCTCCGGCCGGTACGGTGATGGTACCCGTGCTGCCGACGGCCGTACTGGATGCCGAGGTCGTGGCGGCTGCAGTGGTCGGGATGCCGTAATGGTGCAGGGCGTAGGCCATGATTGTCGAGAAGACCGGAGCCGCCACGGCCCCACCGTAGATTGGGGTGGGATGGTCGAGGACCACGATTGCCGAGAGGACCGGGTGCTCGGCCGGGGCGAAGCCGGCGAACGACCCGACGTACGCGCCGGGGATGTACCCCAGGTGATTGGGATCGGGGATCTGGGCGGTACCGGTCTTGCCGGCCACGGTGTACCCGTCGATGGCTGCGCTGGTGCCCGTGCCGGTCGAGACCACCGCCTCGAGCATCGACACCAGCTCGGCGTTGGTGGTCGGATCGATCACCCGACGGTTCGGCGAGGGTGGTGCCGCGGTGACCGAACCCGACGGGCTGACCGCGCCCCGGACCAGCCGGGGAGCGACGTAGACGCCGCTGTTGGCCACCGCGTTGTAGGCATCGAGGATCTGCTGGGCGGTCACCGCGTCATCCTGGCCGATCGGGGTGGAGCCGATCGAGGTGCCGGTCCACGCAGCCGGGCCCGGGACCAGCCCCTCCGATTCACCGGGGAAGTCCAGGCCAGTCGGCTTCCCGAATCCGAGGTTGCCGATCTGCGCGAGGAGACGACTCTCCCCGAGCCCCTCGGCCACCTTGATGGTCCCGATGTTGGAGGACTGGGCCAGGATGGAGGTCGCCGTCAGACTTTCCGTCCCGTGCGCTTCGGCATCGTGGAACGTGTACTGCCCCATCGGGAGTGAGCCGGGGACCTGCACCACCTGGTTCGGGGTGATGAGGCCTGAGGCGAGCGCCGCCGAGAAGGTAACCAGCTTGAACACGGATCCGGGCTCGTAGACCTTGGTCACCGCCGTGTTGGAGGGAGCATGCTTCACGCCTGCGGGCAGGGTGGTCGCCGAGGAGACCAGCGTCGGGCCCGACGTGTCCGCCACCGACGAGCCGCTTCCGGCGGCTCCCGAAGAGGATCCCGATGTGCTCGACGTTGCCTGGAGGTCGGCCATGGCCAGGATGTCCCCCGTCTTGACATCCATCACCACTGCCGTGCCGCCCTGGGCATGAGAAGCGACGATCTCGGCCCCGAGCGCCTGTTCGGCGATGTACTGGACCGACTCGTCGAGGGTCAGCTCCAGCCCGCTGCCCGGCACGGCGGCCACGGCGGCGCCGGTGCTACCCGGAAGGGTGACCCCATCGGGCGCCTCCAGCAGGCTCTTGGTTCCGGCCTTGCCAGCCAGGAGCGACTGGTACTGGTACTCCAGGCCCCCGGATCCGTTGCCGTCATACCCCACCGACCCGATCACCGGTTGGGCCAGCAGCCCGTCGGGCTCGACCCGCTGGGTCTCCGGAATCAGGTTGATGCCCGTCAGGTTGAGTGAGGTCACCTTGGCGGCGACCGCGTCGGACACTCGATGCGCCAGGTAGACGAAGCCTGAGTTCTCGGTGAGCTCGGCGCGCAGCTGGTCGGTGGGCACCCCGAGCACCGGCGACAAGGCGGCGGCGATGGGTGCCGGGTGGGTGATCAGGAGGGGGTCGGCCACCACGGTCTGCTTGGTCACCGTCTCGGCCAGCACCTCGCCGTTCCGGTCGTAGACGCCTCCACGGACGGCCGGAACCGTCACCGTCTGGGTCAGCTCGGATGCCGACAACGCTGCGTAGTGCTGGTGGGAGAACTCCTGGACGGCGACGAGGCGGAGGACCAGGGCCACGAAGACCAGCACCAGCACCAGGCGCATGGCGCGTGCGCGCCGACCCAGGAGCACCGAGGGGCTCACCGCGTGGCCGGGGTGGCGGTGGCGGTGGTCGAACCGGCGGTGCCGGTGGATGCCGGCGTCGTGGCACCGGCTGCGGCAGCCGCCCTGGCCGGGGCAGCCCCGGGGAGCGGCGCCGTCTGCGGGGTCGGCAGGGGCACATCGAGCGGTACCTCGGGGAGATCGACCACCTGCGCCGGTGCCACCATGCCCAGCTGGTTCTCCGCCTGGTAGACGACCCGGGTCGGGGCGGACATCTCGGCCACCGCGCTCTGCAGTGTCTTCTGGGCGGTGACCGCTGCCGTCACCTCGGCCTGGGTGGTGGACAGCCGGACTTGCCCCTGGGCCACCATGGCGTCACCGGCCACGACGGCGAGGAGGCTCCCGACCACGAGGATGCCGGAGATCCACATCGTCGGCCGGCGGACCAGGCGGATCCCGGGTCGCCGACGCGGCGCCGGCTCGAAGATCCGCAGCGGTGGCCGCCTCGGGCCCGACGGCGCCGGGCGGGGTTGGGTCCGGGCGGTGGAGCGCCGGGCGGCGGCAGTGGCCGGCGGCGCCATCACGCCACCTCGCCACTGGACTCCGAGGGGCTTGACGTTGCGGACAGCCGCTCGATCACCCGTAATCGGGCGGCATCGGCGCGCCGGTTCCGCTCGATCTCGTCGCTCGTGGGACGCCGCGAACCCCTTACCACCAGGCGGAACTGCGGATCGGCACCGCACACGCAAGGGAGACCGGGTGGGCACTGGCAGTTGTCGGTGGCGGCCCGGGTGAACGCGGTCTTCACCAGGCGGTCCTCTCCGGAGTGGTAGGCGATCACCACGCACCGACCACCGGGCCGGAGCAGGGCCAGCGCATCGTCGAGTGCGCTGCCGAGTTGGTCCAGCTCTTCGTTGACGGCGATCCGGATGGCCTGGAACACACGGCGCGCCGGGTGGCCCCCGGTTCGCCGGGTGGCTGCTGGGATCGCCGCTCGGACCACATCGGCCAATTGGCCGGTCGTCGTCACCGGCCGCGCCGCGATGATCGCACGGGCGATGCGGCGGCCGAACCGTACCTCGCCGTTCTCGGCGAAGAGTTCGACCAGGTCCTGCTCGTCGAACTCGTTCACCACGTCGGCGGCGGTCCGCCCCGAGGTCGGGTCCATCCTCATGTCGAGGGCGGCGTCGCGCCGGTAGGAGAACCCACGTTCGGCCACATCGAGTTGCGGCGAGCTGACGCCGAGGTCGAACAGGGCGCCACTGAGACCCCGTTCCTCGGGGGGCGTCCCGAGCTCGGCCTGGACCTCACGGACCACCTGGGCCAACGCATCGAAGCGCGACCAGCGGACCATGGCCCGGGGCCCGAACGGTGCCAGGACATCGCCTGCCGCGGCGACTGCGGCCGGATCACGGTCGATCCCGAGCAGTTGGATCCCGGCATGGGCGCGTAGCAGGGCGGCGGCGTGACCGGCACCTCCCAAGGTGGCGTCGACGACCAGGCCCGGCGGTACCGGCGCGAACAGGTCGACCACTTCGGAGGCCATCACGGGCTCGTGGGGGAATGCCTGGCTCATCCGCAGTCCCCCGACCGGCACGATGCCAGCGGGTGGAGTGCCGCGACGATCACTCTGGAAGTAGGCGGAGGAGGATTCTTCCAGCGATCCGGTCGAGGGACTGCGCATGGGCCAGACGCGTCCGATGTGCACATCGTGACGGGCCACCGCGGCCAACCCCGATTGGTAAGGCGTCGGGCGGCTCGGGGAACCCGAAAAGTCGACAGCGGACCTGACCTGTGTGAACAGGGCCGATGTGGTGATCCTTCTGATGGGGCTCCTTCCATCCATTTTATCCGAGCTGTCCGATCCGTTCCGGCCATCGAGGCCGCGGAGTCCGTGGTCGGCGGTCGAGCTGGCGGCAACGGCCCCAGGGCCACCCTCGGCCGCGCCATCGGATCCGTGTCGCACGACATGCAGGCGCACCGCGTCACTCAACCGTCGTCGCCCTGTGTGAGACGTTCCTCTTCGGGCAGGACCTTCTCGTCCCAGGAGTCCCGATTCCACAGCTCGACCCGGTCGATCGCTCCGAGCACCAGGACGTCGCCCACCAGGCCGGCGTACTCGCGCAGACGGGCCGGAATGGCCATCCTCCCCTGCCTGTCGATCTCCAACTCGTGGGATGTCGACGCCCACAGGCGCACCAGGTTCCGATCGCTCCTCCCCGAGTTGGCCCGCTGCAGCATCGACTCCATCTGCAACTCGAATTCGTCCGGAGTCCACAGCGACAAGCACCCGTCCTGGTACTCGGTCAGATAGCCCCCATGTTCGAACTGACCGCGGAACTTGGCCGGGAGGATCACCCTTCCCTTGTCGTCGAGCGAGTGCTCGTACCTGCCGAAGAACCGTGCCACTGGTGATTGCTCCCACAATGCTCCCCGCAGTGCCCAGGATCTGACCGTTCAGATCCCTCCCTTTCACACCACTTTGCGCCACTCTATGCCCCTATCCCCCACTCGTCAACCACTTGGGCGCCGAATCCGACCAATCAGGCAGCGCGGGTCCCCGGGTCGGGACGCGGCGATCGGATCGGGGCGCATCGACCGGCGCGCACCGCCGGGCGGCGCTCGCCACGGGGACGAGGAGTACCCGCGGCGGCGTCCGGGGTCAGGGCAGCGCGGCGATCAGCCAGGCTGCGACCGTGGAGGCATCAGGTGCCGTGCCACCCGCCGCCTCCACGAGGTCGGCCACACCGGCCACGGCGGCAGCGAGATCCGCCGTCGCTTCGTTCCGTTCCGCCTCGGGAAGATCCAAGAGGTCAACGAGGGGCGCCGGATCCCAACGGAGCACGCAGGCCCCGTGGAACCAGGCTCCGTGGCGATCCCGGCGTTGGGCGAGTCCCACGATCTTGCGCCCGTCCCCGGTGACCACCTCGCCGGCTCCGACTCCCCCGAAGCAGACCAGCTTGGACCACCGGGTGCACGCCGCCGAGCCCTCCCGGTGGGCGGACAGCCCCTCGAGGCCCGCGCTGCCGAGGGCAGAGGCCCAGGCGCTTCCGATCCAGTCGAAGGCCCGCTCGACGTCTGCGTGCCAGAGTGGGTCGCCGGAGGGGATCCAGACATCGATCCACACCGGGTCGTCGGCGGTGACCAGCACGGCACCCCCACCCGATCGGCGCCGGGCCACCGAGATTCCCGCGGCGCCGGCCCGCCGACGGTCGACGACCGACTCCGACTGGGTCGAGCCGAGCACGACGGCCGGAGCCGTCACCCGGCAGAGCGCCACCGCGCGGACCCCGGGGGCAGCGTCGACAGCCGGCCACGAGGCGTGGAGCTCCGATGCCGCCCCCTTCCGCTCGTCGATCCTCCAGCCACCGGCCACCGCTTCACACTCCTGTCGGGCTCGCTGCGGACCTCGGGATGGTACCGACCGGAACCGTCCGCCGGCTCCAGTGGATGCCCTGGTGCGGGGCCCTGGGTCCCCCGAGACTCACGCCGTCAACTGGCCCCGATCGGAAAGGGGGGAGCCGAGGTAGGTGCCCCACTCCTCGCCGGCCCCACCGCACAGGGCCAGCAGCTGCACCCGGTGCCGGGGGGCGATCGGTGTGCAGCGCAGGACCATCCCGGCCTCATGGGGCAGCCGGTCCTCCTTGCGTGTGTTGCAACGCCGACATGCCGCGACCACGTTCTCCCACGTGTGGGGGCCTCCCTTGCTCCTGGGGATGACGTGGTCGAGGTTCTCGGCCGCCGACCCGCAGTACTGGCATCGTGAACCGTCACGGGCGAAGACCGTCCGGCGGTTGACCGCCACCCGGTAGTGGAGGGGGACGTGCACGTAGCGGACCAGCCGCACCACCGAAGGCTCCGGCACGCTCATCCGCTCGGCCCGGAACACCCGTTCGGTGGCATGGACGAGCTCGGCTTTGGTGTCGAGCACGAGGAGCACGGCCCGCCGGGACGAGACGATACCCAGTGGCTCGAACGTGGCATTGAGCACCAGGGCCCGCCGGGACGGGGACATGGGCGACCGCACCGGCTCGCCGGCTCCGGGAGGCGAACCCTTGTTCGACCCCCCCTTCGCCCCGGCCTTCGACCGTCGATCCATAGTTGCGGAAATTAGCCTGGCCGGCTCGGGGCGTAGCGGTTTGTCCCCCCGACGGTCACGATCGCCTTCCGTTCGCCAGGCGGGACCGCGCTGTGGAACGACACCATTCGAGGTAGGAGATCACATCCGGGGCCCGGGGGACCGCGTCGGGGTTTCCGTATGCCGTGACCATGCGGAACCCCCACAGTCGGCCGTCGGGGAGCGGAAGGTGGGGTCCGGCCCGCCACCAGCCCGCCGGGACCAGGCGACGGAAAGCGCAGAGCGCCGTCCACCAAAGGTCCGGTCGGACGAGCACCGCCCACACCACGACGGAACGGGCGCCGGCGCGCGGGCCCGGGCTCGGGCTCGGGTTCGCAGCGGCGTCGTTCCTCACGCCGCCTCCCCGCGATGGGGCGCCGCGGCCACGGAGCGTCGGCCGACCGCCGCCGCGCCCGTCAACGGCCCGTCGGCGCCCAGCCCTGCGGGGACGATCCGGGTCGACCGTGAGAAGTCGAGGTGGCACCGGAGGTCGAGCTCCTCCTGGGCGGCATCGAAGAACACCGCACCGAATCCGAGTGCCACCGAGCCGGCCACCACCGCAAGATCGAGATCGAGCAGGTTGGCCACCGATGCCGCTGCCCGCCCGACCAACGTTCCCGTCCGCCGGCGGACCGCGTCGGAGGCCTCCGACGCGGGGAGGCCCGTCGTCACTTCGATCGACGAGCCGGAGGCCTCGGCCTCGAGGCATCCACGTCCGCCGCACACACACGCCCTGCCTTGCGGCTCGACGACGACATGCCCGATGTGACCGGCATTGCCGGCGCGGCCATCGAGAAGCCGGTTGTCGAGCACGATCCCCCCGCCGACCCCCGTGGATACGACAATGGCAAGGTAATCGGGCACACCCCGGGCGGCGCCGAGCCACCCCTCCCCGAGGGCCAGCGCCTTGGCATCATTGTCCACGGCAACGGGAAGCCCCACCAGTTCGGTCAGGCGGCTACGGAGCGGAAAACCGCGCCACGCGCCGATGTTCAGGGGGCTCACGGCCTCACCCCCCCACTGCATCGGACCCCCGCATCCCACGCCGCAGACGACCGGTTGGAGCGGCGTCGCGGAGAGGACCCTGCCGATGACAGCGGTCAACGCCCCGAATACCTGCTCCGGATCGTCGGAGGACGGCGTGTCGACCCGGGCCTGATCGAGCAGCCGGCCCGCGCCGTCCACCACCGCTGCCGCCAACTTGGTGCCGCCGATGTCCACGGCCAGCACCACGGGTGTGTCGTCGGAGAGGAGTGCAGTACTCATTGCCGGCCCGACCACTCCCCCAGGAGATGTCGCCGCAGCAGACGGATCAGTCGTCGCGGTGGAAGCGACCACGGATCCAGTCGCGAGGATCGCGGGCGGTGCTTCCGAGATTGCGGCTGTGGAGTGAGCGCGAGATGTCGTCGATACCCGCCTTGCCCATCCGTCGGGCGTTGTTGGCGAACACCACTCCCGACAGGAACATCACCACGACGCCCACGAATCCGAGGAACACGGAGGTCGAGAAGGTGAAGAACATGAAGACCAGTGCGGCCAGGAAGACAAGTGCGGACCAGATGCAGTACCGCCCGGCATGCCGGTACACCGTCTCGGACCGCACCCGCTCCGCGAAGTCGGGATCCTCGTGGTAGAGGGACTGCTCCAGCTCATGCAGAATGCGTTGTTCGTGCTCAGACAGCGGCAACGTCTCGTTCCCTCCACCCGTCGTTGAACTCAGGAGTGATCACCAATCTCATCCTCGCGCAACCTTCACCGAAAAACATCGCACATCCGAAGGATCGGAACGCACGGGGCACCACTTGATCGCCAATTCACTTGATCGCCAATCAACACCATATTACAAGGTCCCCCGGCTCTCGCCATCGGATTCAGGGGGGTCTGGTGCAGCCGGGCCCCATTGGGCCTCTCCCCGACGCCGGATCCCCGGCCCACCGGATCCCACCAGTGACGCCGGCCCCACCGAGGTTCCCCCGTACCGGGTACGAATGGCGTCGATCGCCGCGGTGACAGAGCCCCAGGACTCCTGGAGCCGCCCCGCCTCTTCTTGGGCCTGAGCCAGCCGATCCTCCGCCTCGGGCCTCTCCAGCCGTGACCGTCCACCAGCGGCGACACCATCGTGGTCGAGGCCCCGGCCGGTCGTGCCCTGGTGGCCCGGCCCCGGCCGGAAGTCGTTCCGGTCCGCGCCGTCACCACCGAGGTCGAGGCTCAACTGTGTCCCCACCTCGGGATCGGCGAATCCCGAAAGGCTGACTCCGAGCAGTCGGACGCCTTGGGCGAGCTCCACCGAGTCGAGCAGGGCCGCGGCCACGGCCCCGATGGCCTGCGAGGCATCGACCGGCACCGCCATCGAGTGGGACCTCGTGATCAGCGAGAAGTCTGCGAAGCGGAGCTTCACGGTGATGGTCCGGGCAGCCAGCCCGGACCCGCGGAGATTCGTGGCCGAGGCATCCACCATCCGCAGCAGATGGCGGCGCAGGTCGTCGCGGTTCCAGAGGTCCGATGCGAACGTCTCCTCGTGCCCGATCGACTTGGCGGCGTGGTCGGCCACCACCGGACGCAGATCCTCCCCGCGGGAGAGCGCGGCCAGGTGGGCCCCTGCCGCTGCTCCCAGGTAGCGCTCCAACGTGCTCGGAGGCAGTGCGGCGATCTCCCCCACCGTCTGCACCCCCAGAGCGTTGAGCCGACGCCCGGTGACCGGCCCGACACCCCACACCGCCCGGATGGGCAGGGGATGGAGGAACGCGAGCTCCTCGTCACCCGGGACCACCACCACGCCGGCGCCCGGCTCGATACCGGAAGCCGTCGCCTTCGGCTTGGCCACCTTCGAGGCCAACTTGGCCATGAGCTTGGAGCGCCCCACTCCGACCGAGCAGGTGAGGCGGAGCTCGTCGACCACTCTGCGGCGAATCGCCGCGGCGATGGAAGGTCCGTCCCCGAGCAGCTGCTGCGACCCGGTCACGTCCAGGAACGCCTCGTCGAGGGAGATCCCCTCGACCAACGGTGTCACCGAGTCGAAGATGGCGTGCAGCTTTGCGCTCTCCTCCACATACCGGTGGTATCGGCCGTCGACGAACACCGCGGCGGGGCAGAGCCGGCGCGCCACCGAGGAGGGCATGGCCGAGTGCACGCCGAACCTCCGCGCCTCGTAGGTGCAGGCTGCCACCACACCCCGCCGGCCGCTTCCCCCCACGATAACGGGCAGCCCGGCGAGTGAGGGATCATCGAGCACCTCGACCGAGGCAAAGAACGCGTCCATGTCGACGTGGAGGATCACTCTGTCAGCGGTCCCGCCATTGCTGGTAGCGGAGGGATCCCCGCGCTTCGCCGGCCCGGCTCCCGACCGCTCACCCACCGAGGCGCAACCTCCGGAACCCTTCGGCAAAGGGAACACCCGCCTGCCGGCCCGCTTCCTCGGCACCACGCTGCACCGCGGCGGCGGCCCACTCCACTCCGTCGGGGAACTGGCTGCGATGGCACCCGACCGCTTCGCCCTTGACGTCCACCGTCCCCGAGATGTCGACCCACACGTCGGGCTCGAGTGTCCCGGACAGGAGCACGGTGCCCACCTGGTGGCCGGGCCCGGCGGAGGGGAAGTAGAGCGGCAGCGCCGCGGCCGGGGCCACGGCGTCGAGCACCGCCAAGCCGAGGACGCGGTGGTCACGGTGGTTGAAGTACCCCTGGCCGAAGAAGATCGCGGTGGGGTCGGGGCACAGCACGACCTCGGGGCGGAGCCGGCGCACCGTCGCCACCAACAGCTCGCGGAACTCATGATCGTCGCCCAGTTCGCCGTCTGGGTACCCGAGGAGCTCCTGGCCGGACAGCCCGATCACGGCACCGGCCTCAGCAGCTTCAGCGGCCCGCCGCACTGCCAGTGCTCGAGGATCGACGTCGGGATCCATCGTGCCCTTGCCTCCATCGGTGCACAACAGGACCCGTACCTCGCACCCCGCCTGGGCCCAAGCGGCCAGCGTTCCCCCACAGGACATGTCGGGATCGTCCGGATGGGCGTAGATCGCCAGCGCACTCGTCGGCACGTCGGCAAGGAGCTCGGCCATGCCTCAGCCCTCGTGTCGCTTGGGGGCGGTGGTCTTGGTCAGTAGTCCCACCTCGCGCCGGAAGTCGTCCGCGCCCTCGAACCCTTTGTAGACACTGGCGAAGCGCAGATAGGCCACCTCGTCGAGGGAGCGGAGGCGCTCGAGCACCGCCAGGCCCACCCGCTCGGAAGTGGGCACTGATCCGTCCTCGCGCAGAGCGTCCTCGACCTGTTGGGCCACCGCCTCGAGCTGTTCCTCGGTCACCGGTCGGTTCTTCGTCGCCGAGCGGAGCCCGTCGATCACCTTTCCGCGATCGAACGGCTGCCGCACACCGGAGCGCTTGACCACCATCAGGGGGACCTCGTCGATCCGCTCGAAGGTGGTGTAGCGATGCCCGCAGCAGGCGCACTCACGGCGCCGCTTGATGGCGGCACCATCCTCGGCCACCCGGGAATCGACCACGCGGTCGTCGTCGGCCAGGCACCATGGACAACGCACGGTACGAGGTTAGTGCCCATGGCATCCGTCCACGCCGACCTCCCGTGCCCGCCGGCCGGCCCGCACACCGCCCCGCCCAGGGTCATGGGCAGGGTCAGGGGAGCACAATCCGTTCCCCGGGGACCACCGTCTCCGATCCCGTCCGAGCGGCGAGCCGGGCCACCAGCGCCCGGGGATCCCCGGTCGGATCCACCCGTTGTGCGATCGACCACAGGGAGTCCCCGGGCTCCACGGTGTACGCGAACGGGTGACCGTTCCCCGCCAGGGCGGAACCGGCGGCGTGGGAGCTACCACCGGTTCCGCCCAGCGGAAGAGCCAACCCGACCAGCAGCAGTCCCGTCAGCGCCAACATCGCGCGCCGTCGCCGGACAGCGGGAGAGGCACGCCTCCGTCCCCTCCCGACCGGGCGTCGTCCCGGCAACCCGGTCAGAGGGAGGGCGTACGCCTCGCCACGCTCCATCGCGCCACCGGCGTACCGCGCCTCGCCCGTCTGGCCCACCAGACGCAGCTGGGGTCGAGCCTCGGCAGGTGCCGGGTCGGGGCCGGAGGACAGTGAGTCCAGCAGGAGGGCGCTCATCGGGTGGACCTCCGTGTCTGTGAGGATCCGAAGTTCGCATTCGGCCGTCGGATCATCGAACTTGTGTTCGCCATGGCGACATCTCAGCACGAACACCTGTTCGATGTCAACCCGTTTGTCGAACGAATGTTTGCTTTTGGGCGTTCGGGCCGGTACGGTCGTGCAAACAGACGTTCGTCGACGGCCCTGCCGGGCAGACCAAGGAGTGTCATGGCCCAGGTACTCAGCACCAAGCGCAAGCAGATTCTGGACTGTATCTCCGAGTCGGTCAGGGATCGTGGCTACCCACCCTCGGTGCGCGAGATCGGTGAGTCGGTGGGGCTCACCTCGTCGTCGACGGTCCACGCCCACCTGGCCGTGCTCCAGCGGGAGGGGTACCTCC
>Ga0209385_1000171_pt1 | contig 24528 bp, 21 predicted proteins | sample NGEPerB_FD_184506 | JGI IMG/M metagenome (GOLD analysis project Ga0209385, IMG submission 184506) | Arctic peat soil microbial communities from the Barrow Environmental Observatory site, Barrow, Alaska, USA - NGEE PermafrostAB12-B... | ecosystem: Environmental > Terrestrial > Soil > Wetlands >... | reverse complement strand
TCCGGGCCACGTGGCACGTGCCACACGCTCCGTCGAACGACAACCTGGAAGAGTTCCTTCGTGCTCATCCTTCGCCCGATGACGGCGGCTGGAGCCGACCGGTCCACGTCGAGCAGGGAGATCCCGACGGAGCCCTCGCTACGGCGGCGGTACGCCGTGAGGCCACGTACACGACCGCCTACATCGCGCCCGCGCCTCTCGAGACCCGCAGCGCGCTGGCGGTCTGGGACGACGACGGACGCCTCACGGTCTGGGTCGGGACCCAGACCCCGTTCCCGACGCGCGCCGAGGTGGCGGCATCGCTCGACCTCAACGAGCAGCTGGTGCGGGTGATCGTGCCGCCCACCGGCGGCGGGTTCGGCGGCAAGCACGGTGGCGGCGTCGCGACCGAGGCGGCCGTAATGGCCCGAGAGGTGGGAGGACCGGTCAAGGTTACGTGGTCACGCCACGAGGAGTTCACGGCCGGCACGTTGCGCCCCGCGGCGATCGTCGACGTGGCGAGCGCCGCTTTATCGAGCGGCGAGCTCGCCGCCTGGACGTTCACCAACATCAACTCAGGTCCCGCCGCGATCGCGAGTCCGTACCGAGTGGCGAACCTGCGGATCGACTACCAGCCCTCGGCGAGCCCGCTCGCCCAAGCCTCGTACCGGGCGCTCGCCGCGACCGCCAACAACTTCGCGCGCGAATCGCAGATGGACGAGCTCGCCCACGAACTCGGCCGGGATCCGGTCGAGTTCCGCGCGGACAATCTCGACGACGAGCGGCTCGTCACGGTGCTGCGCGCGGCGGCCGAGCGGTTCTGCTGGGTGCGCGGCGGTGTCGGCCTGGGTCAGGGCATCGCGTGCGGCGTCGAGAAGGGCGGGCGAATCGCGACCGCCGCGCAGGTGCGCGACGTGGAGGGAAGCCCACGGGTGGTCCGACTCGTCACCGCGTACGAGTGCGGAGCCGTCGTCAATCCCGACACCGTGATCAACCAAATCGAAGGCGCAACCGTCATGGCCCTGGGCGGTGCGCTGTTCGAGACGATCCGCTTTCGCGAGGGAGTGATCACGAACGGGACCTTCACCGACTATCGCATGCCCAGGTTCCGCGACGTTCCCCCGATTGACGTGGTCCTCCTGGACCGTCCCGACGTGGCGTCGGCGGGCGCGGGCGAGACACCCATGATCGCGGTGGCGCCGGCCATCGCTAACGCGATCTTCGACCTTAGCGCCCGACGGCTTCGGTCCCTGCCGTTGGACGCCGAGGGCGCGAACCCGAAGGGCCGCTGACCCGCCGTTCCCCGAAGCGGCGCGGCTTGGGTACTAACTCGCGACCAGCGCGTCCCAAACGACGTTGCCCATGCTGAAGCCCGGCTCCACGAGACCTCGACCGAAGGAACTCACGTCCGCGCGGCGAAGCATTAGCGAGCGGTAGACGCCCGCTGCCTGGATGTTGCCGGCTAGTTGCGCTCCAATGATGGTGTCGTTTCGTAAGTAGACCGATCGCAGCGCGGAACCCGACTCCCAGCGCAGCACCTCGTCGGGCTCGTCAGTGGTGCCCATGGCGACGATGGGAATCCCAAGGTGCTTGAGACTGTTCATGGATTCGGCTCCGTCGTACTTCAGATTGGCGCCGAGCAAGTTACTCGCAGCGATTTCGCCTTCGGCGACGGCGTTTGGGAAGATGGCGTGCACGAATCGCTCGCCCGTTAGCCAGTCGCGTGATTCGGCGACGTCGCCCGCCGCGAAAATCCCCGGAACTGAGGTTTGCAAAGTGTCGTCAACGTGAATGCCCCAATCGGTGACGATCGGCGAATCGCGGAGAAACTCAACGTGCGGCTTCACCCCGGTGGCGGCCACGATCAAATCAGCCTCGAGTAGCTGGCCGTCGTTCAGACGCACGCTGTTCACCGTGGGCGACCCGACGAAGGCCTTCGCTTCCACGCCGAGACGAAGTTTGACGCCGCGCTCGATTAAGCCTCGTTGCGCGACGGCGGCGGTTACGGTATCGAGCACTCGTGGCATGATCCAGTGACGCCGGCCAATGATGGTGACGTCAACGCCGAGGTCCGCGAGCAGCAAGGACAACTCGACGCCAATAAAGCCGTTTCCGACGACCAGGGCCGTGCGGGCGTCGCCCCGCTTCACCCGACCGATCAGTTCGTCGGCCATTCGCATGGACTTGAAATCAAAGATCCCGGGCAGCTCCGCGCCCTCCAACGGAGCGTTGAGCCTGCTGCCTGACGCGATGATCAAACCTTCGAACGGTATGCGACTGTCGTCGCGCAGTACCACTTCGTGGTTGTCCACGTCGAGCGCGATCACGACGGCCTCCCGGCGCTCGTCGATCCCTCGCAACTCGGCCACGTCTTGGCCTTTCCAGTAGAGCGTCTCGTCACGTCCCGTGAGGAAGTGGTCGGCCATGGCGGCGGGGGAGTACGGGGGGTACGGCTCGGTCGACAGCGCGACGACCGAGCCGGTCGGATCTTGGCGACGCAGCGTTTCCGCGGCGGTGATGCCCGCGGGTCCGGTGCCGATGATGACGGCGCGCATCAGCGGTTCACCACCATGCGGTCGCCAGCTTCAACTGCGTTCCGACCGTCGTTCAAGAGCACGTAGGAAAGACTCCGTATCGCCGTGGCGAGGGGCGAGTCATCCGGTAGATCGCCTACGGAGGGTTCGCTTACGAGGACGCCCTCGTCAAAAGGGAGCTCGGTGATCGATGAGAACTCGAAACCACCTAGGCGTTCAACGCATGAGAGGGCGTTCGCGGCGTCACAGTCCTTTCGACACTGGTTGATGACCAGATCGATCGTTTCGATGCCGAGTTCTTTCGCCAGGCGGGCGGTCTCCAGAGCGACCTGGATGGAGTTGAAGGTCGGCTCGACCACCACGAGGGCGCGATCGAACCCCCGCGCCAGGGCGCGCCCGAAGTGTTCAACACCGGCGTGAGTGTCCATGATGACGACGTCGCCTCCGCGTAGACGCATATTGGCGATGGCGGCGGCGAGCAGGGCGTTCTCGGGACAGAGGCACCCGCCACCGGCGCGCCGCACACCGCCCATGACCAAGAGGCGGACTCCGTCGGGCGCGCTGATCGCGAGGCGCTCGACGACGTCCGAGGTGTCGGGATTGAGTCGCAGCATCGTTCCCGAACCCTCGCCGGGTCGAGCGCCGGTCTTCTCCTCGATGTAGTCCGCGCACGATGCCAAGGGCACGACCTCGGCCATCGTGGCCACGTCAATCCCGAGGGTCGCTCCCAGATTGCGTTGCTCGTCGGAATCTACGGCGATGACCTGGGCACCGAGGCGAGCCATGGACCGCGCGAGCAACGCGGTCAACGTTGACTTGCCAACCCCGCCCTTGCCGACCACGACGACTCGGAAGCCGCGGTCGGGATTGGCGTCCGACGCTAACTCGTGGCTGCGGGTCGCGCCCACGTTCTCAACTCCCTACCATCGCGGCGGGGGTCGCGAACTCTTCGTCGTGAATATCTTCCGGCGCGATGAACGTAAGGCCCAGTCCGTGGCGCTTCGCCTCGATATGGCGGCGAATGAGCAGTGCCGCCTTGTACGGGTCGGGCTCGACGGCGAACTTGGCGCCCACCACGCCATCGAGGCCGCCAGCCAGAAGACTGACAACGTTGGCGCTGCCGAAGATGGGCGGCTGGACGCCGAGCACCGTGGTGATTCCCGAACCGACCACGTAGGCGCCGATGGCAACCGCCTTCTCCGAGTACCACTCCGGAGCGGCCCCGGCGAGCGGCAGGCTGTCGATGTCGACGCCGATGGCGTTGGCGAGGGCCGCGGCCAGCTGCATGACGCGGCTGTTGTCCACGCACGAACCCATGTGCAGGACCGGAGGAATACCGAGCGACTTGCACAATGCACCGAGACCGGGTCCGGCGAGATCGGCGGCGGCGGGCATCATCTGGCCAGCCTTGCCGTTGGCGACGGCGGCACAGCCGGTGACGAGGACGAGGATGTCGTTTTCGATCAACTTGCGGGTGAGCTCGATATGCTCAAAGTCTTGGGCCAACTTTGGATTGTTGCAACCCACGACGGCGACGGCGCCGCGAATCGTGCCCGCGACGATGGCGTCGACGAGCGGCTGGGGTGTACCGCCCAACGCGCCGAGGATCGCCTCGACGGAGAATCCCCCCATCATCTGGACCGGCGCGACGGGAATTCGCACGCGGTCGCGGTTGCGGTTGGGGTACGCCTCAACAGCCATGCGAACGATGTCCCGGGCGATTTCGGCACCCTGGTGTGGATCGAAGGAGACGTGCGTGGCTCCGGGAAACTTGGCCTTGTCCGACGTCGAGATGATCCTGGTGTGGTAGCACTTGGCGACGTCGACGACCGAAGGCATGATGCACTGGTAGTCGACGACCATCGCCTCCAACGCACCGGTCACCAGCACCAACTCCTGCATGAGATGGTTGCCGGCGATGTGGACGCCCTTGCGCATGAGCATCTCGTTCCCCGTGCAGCAGAGGCCCACGATGTTGATTCCGGTGGCTCCGTAGGAGCGCGCGAGCTCGACGAGCTCCGGGTCCTGCGCCGCCGTGACAACGACGTCAGAGAGCAGCGGGTTGTGGCCGTGCATCGCGATGTTCACCATGTCAGTCTCGAGCACGCCCAAGTTCACCTCTGAGGTTACGGGCGTTGGAGTGCCGAACATGATGTCGGACAACTCGGTCGCGATCATGGATCCGCCCCAGCCATCGGCCAGAGCGGTGCGCAAACCGTGCAGCAGGAGATTCACGTAATCGTTGTCAACGCCCATGTGCGTGCGGTGCATCATCTCGACGTTCTCACGGTCGATGCCGCGCGGCGTGATGCCGAGGCCAGCCCACTTCTCACGTCGCAGCGCGGGGACGCGTTCGACGAAGGAGAGCGAACCCTTGGCGGTGCCGTAGTTTGCCATCAACTCGTCCGCCAAATCAACCGCCACCTCGTCCGTGCCGCGACCCTCAGTGGCGATGCCGAGCTCGAGGGCGATCCGTCGCAATTTTGCCTCGTCAGTTACTCGGTACCCGCTGGTCTCGCCGTGGGCCATCGCGCTGAAGACTTCGAGGATGTCGCGTCCGTGGTCTGAGTGCGATGACGACCCCGCGGCAATGGTGCGACCGAGGTTGCGGGCCACTATCACGTCGGCGTCGGCACCGCAGACGCCCTTTTGAGGTCCCTCACCGAATGGATCAATCCGACACGGCCCCATTGCGCAGTTGCGACAACTCAGACCCAATTGGCAGTAGCCGCACTGTGGTTCTTGGGCGCGTAGCCGGTCCCAGACCGTCTCGACGCCCTCCTCGCGGGCTCGATCGATCATCTGCTGTGCGTCGTCGTGAATCGTGAGTCGGCCGAGCTGCCGCCCGCCGTCGTAGGTCGTGCTCATGACGTCCCTTCCTCTCTTTTTACGCCGCTGAGTGCCTGGTTGGCTGCAGCGTTTCGGTCTTGATTCGCGCGTGCGCCGTTCTCGCGTCGACGATGAACCCACGCGCCCTGAGCCGCGCCGTTCACGCTCAGCCGGGCTTCGCCGAACGAACGCCATCCCGCTAAGGGATCGCCGTGCGTAGCCAGCGTCGGAGTTGATCCCGCCGCCGCGAGGACGGCCCCACTCTCGCGGAGCCGACCCGCCGCAATGAGCTCGTTGATCTCGCCGTAGACGAGAGCGTCGACTTTGCAACTCTCGACACACGCTGGCACTTCGCCTCGACCGACGCGTTGCTCACAGCCGTCGCACTTCACCGCGACCAGCGACTCCGGGGTCATTGCACCCGCGAACTGGTGGAAGGTCAGTACGTCAAAGGGACACACGACTGCGCACATGGCGCAGCCAATGCAGCGCCTCGCGTCGATCAACACCAAGTCTCCACTGGAGTCGCGGCTAATCGCTCCTGTCGGACAGACACGCTGGCACGGCGCGGGATTGCAGTGGCGGCACTTGTTCGGAAAGGCAGTGTCCGGAACCGCACCGGCTTCGACGTGCACTCTCTTGCGGGGGCGTGGCACTTCATGGAATGCCAGTGCCAAATCCTGACTGGCCGAGTGCTCCACGGCGCAGGCGACTTCGCATTGAAGGCAGCCAATGCAACGCTCAGGGTTGACGAATACGGTGCGCATCATTCACATCCTCCACTCGAGGCCCTCTTCGGACAGTGCGGACAGTGAGGTCAGAACCCCCAAGAGGCATTCACCCTCAGTATCACCTCGCCGTGAGCAGTTGAATCTTTCGCGAATAGGGCTGCAAGTCCCTTTTTGTGGTGACGTCAATGTTCGACTACGGCCGGTGCAGATGTCGCGGGTTGAAACCCGATAACACGGAAATCGGCTCCGGTGACATGACGTCGGCATGGTGGGCGGCTTCTTCCCAGAGTGCCTGACGTCGTGGTTGCTCACGTGAACCGTCCACGCGATGCGAGGGATGTGCGGGGCGAGGGTTGACGCTTCGTGCCCGCGAATCGTGGAGACTGGGCCTGTGGGAACTCCTCTCAGTGGAAATGCTCGACTGTTAGTGACGGGTCAGGCGGTGCGCGGGCTCGGCTACGGGTTTACGGCAGTGGTCCTCGGCTCATTGCTCGCTACGAAGGGGGTGAGCCCCGTGCGAGCGGGCGTGCTCCTGGCCGTGCTGATCGGTGGGAGCGCCGCGGCGTCGCTCGTCGTGGGAGCGTTCGGTGACCGATTCGGTCGGCGTCGCTCGTACGGCCTGTTCTTCGTGGGCATTGCTATTGCCGGCGCGGTCGTGGCGACCAATCCTCCGCTGTGGGCGTTGTTCGTCGTGGCGGTGACCGGCACGTTGTCGACCGACGTGGTCGACAACGGAGCGGCGACCACTCTCGAACAAGTCATGTTGGCGGGCGAGGACGCGGGAACGGGTCGGGTCTACGGGTGGTACAACGCGGCCGGCGCTTCGTTCGGCGCGTTGGGTTCCCTCGGCGCGGTCGTCGCCGGGCTGTCGAGCACCGGTCGCGGCACCCACGCTTGGCTGTTCGCGGCGCTCGTGCCGGTGGGTCTCGTGGGGCTGTGCTGCGCTAAGGGTCTTAGCTCTTCGGTTGAAGCCGCCCCGGGGTCGCCCGGCGTGGCGGGGATCTCCAAGAGGACCCGGGTCGGACTTGGTCCGTCGCGCAAGGTCGTGCGCCACCTGGCGACCCTGTTTTCGGTGGACGCGGCCGGCGGCGGCTTGGTGACGACGGGCTTCTTGTCGTACTACCTGAGCAGCCGCTACGGAGCGACGCTCGCGACGCTCGGTTGGCTCTTCTTCGCGGTCTCAGCCTTGCAAGCGGTTTCGGTGCTCGTGGCGCCCTTGCTCGCCAAGCGCTTCGGTCTGATCCCCACCATGGTCGGGACCCATCTACCGAGCAACGTGCTGCTGGCGTCGATGGCGTTCGCCCCCTCTTTCGCATGGGCCGCGATACTGCTGCTCGTGCGCACCACCTTGTCCCAAATGGACGTGCCGACTCGTCAGGCGTTGGTCATGAAGGTGACGACGCCGCCCGAGCACACGGCCGCCGCCGCAGCAACGAACGCCGCGCGCTACTCGGTCCGTCCGTTCGCTCCGCTGCTCGGCGGCGTCCTGCAATCGATCAGCCTCGGCACGCCCTTGCTGGTGGCAGGTGTCGTCAAGGGCGGCTACGACGTTGCGCTGTGGAGGTGGGCGCACCGTTCGCTGGTCTCTGGCCGCAACGACGGACTCGGCACAACGCATACGTTGAATCGCCACAGTAAGGAGGGGCCGTGAAGTGGGTGACCCGAGCACGGCCGAAGACGGACCGTATCGCCTGCCCTTGGCTCATTCGGCGGTTCATCGATCCCGAGGCGGAGTTCCTCTTCGTCGGGACCGACGAGGTGCTCGAGATCGCGGTGCGCGTGGAGGGTCACTCGTTCGATGCCCCCGGAGCGCAGTTCACGCACACGCTGCGTGGTGACGGGACCGAGCAGTGCACCTTCGAGACCTTGATCGTTGTTGCGTACGGACTCGGTGACGACCCCGCGCTCGTTCGGCTCGCCCAAATTGTCCACGCCGCCGACATCAGCGACGATGTTGACGCAGACCCGGCCGGCGTCGGACTGCGCGCGATCGGCGTCGGTCTGTTGGTTGAGGACGACGACCACCGGCTAGTCGAGCGAGCCTCCTTCGTCTACGACGCTCTTTATCAGTGGTGCGCGCTCGAGGTCGAGCGAGCGCGTCAGGGTTAAGCCGTTCGGCGAGTTCGGTGCGATTTGTCAGTTCTTGAACGGCGGCAGATTGACTTCGGCCGTTCGCAACGGTTGGAGAATCTGTGTTTCCAGAGCCTCAGGCTGGAGAGGTCGCGAGAAGAGAAATCCCTGTACCTCGGCGACGTGGCTGTCGCGCAACACATCCATCTGACCGACCGTCTCGACACCTTCGGCGAGCGTCATGAGTCCCAGGTCGCAACCGAGTTGGATGAAGGTCTTCACGAGGGCTTTGGATTCAGCAGAATCGGTGATAGTGCTGGTGAACGACTTGTCGATCTTCAGGCAGTCGACTGGGAACTGCTGGAGGTAGCCGAGTGACGAATAGCCGGTTCCAAAGTCGTCAATGGCAATTCGTACGCCGAGCGCCTTGATCGAGCGCAATCGAGCAATCGCCGATTCGACGTCCTGCATCAGTGCCGTTTCGGTCACTTCGATGATCAACGTCGCGACGTCCAGACCGCTCGCGGCGAGCGCGTGTTCGATCTGGGTGACGATGAGGTCGCTGTCGAGTTGACGCCTCGAGACGTTGACCGAGATGTCGAGTGTGTCACCACGCGCGTGCCACGCCGCCGTCTGGCGACAGGCTTCGCTCAGAACCCAACCCCCCACCTCACGGATCTGACCGGTCCGTTCGAGAATGGGAATGAATTCGTCGGGTTGGATGACGCCCTGTGTGGGGTGCTGCCAACGCAGGAGAGCCTCCACGCCGACGATCGCGAGGTCCTCAAGGTTGTAGATCGGCTGGTAGAGCAGAAAGAACTGTTCGCCGACCAGAGCCGAACGAAGGTCGAATTCCAGTTCGATGCGTCGCCCGACGTCACTCTGCATCTCGGGGTCGAAGAAGACGAACTGGTTCTTGCCTCGGGCCTTGGCCTGGTAGAGCGCGACGTCCGCGTCGCGCAGCAACTCGCTGTCGCTTGCGCGATCGCCCATGGCGACGCCGATGCTGGTACTGACCGCGAGGGGCGTTGTCGCTCCGTCGAGGAGGAAGGGCTGGCGCATGACGTTGAGGAGTCGCTGGGCGACGATTTCGGGAGAGAGCACGTGCTCGCCGCCGTCGATCAGGACGACGAACTCGTCGCCACCCATTCGACCGATCGTGTCGGCCTCGCGCAGGGCCTGACTCATCCGTTTTGCGACGGCGACCAACAGTTGGTCACCGACGTCGTGTCCGAGCGAGTCATTCACGTTCTTGAAGTCATCGAGGTCTACGTAGAGTGCCGCTCCTATTGTGCCGTTGCGACGATTGCGTACGAGAAGTTGCTCGATGCGGTCGACGATGAGCGCGCGGTTCGGAAGTCCCGTGAGCGCGTCGTGCATCGCCTGGAACTTCAGCTGGTCGGTGCGCTGGGCGACGAGGACCTTCAATCGTGCCCGACCGGTACCAAGCAGGAAGTTGAGGACCCCGAGCATCAAACTGAAGATGATGCCGCCGATCAACAACATGAGCGCGTTGACGTCGCCGAACAGGCCGCCACCTTTACCAACGCCCTTGGCCGCGAGGATCCATCCGTCGTGCAGGTTGACCGTGGTGGTCTGGGCGTTTGCGGCTGCGGCGCCACTGCGAAAGACCATGGTCGAGGTACTCGTGCCGAAGCGCAAGACCACCGCGGTGTTGGGATGCCCGATCAGCGCTTGGCGCAAGATGACGTCGGGCACCAGATTCAAGGCGACGATGCGAACGAAGGTCTGATTTCGCGCCGCGACGCTCGAAGGGATGCCGCCGCCGCGGTAGTACGGCGTTTCGAGTGCGATGGTCGACTTGCCCAGGTAGTTGTACGGCAGCACTTCGCTGCTACCCGAACTTCGCGCCGAGGTGATCAACGCGCCCAAGGGAGTGGCGCACACGTCGTAGTCCCTCGGCAGCACCGGGGCGCCGGGACGCGAGAGACCGACGGGCGCCATGCAGTAGAAGGGCCGTCGACCCGCAGGAACCAGTTGAAACGGAGTCGACTGGTTGGCCAACGCCCGTCGCGCGTAGGTGGCGAGTTGTGACGCCGGTACGATCTCGATGACGCCGAGAGCCAGCAGTTCGGGGTAGCGCTGGAGCACACGTACGCTGTTTGCCCAATCGGAGAACTGTGCCTGAGTGGACGAGGGATTACCAATGAGAAATGACTGAGTACTGAGGACGAGGTCGTTCTCGTGCTGAATGGCCAGCTTCACCGTGTCGGCGATTTCTGACGCGGACGTGACGAACGCCTTGTGGGTCTTTTCATCCGCCGAGCGCGCTAGCGCCCTGGCGCCGAGGGTGGAACCGACGGTGCCCAGAATCACGAGCAGTACGGCGAACAGCGCCCAGAGTCGAAAATGCCTCGAGCGGTGCAACTTCGTAGCCTCGACTGACGTTGAAGTGTATTCAGCCATTTGCATTCCCGCGCCGCTAAAAAGGGGCGCCTAACCACTCAGTAATTCGTACTTTCCATTCTCGCAAAGGAGAATCAACGCGTCATCACGCCAGCAACTACGTGACAACATTTCAATACGAAATATTGGATTACGAGCACGCAATGAATGGGCCATTACGGAGCTCTTGAGGTGAAAGCAATCTCCTTATCTTTTCGACAAAGCGTGAAAAGGCGTCTGTGTAACGCAATTGTCATGCAACGTTCTTGAAGAGCGACGCTGTTTCTCGCCGACGGGGAACTAAAATTATTCGTTGGGTGTGACCTTTAGTGGTCGATGCGACGATGCGACGTCGGTGCCCCTAGTGCAACAGAAGAGGTAATGACGTGACAGCGGACTCGAATCGCCGTGCTCCCACTTCTGTGGAAAGTGCCAACTCGATCGTTTCGATGGCGGCACGCGCCTTCGGCTCGCTGACCCTGCGCGAGTCGGGTCTGCTCGGGCCTCCGAATCAGGAGGCACTCGAGACGATCTTTCCGCCGATTGCCGATTACGCGTTCCTCTCGGATTGTGAGAACAGTTGTCTCGTCGCGCCCACGGGCGCGATCGAGTGGCTTTGTCTGCCCAAGCCGCACAACCAGAGTGTGTTCGGAACCTTGCTTGACCGAGCGGCTGGATCCTTTCGTTTGGCGCCCGTCGACAGCGCCGTGCCGGCGCACCGCCAGTACCTGCCGGGTACGATGGTGCTCGAGACGACGTGGCAGACGCGTGGGGGGTGGCTCGTTGTGCGCGACTTTCTCGCCGTCGGTCCCTGGTACCGAACGGAGGAGCGTACCGATCACCATCGTCGTACCCCGGGGGATTACGACGCAAGGCACGTTATCGTGCGCACGGCCAAGTGCCTGCACGGCAGCGTCGATCTCGTGCTCAACTGCGAGCCTTCCTTCGACTACGGTCGCTCCGACGCGCACTGGGAGTACGCGGGGGATTCGTACGATCACGTCCGCACGACCAATCCCGACTTCGACCAGTTGAGTCTCACCAGCGACATGCGCTTTGGCATCGAGGGTCGCGCCGTGCGCGCCCGTCACCGACTCTTCGAGGGCGAGTCGGCCTACGCCGTACTGAGTTGGACTGACGCGACGCCGCCCGCCAACCGGGCCGAGGTCGATCAGTGCCAAGCCGAAACCAGTCGCTTCTGGCGCGGGTGGATCGACGGCGGCCGCTTTCCCGATCACCCGTGGCGAGAGTTGCTCCAGCGCAGCGCCTTGACGCTGAAGGGTCTCACCTATTCGCCCAGCGGCGCGCTGCTCGCCGCACCCACCACGTCGTTGCCGGAGAACCCCGGGGGATCGCGTAACTGGGACTACCGCTTCACCTGGATACGCGACTCGGCCTTCACGCTGCGTGCCCTGCACAAGCTGGGTTTTGACACCGAGGCCGACGATTTCCTCGAATTCCTCGGCGACGTACTCGAACCATCGGGCCACGTCGTCAACGGTACCAAGGCCGCGAGGAGTGACCTCAAGGTGCTCTACGGCGTCGACGGCACCACGTCAGATGTCGAGCACGAACTCGATCACCTCACCGGTTACAGCTGGAGCCGACCGGTGCGCGTCGGCAACGCCGCGAGCCACCAGAGTCAGTTCGACATCCTGGGCGCGATCGTCGACTGTGTCTTTGAGCACACGAGGTCGCGCGACTCGCTCAGTGAACGGTCGTGGCGCATCGTGGTCCAGTCGGTCGAGATGGCGCTCGCGTCGTGGCAGGAGCCCGACCGGGGCATCTGGGAGATCCGTGGCGAACCCAAACACCTCACGTTCTCCAAGGTCATGTGCTGGGTCGCGGCGGACCGTGGCGCACGCCTCGCGGCGCTTCGTGGCGAGAAGGAGCGCGCCGACCGATGGTGGCGCGCCGCGCACGAGATCCACACCGACATCTGCGAACACGCGATGGGCGCCAACGGTTACTTCACCCAGTCCTACGGATCAGAAGAGCTGGACGCGTCGCTGCTGCTGCTGCCCATGCTGGGTTTCCTGCCGCCCGACGATCAGCGAATCAGAGCCACGGTCCACGCGATCGCTGACGGGCTCACCGACGGTGCCTTCGTCTACCGCTACAAGACCTCGACGACCGATGACGGTATCGGCGGCGAACCCGAAGGCAGCTTCACGGTCTGTTCGTTCTGGCTCGTGTCCGCACTCGTCGAGATCGGTGAACTCGACCGGGCTCGAACCCAGTGCGAAAAACTCATCGGCAGTGCCAGCGCGTTGGGCCTCTACGGCGAAGAGCTCGACCCGCTCACCGCGCGGCACCTTGGCAATTTTCCTCAGGCCCTGACGCATCTCTCCCTGATCAATGCTCTGCTGCACGTCATCGAAGCGGAACAGCGAGCGACGGGCGCGTCGATCGGTCCAGCCGGTTCACCGAGTTGGTGGAACGCCGCTGGCAAGGATGATCGACCCACGACGATCGTCTAGACATACTCCTCAACGAGCTAGGGACGAGGATCGACAGTTCTGTGAATACTGTTTAGTCGCTCCGCGACGCCGTTGAACCCGTCCGTTCGCGGTGACGACGGCGGCCGCAAACCCCGTTAAGTCAACGGTTTCCCGGCCGTTGGGGCCCGAGAGAAGACAATCGAGTGACCGGGGCGCGATGAAGAGTCCGACGGTAACTCGTCCTTGCGTCACGGGCCACGAGCAGGCAAGGATTGAGTGGCGTGCTGGGAAGGTACCCTTGATGATGCAGCCAACCGAACCAGTGGCTGAATATCGCCCGACCCCTCCACCAACGAACGCACCGAACGACGCGGGCGCCGACTTGGTGATCGTCGCGAACCGGCTGCCCATCCAGCGCTCGGTCACCCCAGGGGCTGAGGAGTGGCGTCCGAGCCCCGGCGGTCTTGTTTCGGCGCTGACCTCGGTCTTGCAGAATCGCCAAGGTCTGTGGATTGGCTGGTCCGGGGCGGCTGACGTGGCGCCCCCGGCGACCTTCGAGGGGATTCGACTCAAGTCCGTCGATATCAGCGCCGAAGAATACGACGACTTCTACCTGGGCTTCTCCAACGCGACGCTCTGGCCCCTGTACCACGACGCCATTCGCACGCCGACCTTTCACCGCACGTGGTGGCACACGTACCAAGAGATCAACATGCGCTACGCCAAGGCCGCGGCCGCGTCGGTGGCCGAGGGTGGGACCGTCTGGGTCCACGACTACCAGCTCCAGCTCGTGCCGAACTACTTGCGTCAACTCCGTCCCGACGTGCGCATCGGATTCTTCCTGCACATCCCCTTTCCGCCTACCGAACTCTTCATGCAGTTGCCCTGGCGCAAAGAGATCCTGACGGGCCTGCTCGGAGCTGATCTCGTTGGTTTCCAGGTGCCCCAGGCCGCAGCGAACTTCTCTCGCATCGCGCGTCGCCTCCTCGGCGCGACGGGAACCGACGCCTCGCTCATCTACGACGGTCGCGTCATCAAGGTCGGAGCGTTCCCGATTTCGGTCGACTGCGACTACATCGCCGCATCCGCGGCCGACCCCGCGGTGCGGGCTCGGGCACGCGAGATTCGCCAGAGCCTCGGAAATCCCGAGTTGATCCTGCTCGGCGTCGACCGTCTCGACTACACCAAGGGGATCCAGCAGCGGCTCAAGGCAGTGTCCGAACTCTTCGCCGACGGAACGCTCGACCCGGCCAAGCACGTCCTGGTTCAGGTTGCGGTCCCCAGCCGCGAGACCGACGCCCACTACGAGCGCGAACGGCACGATCTCGAACAGGTCATCAGCGAGATGAACGGCGACTACGGCGTGCTCGGCAATCCGGTGATTCACTATTTGCACCAGAGCATGGGCTTCGAGGAGTTGATGGCGCTCTACCTCGAGGCCGACATCATGTTGGTGACGCCGTTTCGCGACGGCATGAACTTGGTCGCCAAGGAGTACGTGATGTGTCGCGCCGACGGAACGGGCAAACTCGTGCTCAGCGAGTTCGCGGGGGCGGCGACCGAGCTTCGCGGCGCGTTCATTGTGAACCCCCACGACCTCGACGGCATCAAGGAAGGTATCCGATTGGCGCTCAACGCCACCGCCAAGGAGTCAAAGTCGCGGATGTCGAGAATGCGCCGAAAGATCTTCCGACGTGACGTCTACGACTGGACCGAGGAGTTCCTCAACGCGTTGCAGCCGCCGAGTAGGTGATTGCCTCAGCGCCGAAGCGCTGGCCTAGAGTTCGTCGACAAGTTCGGCAACGGATTCGACCACGCGCGACGGTCGGAAGGGGAAGCGGTCGATCTCGCGCCGTGACGCGACCCCGGAGAGGACGAGGATGGTCTCGAGTCCCGCTTCGATGCCACCGAGGATGTCGGTGTCCATGCGGTCGCCGATGACCACGGTATTCTCGGTGTGCGCACCGAGGCGATTGAGCCCTTCACGCATCATGATGGGGTTGGGCTTGCCGACGAAGTACGGCGCGATGCCGGTCGCACTCTCGATCAGTGACGCCATCGCCCCGACCGCGGGTAGCGTCCCCTCCGACGACGGTCCGGTCGGTTCAGGATTCGTGGCGACGAAGTGGCTGCCGTCCTCGATGAGCCGCACGGCCGTCGTGATGTCGTCAAAGGAGTAATCCTGGGTTTCGCCCAAGATGACGTAATCCGCGCTGCGACGGCTCTCGTGGTAGCCGACATTGCGAAGGGCGTCGTGCACACTCAACTCTCCGAGCACGAACGCCGTGCCCTGGGGTCGTTGCGAATGGACGAATTGGGCCGTGGCGAGGGCGGAAGTCCACAGCTGGCGCTCGTCGACCTCGAGGCCCGTCGTCTTGAGCATCGCCGTGAGTTCGCCCGGGGTGAAGAAGGAATTGTTCGTGAGGATGAGGAACGATCGCTCCGTGGCCTTCAGCTGGTCGAGGAATTTGTCGGCACCGTCCACCATCGCGCCGTCACGAATGAGCACACCGTCCATATCACACAGCCAATTCTGAGCCAGCGTCCTCTTTTGCATACCTCCATTATGGACGCGCACATGACGGTTCGATCGGTTAGCCAGCAATTGAACGGATTCAGTCGACCGGGACTGTGCGTGAAGCCACGCCGTGGCCGTTGGACACGACGTTATTCCCAGGGCGTCGCAGGTAGTTGGCGTACTGGCGTTGGCTACTGAACTGAGACGAGCGTGCCGATCGGCGTGTGGGGCCAGACGACGCCGGCATTGGCGAAGGGCATCTCCACGCAGCCGAGGCTCTGAGGCCAGCCGTACGAACCGCGGAGGAAACCGTGCAGTGCGTCACCGCCGTTGAAGTAGGACACCCAGGGAATGCCCGGGTCGTGGTAGCTCGTGCCGTTGGGATTCGTTCCGGACATGGTGGTCGTGACGTAGTGCAGGTAGACCGGAAAGGTGCCGCTCTGGGTTGGCGCGACGGAGATTCCCGTGTTCACGAATGACGTGTACTTGAGACGACCGTTCAAGTAGAGCTTGAGCTTCTGGGGGAGTGCCTTTGAAACCAAGACGAAGTTGTACGTCATAGGGTCGTAGCGGTGCTGTAACGCCGCGACGTTAAGTAGTCCCCACGTCCTCGTGTCCATCTGACCGGTGGTCGGCAGGTTATTCACCGATTGGAAACGCATCAACGCGCCCGCGAGGATCACGTTGTCCGTGCCGACGTGCCAGAGAGAACGCAAGATCGGTGGCAGGGATCGGAAACGCCACACGTACCTACCCGGTTGTGGCGTCGTCGGTTTCTTCAGGTTCGTCGTCGTGACCATGCGCGTACTTGACACGACGATCGTCGTGGTGGTCGATGTGGTCGAGGTCGACGAGGGAAGTGTCGTCGTGGTCGAACCGGCCACCGTCGTCGTCGTGTCCGGAATCGTGGTTGTCGAGGTGGTCGTCGGGACCGAGGTCTTCACCTTGATCTTGACGTAAAAGGAGACGGGAAGATACCGCAGGTAGGCGAGGAGCTGGTCCTCCATTGTGAGCGTGAAGGCGGCGACGCGACTCTGTTTGGCGCCGACCGCGTGTGATGGCGCGCGAGCGACGTTCGCTTGGGCGACCGGCGCGACCAGCAGGGACGCGATGACGATCGAACCGGCCGTCAACCCGCTGAGGGACCGAAAGGGGAGCTTCGCCATGGAGCAATGTTAATGGTCGGAATTGTTACAGATTCGTAACGACACGAACTTCTCCGCATCGCCCCAATCTTGTCGGTAGCGCAACCGAGGGACGAGGTTTCTCGAATAAGACACGGTACATTGAAGCAGTGATAACGTCCCCAAGTTCCTGGCCACGCCGGGCGTTGCTCCTGGGCTTGACGAGCGTCACGATCATGGCCGGCCTGCTCATCGCGGCGGCGCCTGCGCCTGCGACGGCGACCTCGCCGACGTCGACCACGACCTCAACGACCTCAACGACCACGACGTCAACGACCACCATCCCCACCTCCACGACCACCACGGTCCCGACGTCCACGACGACTACGTCGCCAACGACCACCACGGCCATCACGCCTCCCAAACGATCAAATCTGCCCTGGCCAAAGGTCGGGAGCGCCGCGGTGCTGATTCCCCAGGTCTCCGTCGCCGCGTCGTCGCCCAATCAACCCAGGGTGCCGATCGCTAGTTTGACCAAGATGATGACCGCGTGGGTTGTCTTGCACCGACTTCCTCTTACGTACGCCCAGCGTGGACCCTGTCTCAACGTGAGCGCGAGCGACGTTGCGGCGTACGACTACGACGTGGCGAGCGGACAGTCGAACGTTGAGATCGTGCTCGGAATGAGAATCTGTGAGGGAACGCTGCTTCGCGGCCTGCTGGTGCACTCGGCGGGGGACTACGCCCAGTTACTCGTGAGCCTCGCCGGACTTAACGACGCGCAGTTCGTCATGGTGATGAATCGAGACGCCAGAGTGTTGGGGCTGCGCCACACGCATTACGTCGACTACACCGGCATCGGACCAGGCAACGTGTCGACCGCGCACGACCAGGCGATGTTGGCCGCCGAGCTCATGGCGAGCGAATCGATCATTCGTAACATCGTTGCGTTGACCCAGGTCGCTCTGCCGGTCGCCGGCGTCGTTGGTTCCTACACGCCGCTCATCGGCAACTATGGCGTGATCGGCGTGAAGTCCGGTTTCACCAATCCTGCGGGGGGCTGTGACGTCATGGCGATCAACGTCGTGTTCCACAGGATTGTCGTCACGACATACGCGGTGGTGCTCGGTCAACACGGTTCGAATCCCTTGGCCTTGGCGGGCGCCGCGGCGCTGGCTCTGTCACGTTCGCTGAAATCGTCGCTGAAGTACTTCGCAACGTCGACGGGTGACCAGGTCAAGTGGATTGGTTGGCCGGGCGACGTCGTGGTGCCGCCGACCACGACGACCACGACGACCACGACGACCACGACCACGACGACCACGACCACGACGACGACGACCACGACCACGACGACGGTCCCCACGAGTTGACATTTTTTGCGGGTGCCTTGGTGTTGAAGTTTCCGTCCTATTGATCGTCGTGAAGGGCGTGTCGACGTGCGCTGTCATGGAGAGCGATAAACGCCCGGCACCAGCCGGGGCTACGCTGAGGAAGTTCTGGCTTCGAGCCAGCGCTCGGGGGACGTTTTGAAATCGACAGCCAACATCAAGGCTTTTCGCCACATCCTGCCCGTCAGCGTGAGTGCACTTCTCCTGACACTCGCCGCGAGTCTTCCGGCCGGGGCCAGCGTCCCAGAGTCGGGTCCCCGGGTCGGCTCCTCGGTGGTCATCGCGCACGCCGGCGTGACCGGATCCATTTCGGGAATGGTCACGGACGCTGTGACGAACGCGGGCGTCGCCGGTATCTGTGTCGACGCCGTTGAGGAGACGGGTGGCTCGGGCTTCGGCACGACCGCGACGCTCAGCGACGGAACGTACTCGATCGCGAATCTGACGCCGGGACCGTACACGATCTTGGTCTCACCGACGTGTGCCCAGACCAAGGTGTCAACGTACGCCAACATCTACGACACCGTGAGTCTGGTGACGGTGGTGGCGGGCGCCGCGACGACGGGTCAGAATTACGCCGTCGTCCAGGGCGGGTCAATCTCAGGTACCGTGACGAACGCCCCGACGTCCGCCGGTCTCTCGGGCGTGTGCGTCATCGCTGGGCCCATCGACGCGGGGACTGGTTTCGCGACGGCGACTTCGTCAGCCAACGGTTCCTTCACAATCTCGAGTCTTTCGCCTGGTTCCTACACGCTCGTTGTGGACCCGACGTGCTACGGCACGATTCCTTCCACCAACGCGAAAGCGGTCTCCGTTGGAGCTGGGATCGTCGTTGCCGCAGGCGCGACGACCGGGGGCGCGAACTATTCCTTGGCGTTGGCCGGATCCATTTCGGGTACGGTCACCGACGCGGTCACGGGCGCCGGCGTTGCCGGCGTGTGTCTCACGCTCGGTGAGTCGCAAGGCGGTTCGGGTTTCAGCACGGCCACCACGCAGAGCGACGGAACGTACATCGCCACGAACTTGGCGCCCGGCACGTACGACGTCGATCTGAGCCCTAGCTGCAACGCGCCGTCGAACTACGTCGAAGAGGTCCAGATCGCCGCCGCGAACGTCATTGCCGGCACGACGACCGCCGGAGAGAACTACACGCTCGTGCGGACCAACCTCAAGGTCACCACCTTGAGTGGCCGGGTCGGCACACTACTCACCCTTCGCACGCTGGGAGGTTCCGGCACTGGCACCGTCACGTTCAGCGTGACCGACGGCTCGGCCCTCGGTTGCACAGTGACCGGTACTTCGCTGAGCGCCACGAATGCGGGTACCTGTTTCGTTACCGCGACCAAAGGAGCCGACGTCAATTACGGCCCGGTCTCGACGCCTCCAACCGCGGTCGCGATGCTCGCCAGGCCCACGAGTGCCCGACCGGCCATCGTGTCGTTGGCGTTCACCGGCACCAGTAGCGCGCTCAGCGCGGGTGCGAGGAATGCACTCGTGACGCTCGCGAACAAACTGCTTCCCGGTGCTTCATTGACGGTGACCGGCTTCGCCAAAGGAAACCCCGGTCTGGCGCTTCGACGGGCGAACGCCGCGGCGAGAGCCCTGAAGGCAGACGCTCACGGTGCCATTCACGTGACGCTGCGCGCCGTCACGTCAGTTTCCAAGAGCCTCGTGACCGTGGCGACGACGAAGAACTAGCACGCGCCAAAGGGAGCGCTGAACGCGTCGCTCCTCGCTCAAAGGCCCTTCACCGGTTCGAAAGGAAGACGTCGACGTCGCTATCGATAGTGGCGACGGCGCTTACGTGGACTGGCGAGGATGGACGGGCTCCAACCGGCGTCGTCGGCGTTCACGTTGGTCCCCGGTGCGACGATCTCGTCGATGCGATCGAGCACCGCGGCCTCCAGGCGAATCGTCGGCGCCGAGAGCTGCGATTCGAGTTGTTCCATCGTGCGTGGTCCGATAATCGCGGCGCTGATCGCGGGATGTTCGAGGACGAAGGCCAGCGCCATCTCAATCAAGGTCAGTCCGGCTTCCTGGGCGACGTTCGCGAGCTCGGTGACGATCTCGAGCTTGCGCTGATTGCCGGGAATCGTCAGGTCGTAGCGTGCCGGAATTCGGGCGGCGCGTCGACTGGCGTTCTCCTTGCCCTCGCCAAACTTTCCCGAAAGCCAACCTCCGGCCAACGGACTCCAGGGAATGACGCCCATGCCGTAGGCCAGAGCGACCGGAAGAACGTCGCGCTCGATGCCGCGAACCAGGATTGAGTACGGAGGCTGCTCAGTTCGAAACCGTTCGCGACCGCGTCGCTCGGCGACCCACTGGGCTTCGACGATCTGATGGGCGGGAAAGGTCGAACTGCCAAAGGAACGAATCTTGCCGGCGTGAACCAGGTCGCTCAACGCTCCAAGCGTCTCGTCGATGTCGGTGGACTCATCGGGGCGGTGGATCTGGTAGAGGTCGATGTAGTCAACGCCTAATCGACGCAGACTGTTGTCGCACTCGGCGATGATCCATCGACGCGAGTTGCCCTGGGCATTGGGATCGTCGCCCATGGCGGCGTGCACTTTGGTCGCGAGTACGACACGCGAACGATCGATCGACGCCAGGGCCTTGCCGACGATGACCTCGGACTCGCCCTGGGAGTACACGTCGGCTGTGTCGATGAAGTTGATGCCAGCGTCAAGCGCGCGATGGATGATGCGAATCGATTCGTCGTGGTCGGGGTTGCCCCACGCGCCGAACATCATCGCCCCCAAGCAGAGCGGACTGACTTTTATTCCGGTGCGACCAAGTGAGTGAAGTTCCATGAGCCAACCTTATGGCCCGGCGCCCGGCGCCCGCCCACTCAACTCAGACGCCCAAACTTCCACGGACCGACTTCTCGAAGAAGCGAAACGGCAGAATGCGTTTGGCCACCAGTCCCAAGCGTTCGTCGAACTTACCGACCGAAACGCGCCGTGGTGCTCGGCTGGCACCAAGTACTCTCTCGACCGTCTCGGCGACGTCCTTCGGATCAGCGCCGTTCATTTCGTCATGTTCCATCTTCGAAATCGCTCGGTCGCGCGCGATGGCGTAGGGGTCGTCGAGGGGGGTGGACACCATGCGTCGACGCTGAGTGAAATCGGTCTTGAAGTTGCCGGGCTCGACGAGCGTGACCTGAACGGCGAAGGGGCCGACCTCGTAGGCGAGTGCCTCGGCGTAGCCCTCGAGGGCAAACTTGCTGGCGCTGTAGAACGACTGATACGGCAGTCCAATGACACCCCCGATCGATCCGATCATGACGATCCGACCGCCCGCCTGGCGTCGCATTATGGGCAGCAGGGCGTGGACGCAACGCACCGTTCCCCAGAAGTTCGTCTCCAGCTGTGCCTTCGCGTCGCTCATTGACGTGTGCTCCGCGGCACCCGCGACGCCCCAACCGGCACACGTGACGAGGGCCTCGATCCGGCCGTGCTCGGAAAGGATGTCGTTGATGCACTGGGCGACCGATTGGTCATTATCCACGTCCATTGACATTCCCTGCCAGGTGCCGCTCGACGTGCCGCGGCGACTCGCCCCGATCACGGTCCAGCCGCTCTGTTGTAACTGCTCCGCGCACGATTGTCCGATGCCCGCCGACGCGCCCGTGACGAGGACCACTTTCTTAGTCATGGACTCACTCTTGCCTACCGTGTGTGGTTCGTCAAAACGAACGGACCTTTCACCTCGGCGTTCTCTACGTACTCCGGCCAGACCGCAAGGGGCAGTTCGCCGTGTCGCCGATGGAGGCTTAGGAGTCCGTGGTGAGGAGGTGGTCGGTCGTCGGATCCGGGACCGCGTGGAAGAACAGATCGATGGCCTTTGGAAAGAGCTGCTCGTCGGGTGCCGCTCGCATGAAGAGAGTCATGCACGAGCGGAACTTGACGTCATCCGAGGCGAGGATCGCGTTGGCCATCTTCCCCGCGTGGCCGATCATGATCTCGGTGACCTCGCGTAGGCGCGGTCCCAGGACCGGATGGTTGAGATACGCTCGGGCCTCTTCGAGCGAGTAGATCGAGTACTCCCGCGACATGGAACTGATACCGAGTCCGGCGAATTGGGGGAAGATCCACCAGATCCAGTGCGAGTACTTGCGGCCGTGGCGGAGTTCCTCCAGCGCTCGGTCGTAGCCGCCCGAGCGGTTCTGCGCCTCGACGAAGCGTTCGAGATTGAACGGGTCTTGCATGGTCAGATCCTCCTCTCAGCTCGAGCGAACCGTTGGTCGACGCGTACCCCAGTTGACGTGATGGGGTATCTTTGATGCCGACGCACTGAGCATGTCACACAAAACTGCAAAGGTAGAGACGTGGCGAAACCCATACTGCAGGTGCCGGAGCTCGTCGTGGGCTTCGACACCGAGACGACCGGGCTCGATGTCACCTCAGAAAGAGCCATTTCCTACGGTTTTTGCGTCTACCGGTTCGGACACCTCGTGCGCGAGGAGCATTTCTACGTCGTTCCCGACCGGCCGATCGCACCGGCGGCGCGCAAAGTCCACGGTCTCTCGGTGGAGGATATTGAGGCCAAGCGCTCGACGGACGTCGTCCTCACGGTGAAGGCGGGACTCGTGCGCGCTCTGACCTTCTTGCGCGAGTATCACAATCTTGGCGCGTATTTCGTTGGCGCCAACGTCGTTCGATTTGATCTCGAGATGTTGCGACGAAGTGCCCAGTCGGTGCTCGGGAAATCACTCGACGATGAGGAGTTTGACATCTCCCTGCTGCGCGTGATCGACATCATCGAGCACGATCTCGTGATTGAGCCCAGCCGAGAACTTCGACCTCGACGGGGCCTCGACTTTCTCTGTCGGACCTACGGTGTCACGCCGGGAAAACACAACGCACTCGGCGACGCGCGCGCGACGGTTGAGGTCTTCATCGAGCAGGTGATACGCAACAATTCGGGTCAGATGGCGTTTGATCTCTTGGTGGCCGAGACCGAGCTTGACGTCACCGTACAGACTCGTTAATCACGTGAATAACGGGTATTGGACAAAGTGCTCGGGTGGTAAGGTTGCACCCTTAGGGGCCGTTGGCGCAGTCTGGTAGCGCACTTGCATGACACGCAAGGGGTCACAGGTTCAAGTCCTGTACGGCCCACAGATAGTTGTCAGAAATGCAACAGTCCTCATCGGACCAATTGGTTCGAGGCTTGTCCTGTCAGGGCCACTTGCCGTTGCGGCGAGATGTTCTAAGCGAAACAGCAACGTTCTGAATGCTGCTCGACCATAGAGATAAATCTGCGGCGGGCACGTTGAAGAGTGTGACTTCTGAGCGCGTCGATGTCGCGTTGCTATGTGGTGGCGAGATGATCGACGGTGGCCATTGGAACAGGTGCAAGAAGTGTGAATGCCGCCCCTTCGAGCCAATCACTATGAGTGGAGTGATTGGCTCGAGTTCGACGGTTGAATGTGACCGGACTCAAGGGGTGAGTGCTGGGGGCCCGACTCTGGTGCGAACGGACGCGCCCGAGCGACCATGGCGAAGACTGCGACAACATAGCACCACAAGGCGCTGCCTACGGCGAGGTGCACGTCGGCGATTCCGGCGCGACCGCCATCCAGTGCGGTGAGCGCCCCGGCGACGACCTGCAGCGCGAACAACACCAGCGTGGCGTACGCTAGGTTGCGCTCGACGGCATCGGTGGCCTTGTGGCGTACCAGGCCAACGACGAAGGCCACAACGAGGACGGAGCCGATGAAAACCATCGAGCGGTGTGCCAGCTGCAGGGTCACGTGGCCCATCGCGGCCGGGCTCGAAATGCAGGCCGGCTACGACGTGCACGCCGACTGGGCTCCGCCGTTCACCACGATCGAGCCGGAGATGAAGACCAGGTAGAGCGCGACCACGGCCGACCAGGCGAGCCGTCCGGGCCCGTGCGTCAGCGACTACGAGCGCTCCGGCGAGACGAACGCCGCGACGGCGGTCACCGTCACGATGCTTAGGAAGAACGTCGCGACCACCAGATGCTGTGCCACGGTGACGGGGGCGTTGTTGGATATTACCGTGATGGCCCCGAGCACGATCTGGACCACGATGACGCCCACCAACACCAGCGCCGGAACGAATACGTGGTGAGCCAACCGGCCCGCGCGCCACGTTGCCACGGCGAGCGCGATGATGAGCACGGTGTCGAGTGAGGTGAGGTAGCAGTGCGACTGCTCCATCAGAGGGTGAAAGGTCGAGAGAGGGCCGACCTAGTTCGAGCAGAGCGGCCAGTCCTTGCAGCCCATTCCTGAGTTGGTCACCCGCACGGTGCTGCCCAGCACGATCAGGCAGTGCGTCGTTATGAGCGTTCGCACGGAGAGCACCCGAATCAGTCGCATAGGTTCAACACTGCGCTCGCCCTTGCGCTTGAGTTCCGTCATTGTTTTCTTCCGTTTTCTGGGGCCCGGGCGGGCAGAAAGATCGCGACCGCGGCCGAAGCGACTGCGGCGATCACCGCGCCCACCGAGACGGCAAAGACCATCCCGTTAATGAACGAC
>Ga0209385_1000170_pt1 | contig 24575 bp, 27 predicted proteins | sample NGEPerB_FD_184506 | JGI IMG/M metagenome (GOLD analysis project Ga0209385, IMG submission 184506) | Arctic peat soil microbial communities from the Barrow Environmental Observatory site, Barrow, Alaska, USA - NGEE PermafrostAB12-B... | ecosystem: Environmental > Terrestrial > Soil > Wetlands >... | reverse complement strand
CATCAGGGCCGCGCCGGAGAGGAAAACGGCCGCGTCAAGGCGCCACCCCGCGTGGGCGGGAGTCGTCACGCGCGCTCCATCGCCGCTTGACGCGTCCCCGTCCGCCAGATAGTTTCACCTGCCATGAAGCGACGCTCCGCGATCCCCGCTCTCCTCCTGGCCCTTCTCGTATCGTCCTCCGCCTTCTCGCAGCAGACGGCCGCCCCGTCCGCGGACGCCATGGCGAAGACAGCCACGACGGCCACGACCGCCTCGTCGGCCGCCGCTCCGACGACGTCCGCTCCGACGACGTCCGCTCCCGCACCGGCGACGGCCGAGACGGCAAAGCCCGCCACGAAGACGGAGGCCCCGTCCTCCGAGCTGCCCGCCGGCTCGTCGCGCACGACGACGATCGTCATCGGGCTCATCGTCCTCCTCCTCCTCATCGTCCTCGTGATTCTCGGGACGAAAAAGGAAGAGTAGCGCCAGGCGGCGGCCGCGGCCGCCGCGAGGCCGGTCTCCGCGGGAGGCATGAAAAGGATCTTAGCCCGCCATAATCCGGGCATGGACACCAGGACCAGCCTTCCCGCTTCCCGTCCGGGCCTCGAGCCCGCGATTCGCGTCTCGATGCTCCCGCGTGACACGAACAGCCACGGCACGATCTTCGGCGGCGTCCTGCTCGCCTACATCGACCAGGCGGGCGCCATCGCCACGCGGCCCTACTGCGACCTCGTCGTCACCGTGAAGATGAACGAAGTCGTCTTCCACGCGCCGGTCTACGTGGGCGACATCGTGAGCTTCTATACGACCGTCGCCCGCATCGGCCGAACCTCGATCACCATCAAGGTCCTCGTCACCGCCGAGCGCTGGCGGAAGACGGACGAGACCGTGAAGGTGACCGAGGCCGAGGTCGTCTACGTCAACGTGGACGAAAAACGGCAGCCGACCCCGATCACCCGCACCGACGCTACGCGGTCGTGAGCACCCCCGGGGCCGGGACGGCCTTCGCCGCCCGCTTCTCGAAGGGGACGAAGTGGCGCTCGGAAGCGCCGAGATAAACCTGGCGCGGCCGGGCGATCTTCTGCTCCTTGTCCTGGATCATCTCGTCCCACTGGGCGAGCCAGCCGGACATGCGCGGGATCGCGAAGAGAACCGGGAACATTGCGACGGGGAACTTCATGGCCTGGTAGATGAGGCCGGAGTAGAAGTCCACGTTCGGGTACAGCTTGCGTTTCAGGAAGTACTCGTCCTGGAGGGCGATCCGCTCGAGCTCGAGCGCGATGTCGAGGAGCGGGTTCCTGCCGGTGACTTCGAAGACCTTCTCGGCCATGCCCTTGATGACCTTGGCGCGCGGGTCGTAGTTCTTGTAGACGCGGTGGCCGAAGCCCATGAGGCGCGTCTCGCCGCCGCTCTCCTTGACGGACTTGATGAAGGCCGGGATGTTCGCCTTCGAGCCGATCTGGAACAGCATGCGCAGGACGGCCTCGTTCGCCCCGCCGTGGAGCGGGCCGTAGAGCGCCGAGATCGCGCCGGCCGCCGAGCAATACGGGTCGGCTTCCGAGGAGCTGATCGCGCGCATTGCGTTCGTCGAGCAGTTCTGCTCGTGGTCGGCGTGCAGGATGAACAGCACCTCGAGAGCCTGTTCGAGCACGCGGTTCGGCACGTATTTCACTTCGGCCGCGCGGTACATCATCTGCAGGAAGTTGCCGCAGTACGAGAGGTCGTTGTCCGGGTACGCGTACGGGAAGCCGATCGAGTGGCGGTACGCGAAAGCCGCGAGGGTGGGCATCTTCGCGATCAGGCGCACGATCTGCTGCCGCCGGGTTTCGGGCTCATGGACGGCCTTGGCCTCCGGGTAGAACGTGGAGAGCGCGGCCACCGTGGACGCGAGCATTCCCATCGGGTGCGCGTCGTACCGGAAGCCCTTCATGAGGTCCTTGATGTTTTCGTGGACCATCGTGTGGAACGTGATGTCTTTCACCCAGTCGTCTTGCTGTTCCCGGGTCGGGAGCTCTCCGTTGAGCACGAGATATGCCGTCTCGAGGTAGGTCGTCTTCTCGGCGAGCTCCGCGATCGGGTAACCGCGGTAGTTCAGGATGCCTTTGTCCCCGTCGATGAATGTGACCTTGCTCTTGCACGACGCCGTGTTCATGAACGCGGGGTCGTAGGTCATCAGGCCGAAGTCCTCCGGGGAGGTCTTCAGGACCCGAAGGTCCAGAGCTTTGATCGTGCCGTTCTGGATCGGAACCTCGATTGTTTTCCCGGTGCGGTTGTCGGTGACGGTCACAGACTGCCGCGGTGCGCTGGATGACATAGTCGAATCCTCCTCGGCAGAGGCCCCATGGCCCGCCAGCCTCAACGATGCGGCCAGGACCCGCGACTTGCAGTAGTTCAGATGCGCTATTCGTCGGCCCCGACCGGGCGGCGGGCCGCCTTGAGGCGGCTACCCCTCGCCTTCTGCCTGAGCCGCGTCTCCCGGGCGCCGCGGGAGGGCCGCGAGGGCCGCCTTACAGCGGGAACCTTAAGGGCCCGGCCGACGAGGTCCCGGGCGCGCTCGCGGGCGGTCTCCAGATTCCGGTGCCGGTCGCGGCTCTCCTGGGCGACGAGGCGAAGCCGCCCGTCGGCCGCCCGTCGCTTGCCGGCCAGGGCATAGAGGCGAAGGCGCGCGGCGGAGTCGAGGCCTTCGATCAGCGCCACATCCACGAGCAGCTCCACGCGAGACGCCACCTTGTTCACGTTCTGCCCGCCCGGGCCCGACGCCCGCACCTGCCGCGCCTCGAGCGCGGCCGCGGGGATCGTGACGCCGGGAGCGACCGCGATCGGATCGGCCATGGAGGGCAGAGGATAATCCCGGCGTGACCCGGCCCGACCCCGTGCGGCTCGTCTACTCGACCGGGGCCGGGCGCGTCTGCGCGACTTGCGGCTGGCCGGAAAGAGAATGCAAGTGTTCTTCGAGGGAAGAGGAGAAGATTCCTTCGAAGGTGGTCGTCAAGCTGCGGGTCGAGACGAAGGGGCGAGGCGGCAAGAGCGTGACAGTGGTGGACGGGCTCCCCCGCAACATGAAATTCGTCGAACAGCTCGCGCGCGACCTCAAGAAGAGCTGCGGCACGGGCGGCACCGCAGGCGACGGCTTCGTCGAGCTGCAGGGCGACCGCCGGGAGACCCTTCGAAGGCTCCTCTCCGAACGCGGCTTCGCCGTGAAAGGCTGACGCTCATGCCGACGCGCGTCTATCTCGTTCGCCACGGTGCCACGATTCTCTCGACCGAGGACCGTTTCGCCGGCGAGACGGACGTCGACCTGTCCGATACGGGCCGGGCCCAGCTCCGCAAGCTGGCCGACCGCCTCTCCCAAGAGCCGCTCTCTGCCGTCTACGCGAGCCCGATGCGCCGCACCCTCGAGAGCGCGGGGATCCTCGCGGCGCCCCACGGCCTTCCCGTCCAGCCGGTCCCCGGCCTCCGGGAGATCTCGCACGGCCGGTGGGAGACGAAGACGCGGCGCGAGGTGGAGGCGCTCTGGCCCGAGGAGTACGCGCGCTGGGACTCGGACCCGTACACGTTCGCCCCGGACGGCGGAGAGAGCGGTCTCGCCGTGACGGCGCGCGCGTTCCCGGCCCTCGCCGATCTCGTCTCCGCGCAGGCCGGGCGCACGTTTCTCGTCGTCTCGCACAAGGCCACGATCCGGCTTCTGCTCTCGGCTCTCCTCGGTTTCGATCCGCGCTTCTACCGGGACCGCCTCGACCAGAGCCTCGCCTGCCTCAACGTCCTCGACTTCAAGGACCCGTCTCATGCGCGCCTCACGCTCTTCAACGACGTGTCCCACTACGAGCGCGGCGCCCCGGGAGCCCCGACGGCGCACCTCTCGAGCTGGTGGGACGCCGCGAAGACCTAAATTCTGGCGCGCGCCGCGGCCTCGCCGGCGGTGCGGCCGGTCGCCCAGGCCCACTGAAAATTGAAGCCGCCGATCGGGCCGAAGGCGTCCAGGATCTCGCCCGCGAAGAAGAGGCCCGGCACGAGCCGGCTCCGCCCGCTGCCCGCGTCCACTTCTTCGAGCGCCACGCCGCCCCCCGTGACCTCGGCCGTACGGTAGCCCTCGGTCCCAGTCGCGGGGAGGGGGAACGCGGTCAACGCCTCGACCACGCGAGCGCGAGCGTCGCGCGAAAGATAGGACAGCTGGACATCAGCGACCCGTGCCACGTCGAGAATCAGGTTCGCCAGGCGGTCGGGCAATGAAGATTTGCTTAGAAAGGAAGAAAGAGAACGGGCCCCGGCTGCGCCCTTGAGCGCTGCGTCCCACTGCGAGGCGGCATCGCCTGGCTGAGATCCGCCGAAGCAGACCCGAACTTCTGCCGTCCTCCCCGCGAGTCGCGCGCGTTCGACGACGTGCGAGACGTCGAGCACCGCGGGGCCGCTCCAGCCCTTGTGCGTGAACAGGAAGCCGCCGCGCGACGTCGCATGATCGTCGGCGCTCTCCGCGTTAACGCGCGCCGGGAGCGAGACGCCCGCGAGCGTGTGGTGCGCGGGAGCGTTCCCCGTGAGCGGCACGAGCGCCGGATACGTCGGGTGGACACGATGGCCCATGGCCGCGGCCCACGTGAACCCCGCCGCGTCCGCGCCGCCCGCAAGCACGGAGCGCCCCCCGGTCGCGAGGATCACCCGCGGCGCGAGGATGTCCTCTCCCCCGTCGAGGCGCACGGCGAAGCCGTCCCCCACGGGCGCGAGGTCGCGGACGGGCGCGGCCGCGCGCAGAGAAGCCCCCGCCGCGGCCACCGCGAAACGCAGCGCGTCGCGCACGTCCACCGCGCGATTCGAGGGCGGGAAAAGCTTCTTCGACTCCCTCTCCTCGCGAAGCGGGCCGCCGAGGAGCTCTTCGAAGAACGCGCGCTGCTCGGAGAGCGGCCAGCGGCCGAGAAACCGGCGCACGAGCCGGTTCGGCGACTCCGAGACGAAGCGCGCGGGCGCATCCTCCATCGGCAGGACGTTGCACCGGCCGCCGCCGGAGACGAGGATCTTCCGGCCCACGTCCCGGGCGGCCTCGACGACGAGAACGCGCCGGCCGCCCCGCGCCGCCGCGAGCGCGGCGAGGAGGCCCGCTGCGCCGGCTCCCACGACGACGACGTCCAGTTTCACCTCGGGCTATATTGCGGCATGCCCGGTTCGAAAGGCGGAATCGCCGGCGTCGCGCGCCGCCTCGTGTACCGCGCGCATTTCGTCCTCGCGTGCGTTTTCGGCGTCTTCTACTTTCTCGCGCTCTCGGCGACGGCGCTCTTCTCCATTCTTCTCCGCGCCAGGTCGCCGCGCGGCGGCGCGTTCCTGTTCGTGAAGTGGTGGGGAATCGTGATGCGGGGAGTCATCGGATGGCGGATGGACCTCGACCACCACGAGCGCCTCTTGGGAAGCGCTCCCGCCGTCGTCGTCGGAAATCACCAGTCGAATCTCGACGTCGCGACGTACGCGGCGTTCTTCGGCGAGGAGAGCGTCGTGATCGGCAAGAAGGAAATCGAGCGCATCCCGGTCTTCGGCTGGCTCTGGAAGGCGAGCGGCAACATCCTCGTCGACCGGGGAAACCGGGAAAGCGCGATCGCGTCCCTGGACGAGGCCGCGGCGCGCATCCACCGTGAGCGGTTGAACGTCTGGGTCCTCGCCGAGGGCCACCGCAACCAGAAGCCCGAGCTCCTGCCCTTCAAGAAGGGCGCCTTTCGCCTCGCCCTCGCGGCGCAGGTTCCGATCGTCCCGTTCGTCGCCGAACCGATGCAGAACTTCCTCGACGCGAGGCGGTGGATGCTCCGCCCCGGGACGATTCGCGTCCGCTTCCTTCCGACCGTCCCGACGGACGGCCGGACCCCCGATGAGGCCGAAGCGCTCCGCCAAGAAGTCCGGAGCCTCATGCAGGCGACGCTGGACGACCTCCGCGCAACGGGCCGCGGACGGATCGGCTGAGCTTCCAAACCGAGACACCACAGACCTTCAGCTCTTCTTTCCTCTGGAAAGTCACTCGTCTAGACTCTCGCGCACCGAGGCACCACCCTCGACCCCCCTCAATTTACCGGAAAAAGGAGAATTTCTTCCCATGATCAGACTCCGCCGCCTCGTGCCCGCCGTGACGCTTGCCGTCCTCGCCCTCGCCCCCGCCGCGCGGGCCGAGAAGGAGACCTTCACGTTCGACAAGGTCCACTCCGAGTTCGGCTTCAAGGTCCGCCATTTCGTCTCGAAGGTCGGCGGCCGCTTCACGAAGTTCGACGGCACGATCGAAATCGACCGCGCGAATCCCACGGCGAGCTCCGTGAACCTGAAGATCGAAGCCGCGAGCATCGACACCGGCAACCCGGCCCGCGAGAAGCACCTCAACTCGCCCGACTTCTTCGACACCTCGAAGTTTCCCGAGATCACGTTCAACTCCACGACGATCGTCGCGAAGTCGAAGGACGTGTACGAGGTGACGGGCAACCTCACGGTAAAGGGCGTCACGAAGCCCGTCGTCCTGACCGTGGCGGCGAACGGATTCGCGAACGACGGCCACGGCGGCCAAAAGGCCGGATTCGACGTCACGGGGAAGATCAACCGCAAGGATTTCGGCGTGAGCTGGAACAGCATGGTCGACGGGAACGCGATGCTCGGGGATGACGTCGACATTCTCATCACCGTAGAGGCCAACAAGAAGAAGGCCGACGCCCCCGCCGCGGCTCCGGCGGCTCCCGCCACGAAGTAGCGCCTTGGCCGAACTCTCGACCGCCCCCCGCCCGCCGCATGTCGTGCGTCCGTCCGCGGTCGCCGGTTTCCTCCTCGTTCACGTCGCGGCCGCCCTCGGCGTCGTCCTCGTCGGATTCTCCTGGACGGGAGTCGCCCTTTGCGTCGCGTCGTATTACCTCCGGATGTTCGCGATCACGGCGGGCTTCCACCGCTACTTCTCGCACCGCGCGTATCGCCTCTCGCGCGTGTCGCAGTTCCTGCTGGCCTTCCTCGGTCAGACTTCGGCGCAGAAGGGCGTCCTCTGGTGGGCCTCGAACCACCGGCACCACCACAAGTATTCCGACCGGCCCGAGGACATCCACAGCCCCGTCCAGAACGGTTTCTGGTGGAGCCACATCGGCTGGATCCTGTCGGGCCTGTACGACGAGACCGACTATTCGCGGATTCCCGACCTCGCGAAGTTTCCCGAGCTGCGCTGGCTGAATCGGAACCAGTACGCCGCGACGATGGTCTACGCGGTCGCCCTGTACCTCGCCTTCGGCTGGACGGGCCTCGTGTACGGCTACTTCCTGTCGACGGTCCTCCTGTGGCACGGCACGTTCACCATCAACTCGCTCATGCACCTGTTCGGGCGCCGCGTGTTTCCGACGGCGGACCAGAGCCGCAACAGCATGATCTTCGCGCTCATCACGATGGGCGAGGGCTGGCACAACAACCATCACTACTACCCGATCTCGGCCGCGCAGGGCTTCACGTGGTGGCAGGTGGACATGAGCTTCTCCCTCCTCTGGCTCGGCGAGAAGATCGGCCTCGTGACGGGTCTCCGCCGCGCGCCGTCTCTCGCCGTCACGGAAGCCCTCGCGCTCGCCCGAAGCAAGCTGGACGTATCCGTCCAGACGTCCGCCCAGGCGATGGACGACGATCCGCTCGCCCAGCTCGCGGCCCGGTGGGAGGGGATAAGGGACGCGGCCCGCTTGACGGCCCATCAGGCACTCGCCGATCTCGAGGCCGCGCGCCAGCGCGCGGTGCAACGCCTCGAGGTCCTGCAGGCCGACTACGCCGCGGCGCGGACGCGCGCGGAAGCCGCCGCCTCCCAGCGCCTCGTCGAGCTCAAGGCGGAGATCGAAAAGACCCGCCGCGAGCTGCACGACACGCTCTTGCGCCTCGTCGAGGCCGCCGAGAACCTCGGCCTGTCCGCGGCCGTTCCCGCCTGAGGCGCAGCATGAGCGTCAGCGCGACCGGACCCTTCGCCGCCTACTCCGCGCACGTCGCCGCACGCGCGGTGACGACCGCCCGCGCCCTTCAGGAAACGGGGTTCGACCGGCTCCTGATCCATTCGGGAACTCCCTTCACGTACTTCGCGGACGACAACGACGCACCCTTCCACTCCACGCCCGCCTTCGCGCACTGGGCGCCCGTGGAGGGTCCGCATCACATCCTCGACGTCGCGCCGGGCCGGCGTCCGCGCCTCGTCCGCGTCCAGCTCCGCGACTTCTGGTATGCGCCCCCCGCTCCCGCCCCGGATTTCGTCCGTGCCGAGTTCGATGTCGTCGAGGTCGCGACGCCCGCCGCGGCGTGGAAGGAAATCGGCGCTCCCGGCCCGCATGCCGCATTCGTGGGCGCGGCGGCGGAAGAGGCCTTGGAGCATGGGATCGCGCCCGCCGGGTTGAACCCGAAGGCGCTCGTCGCGCGCCTCGACTGGGAACGGACGTACAAGAGCGACTGGGAAGTCGACGCGCTGCTCGGGGCCACGGCGAAGGCCGCGCCCGCGCACCGCGCGGCCGAGGCCGCGTTCCGCGCGGGGGCCCCGGAAATCGAGATTCACCACGCCTATCTCGCCGCGCTCGGCGACATGGAGGAGGCTCTCCCCTACACCACGATCGTCGGCCTCGACCACCACGCGGCGACTCTCCACTACCACGGCAAGAGCGGGCGTGAGGCCACGAAGGCCCGCGTGTTCCTCATCGACGCGGGCGCGACCGCGCGCGGCTACGCGTCCGACATCACGCGCACGTACGTCGCCCCGGGCGCCGATCCCGTCTTCGTCCGGCTCCTCGACGGCATGAAGACGCTGCAGGCGCGCCTGTGCCGGGCGAGCCGGCCAGGCACGTCGTACATCGATCTGCACCTCGAGACACACCGGGGAGTGGGCGCGCTCCTCGCCGAGACCGGGGTTCTCCGGATCCCGGCCGAGGAAGCGTTCGAGAAGGGCCTCACGTATCCGTTCCTGCCGCACGGCCTCGGCCACTTCCTCGGCATCCAGGTCCACGACGTCGCGGGGCGCCAGGTCGACCGGGAAGGGACGATCGCGCCGCCGCCCGCGCGCCACCCGGCGCTCCGCACGACGCGCGTCATCGAGGAGCGCATGGTCTTCACGATCGAGCCGGGCCTCTACTTCATCCCGATGCTCCTCGAGCCCTTCCGCGCGGGCGCGCACCGCGCGGCCTTCGATTGGGCCCTCGTGGACCGCCTCATCCCCTCGGGCGGCATCCGGATCGAGGACAACGTCTTTGTCGGTACGGACGCGAACCGCAACCTGACACGGGAATTCCTGCCGGACTGACCCGATTCCCCTGCATTAGTGATGGAGGCCAAATGCGCGGAGAAAAAGACGTCATCACGCTCCTGAACGACGTGCTCACGGCCGAGCTCACGGCCGTCAACCAGTACTTCATCCACGCCATGATGTGCCGCAACTGGCACTACAAGAGGCTGGCCGAGCACTCACGCCACGAGTCGATCGAGGAGATGAAGCACGCGCAAGAGCTCATCGAGCGGATCCTCTATCTCGAGGGCGTTCCGAATATGCAGCGCTATTTCAAAATCCGGGTCGGGCAGACCGTTCCCGAGCAGCACCGCTTCGACCTCGAGGTCGAGCGGACGGCCGTGGCGCGCCTCAACGCCGGGCTGGAAGCCTGCCGCGCGAAGGGAGACAACGGGTCACGGCTCCTGCTCGAGAAGATTCTGAAAGAGGAAGAGGAGCACATTGACTGGCTCGAGGCGCAGCTCGGCCAGATCGAGGAAATCGGCCTCCGGAACTATCTCGCCCAGCAGATCGAAGGCTGACGCCCCCATACTGATTGTCAGATGGAGCCGGTGATCGCTTTCCGGGATGTCTCGTACGGCATTCGCGGGAAAGAGGTCCTTCGCCATCTCGATCTCGAGGTCGCGGCGGGAGAGACGCTCGTCCTTCTCGGAAGGAGCGGCTCGGGAAAGACGACCGCCCTCAAGATGGTGAACGCGCTCCTCACGCCGATCTCCGGCGACGTCTGCGTCGAGGGGAAGCCCACGGGCGATTGGAACCCGATCCTCCTCAGGAGGCGGATCGGCTACGTGATCCAGGAGTCCGGTCTCTTCCCGCACTTCACCGTCGCGCGCAACGTCGCCGTCGTGCCCGAGCTCGAGGGCTGGGAGCGCGGCCGGATCGACGCCCGCGTCGACGACCTCCTCGCGCGCCTCGGCCTCCCGCCGGAAGAATTCCGGTCGCGCACCCCGCGACAGCTCTCCGGCGGTCAGCGGCAGCGTGTCGGCGTCGCGCGCGCCCTCGCGGCCGAGCCATCGATCCTCCTCATGGACGAGCCATTCGGCGCGCTCGATCCCGTCACGCGCCGCGATCTCCAGCGCCAGTTCCTGGCGCTCCGCAAGGCGTGGACCAAGACGTCGCTCTTGACTTCGCTCTTCGTCACCCACGACGTCCGCGAAGCCCTCGCACTCGCGACGCGCATCGCGCTCCTCCACGAAGGGCGCCTCGAGATCGTGGCGACACCGCGAGAGTTCCTTGCGGCCCGCACGGGCGAAGCGCGGTCTTTCCTCGCCGCTCTCGAAGACCTACGGGAAGCGTGATGCCGCCCACCCTCGCGCGCGAGATCCTCGAGCGGACGGGCGAGCACGTCGTCCTCGTCGCGATCGCGCTCTTCGCCGCGTCGCTCGTCGGGATTCCGACGGGCATCTTTCTCACGCGAAAGGCGGCCTGGCGCGGCGTCGTCCTCGGCTTCACGAACGTCGTGCAGACGATCCCGAGCCTCGCGCTCTTCGGCTTCCTCATCCCCCTGCCCTTCATCGGGGGCATCGGGAAGAGAACCGCCGTCGTCGCACTCATCCTCTACGCGCTCCTGCCCGTCCTGCGCAACACGCTCACCGGAATCCTCGGCGTCGATCCCGCCGTCGTGGAGTCGGCCGTGGCGATGGGGATGACGGACCGGCAGCGCCTCTTTCAGGTCGAGCTGCCCCTCGCTGCCCCGACGATCCTCGCGGGCCTCCGCATCGCCGCTGTCACGACGATCGGCACGGCCACCATCGCGGCGGCCATCGGCGGCGGCGGCCTCGGCGTGTTCATCTTCCGCGGGCTCGCGTCGGTCGACTCCGCGCAGATCCTCGCGGGCGCGGTGCCGGCGGCGCTCCTCGCGCTCGCGGCCGATGGAGGTCTCGGATGGATCGAGCGGCGTTTCGCGCGTTTCTGATCGCCTGTCTCCCTGCCGGGCTTCTCGCCGCCTTTCTCGCGGCCGGCCTCGCGGGCTGTGCGCGACCGCGCGGACTCGTCGTCGGTTCGAAGAACTTTACCGAGCAGGAGATCCTCGGCGAGATCGCCGCGCAGCAACTCGAACGGCGCCTTGGCGCGCTGGTCACGCGCAAGCTCGACATCGGTGGCACGCTGCTCGCCCACGAAGCGCTCGTCGCGGGAGAGATCGATCTCTACCCCGAATACACTGGCACCGCCCTCACCGCGGTCCTGAAACTCCCCGTCGCGACCGACCCGAAGGCCGTCTTCGAGACCGTCGCGAAGGAATACCGCGGCCGTTTCCGGCTCGTCTGGCTCCCGCCTCTCGGATTCGACGACACGTTCGCGATGGTGATTCGCGGCGCCGACGCGCGGGCCTCCGGGATCGAGACGCTGAGCCAGGCCGCAAAGAGGAAGAGGCCCTGGGCGCTCGGGGTGGGGTACGAGTTCCTCCAGCGCCCGGACGGCCTCTCCGGGCTCCAGAAGACGTATGCATTGCCCCTCGAAGGGACGCCGACGTCGATGGATCTCGGCCTTCTCTATGCCGCGCTCGAGCAGGGGCAGGTCGACCTCGTGGCCGGCAACTCCACGGACGGCCTCCTGTCCGAGCGCGACTTCAAGGTCCTGCAAGACGATAAGCAGTACTTTCCGCCGTACGAGGCGGCTTTCGTCGTGCGAGAAGCGCTCTTCTCGAGGGAGCCCCGTGCCCGCGCCGTGCTCGAGGAGCTCTCCGGCACACTCACGACGGCCGCGATACGGAAGCTCAACAACCTCGTCGTCGGAAAACACCGGCGGCCGGCCGACGTCGCGAAGGAGTTTCTCGACAGCTTGGCACCCGGCCGCCCGGACCGTTAGCCGCCCTCGACCCGCGCGTGCTCTTAGCGCTCTTTGGCCATCGGATAGTATTTCGGCCGTTGGCGCACGACGCGAGTGAGCTTCAGGGACCGGAGACGAGCTCAAAGGGAATCTTCGCGGCCGGGGATGTCGCGCGCTGGAGAGATCCGAGATTCGGCGGGACCCTTCGCGTCGAGCACTGGGTCGTGGCGGGAAGGCGACCGGACGCTCGCGGTCGTCACGATCGGGCGCGACCGGATCGGTCTTTTGGCCGAGCTAGCGTTCGAGCGCGGGGACCGCGCCGCCCTCGACGCGTTCGGAAGAACGAGGTAGGAGCGGCTACCGTTACGTCGAGACGACGGTCGGCAGCGTCGACGCATCGACGAGGCCCTTTACGCCGTACATCGCGGGCAGGATCTTCTCGGGCGGATGGCTGCGCCGGAGCCGCGCGACGAGCTCGGTCCCGGCACGGTAGGCCGGAAGGTACATGCGGCCGAGGAGGGGGTGGCGCCCCCATGCCCCCGAGAGTTTGTCGGCGCGCTCGGCTGAGACGAGAAAGTCCTGCCTGAGGATCGCCGCGACTTCTTTCTGCGGGAGCTTTTCCTTCCAGGTCAGATACGACGAGTGGTTCTTCGCATCGTCCTGCAGGAGGGCGAGGAGGACGCCGATCTGGAGATCCCGGTCGGGAAGGTCCTGAACCTCCGTGACCCCGTGCGCGACGAGAACTCCGTTGTTCGCGATGCCCTCGAAGAGGACGGCGGCGCGCGTGTTCATGGTGAGGACGGACGCCTCGAACCCCACGAGCCCGCGCACGAAGAGGTCCTGCAGGTACGCGAACGTCGTCACGTGCCCGGGCACGACCTCGTGGCTCACGAGCTGCTGGAACTCAGGCACGGAGATCTGGAGCGACGCGTTCAGCTCGTATGTCGACTCGTACTCGGGCGAGCCGTCGGGCTTTCGTGCGTGGCCGAGGTAGTTCATCGAGCCCGAGAACCACGCGTTCTCGATCGCGAGGAACTTCACGTTCGCGCGAGGGACGCGATGGAGCTCTTTCGGGAGGTACGGCAGGAGGTTGCGCTCCGTCAGCGCGTCGTAGTGCGCGATGAACGCGTCCCCGAGCGCCGGGATCGACTTGCCGGGGACGAGCCGCTCCTTCCGCCACGCGTCGACGGCCGCGAGGACCGAGTCGGAACCGTTCGACGCGTGCCCGGCGGCCTTCAGAAGGTCGGCGACGCGGCGACGCTTCTCCGAGGGGCTAGAGGGCTCCGGCGGAGCGCCCGTGATCGTCTTCACGCAGCGGTCGTACGGGACCTCCGGACCCTTGCCGAGGATCTCCATCCCGAGGTCCCACATGACCTCGCTGCACAGGCCGAGGCCCTCGAGGTACGCGCCGCGCATCCCGCCGAGCGCGTGCGATCCGGAGATCACCCGGGCGATCGCGCCCTTCACGTCCACGGTGGCGATGTATGCCTCGATCGAGGCCTTGTCCGGCGTCTTCGCGCCCACGCCGCCGTTCGCGCGGAGCTTCGCGGCAGTGGGATGCGTGTATGCGGCGGGCAGCGGCTCGTCCGAGAACCAGCAATCCGCGATGAAGCGGCCCGTCCCGGACGGGTTCATGACGTCGCCGCCCCAGAGTGTGTCGATTCCGATGAGTGCTTCGGCGGTCGCGGCGTCCAATCCCGTGAGCGGCATGTTCAGTCCTCCCGAACCCTGCGGGTCGAATCGATCCAGAGATAGAGACAGAGGCCGACGAAGAAGAGAATCGAGACGCCCTGCGAGATGGCTTCGTTGCCGTAGAAGGGCGTGCGAATCCCCTCCTCCGAATATGACTTGAAGAGCCTCATGGAGGCGCCGAACACGCCTCCGAGCGCGCCCCCGGCCATCAGGCCGGACGCGATGATCACGGCACGCTCGCGCATCGTGCGGCCTCTGTCGCCGCCGACCTTCTCCGACTTCCGGGTCACGAAGTACGACAGGAACCCGCCCACGAGGGCCGGCGTGTTCAGCTCGAGCGGCAGGTACATCCCGAGCGCGAACGTGAGCGCCGGAACCCCCAGCATCTCCATCATGACCGCGATCGCCGCGCCGGTGCCGAACAGGACGTAGGCGATCGGCTGCTGATTCATGAAGCCTTCGACGAGCGCCTTCATGATCGAGGCCTGGGGCGCGGCGAGGACCTCGCGCAGGTCGCCCGGCGCCTTCTCCCCGAACTGGTATACCTTGGCCAGCACGACGATCGAGAGGCCCGCGAAGATCGACGCGGCGATCGCACCGTAGAACTTCACCTTCTCCTGCGCCGCCGGCGTCGAGCCGAGCCAGTAGCCGGTCTTGAGGTCGGTGATCATCTGGCCGGAGGTCGAGAGCGCGGTGCAGACCATGCCGGCCATTGCCATCACGAAGAACATCCCCGTCGTCCCCGAGACGCCGAACCTCAGGAGGATGACCGACGAGATGATGATCGTGAGCATGGTCATCCCCGAGACGGGATTGCGCGCCGTCGTCGCGATCGCGTTCGCCGCTACCGAGGCGAAGAAAAAGGAGAACACGAGCGTCAGGACGAGGGCGATCGCCACCGCGAGCAGCGTGCTGCCCAAGCTGCCGAAGAAGGCGGCGACGGCGATCGCGCTCACGATCGTGCCGAGGAGGATCGCCATCACGGACACGTCGCGGTCCGTGCGCTCCGTGGACGCCGCGCCGCCGCCGCCGCGGAAGGCCTTCGCCGCGATGCTGAAGGAACCGGCCACGATGCGCAGCGACTTCACGATGCCGAAGATGCCCGCAGTCGCGATCGCCCCGACGCCGATGTACCGCACGTAACCGCGGAAGATCTGCTCCGCCGTCATCTTCGCGATCGGGATCGTCGCGGGGTAGACCGCGTCGGGCAGGTGGCGGCCGACCATCCAGATGAGAGGCACGAGGACGAAGTTCGAGAGGAAGCCGCCCGCGCAGAGGATGAGCGACGAGCGCAACCCCATGACGTAGCCCAGGCCGAGGATGAAAGCGATCGCGTCGAACTTCACGATGACCTTCGCCTTCTCGGCGGCGTCCTTCATGAACGGCAGGAACTGGAAGTCGACGTACTCCTTCCAGACCTGGAACGTCGTCACGAAGAAGTCGTAGATCGCCGAGACGATCGTCGCCTGAACGAGGAGCTTCGCCTGCGCGCCGCCCTTCTCGCCCGTGACGAGGACTTCCGTGATCGCCGTCGCCTCGGGGAACGGGAACTTGCCGTGCATCTCCCGCACGAAGTACCGGCGCAGCGGGATGATGAACAGAACGCCGAGGCAGCCACCAGCGAGGCAGATGAAGATCGTCTGCACGGGATGGGGGTTCAGGCCGAGCGTGTAGAGCGCCGGCAGCGTGAAGATCGCGCCCGCCACGACCGAGCCGGAGACACCGCCGATGCCCGTGATGATCACGTTCTCGAGAAGGCTCGACCGCCGCTTGTAGATACGCGCGAGGCCGATCGCGAGGATCGAGATCGGGATCGCGGCCTCCATGACCTGGCCGACCTTCAGGCCCGAGTACGCCGAGGCCACCGTGAAGACGACACAGAAGAAGAGGCCCCAGAAGAGCGACCGGCCGGTCACCTCGGGCGGCGTCTTCTCCGCAGTCACGAGCGGGGCGTACGTCTCGCCGGGCGCGAGCGGCACGTAGGCGTTCTCGGGCAGCGAATTCGAGTCGGGTACGTCCATCGAACCTCCGCTGCGCAGGATCTTGTCAGACCTCGCCAGTTTCGAGGCTACGAGCGGCTCCCCGTCAGCGGCGATGAGGCACGTGAATCAGGAGCGTCACACGAGCCGGATCTGCCCTTTCTCGTCGACAGGCCGGTCGTAGCGCAGATGGTCGCCGTCGAGGCGCAGGAACGGCGGCGGGCGGTGCGGTTCGCGCCGCGTGGGCGTGATCAGGTGGACGACCTCGTGCCCGAGGCTCGCGAGCTTGTCGGCCACGAGGCGGCGGTGGCACTGCGAGGGATGCGTCTCGGCGCACATGAAGGCCGCCGGATCCTCCCCGGCGAGCGCGAGCAACTCGGCGAGGCCCTCGTGAAACTCCGCCGTGTCCATGTAGTCCGCGTAGTTGCGGAAGGCCTGGACCGTCCACGACGGGTTCGGCGACGGTTCCGGCCCTTTGCGCCGCCGCCCGCCCAGCTTCGGAAGCCAGCGGTAGTCGATCCCGGCTCCTGGAAAGGTCGTCTCGAGCGCCGCGCGCGCGAACTGCGGATTCCGCCGCGAGGCGGGAAACGCGCGCACGTCGGCGAGGCGCGTCACACCGGCCGACGCGAGCGTCGCGACGAGATCCTCGAACGGCCGGTTCCCGTGGCCGATCGTGAAGATCCGCACGTTGCGAGGATAGCCCCGGGCGCGGCGAGTCTCTCCCTCGGTCAGTCTTCTCCGAGCGTCCTTTTCAGGTCCGAGAGCCCGCCCCGACGGCCCGGACCTCCACCGGGTCGAGCGGCCGCGGCAGGCGGGCGGGCGGGGTGTCGTCGGTCAGCATGCGGCCTCCGGCCTATACATAAGGGGAAGCATACTGCCCCAACGCGCTATCATCAGTCCCTCGAAGAAGGAGTCCGCGATGCGTCCTGACAGCCGGTTCGGGCGGGAACGCGCATGAATCCCTCGTCCCTCTTCGAGGTTCAGGGCCTCACGGGCCTGACGCTGCTTGCGTTCGCCGGAATCCTGCTCGTCATTCTCGTCATCTCGTTCCGGTCCCGTGCCATCGTGTTCTGCCAGTACCTCAAGGCGATGACGGGCGTCGCGCTGAAGCCGAAGCAGGTGCGCGCCGTTTTCAAGGATCGCGGTCAGGACGGCGTCCGCGAGATGTTTCTCGACCTCATCATCAAGGAAGACCTGCGGCAGACCGGACCGCTCCAGATTCCGACCGATCTCGAGGCGCCGAAGAGGAAAAGCTGACGCCGCGGCGCGCACGGGTCCGGCGTGCTGTGCGTCGACGCCTCCCGTTGATCCCGTAAACTTCGTTCCCATGGACGAGCCCCTCGGCGACTTCCCCCCCGACGCGTTCCGCGAGATGGGGCACGCCGCCGTCGAGCGCCTCGCGCGCTACTTCGAGACGCTCGAGTCACGGCCCGTCCTCGCGCGGACGAAGCCGGGCGAGGTCCTCGCGCAGATGCCGCGACGCGCCCCGGAGGAGCCCGAGCCTTGGGAGGCGATCGAGCGCGACCTCGACCGCCTCGTGGAGCCGAACCTTACGCACTGGCAGCATCCCGGGTACTTCGCGTACTTCGCGAACACGGGCTCGGCTCCCGGGATCGTGGGCGACTTCCTCGCGGCGGGCTACAACCAGGTCGGCATCCTCTGGCGCACGTCGCCCGTCCTTACGGAGCTCGAGCAGGGCGTCGTGCGCTGGCTTCTCGACCTCGTCGGCCTGCCGTGGGGACCCGAAGGCTTCGACGGCCAGCTCGCCGACACGGCCTCGACGGCGTCGCTCATCGCGCTCGCGACGGCCCGCGAGGAGGCGTATCCCGACGTCCGCAGGACGGGCCTCGCGGGCCGGCCCCAAGGTATCGTCTACTGCTCGGAGCTGGCCCATTCCTCGATCGACAAGGCATGCGTGGTCCTCGGCTTCGGCCTCGAAGGGCTGCGGAAGATCAAGGTCGACGCGGAATTCCGGATGGACGCGGCCGCCCTCGAGTCGGAGATCGCGAAAGACCGGGCGGCGGGGCGCGTGCCCGTGGCCGTCGTCGCGACCGCCGGGACGACGACCGTGACGTCGGTCGATCCGCTCGCGGCGCTCGCCAAGATCTGCGAACGCGAAAACGTCTGGCTTCACGTGGACGCGGCGTATGCGGGCTCGGCCGCGGCGCTGCCGGAGATGCGCTCTCTGTTCGCGGGGTGGGAGCGCGCGGACTCGGTCCTCTTCAACCCGCACAAGTGGATGCTCGTGCCGCTCGAGTGCACCGGGCTGTTCTTCCGCCGGATGGAACGCGTGCGGCGCGCCTTCTCCGTGGTGCCGAACTATCTCGAGACCCCCGAAAGACAGACCGTGCGCGAGTACATGGACTACGGCGTCCAGCTCGGCCGCCGGTTCCGCGCCCTCAAGATGTGGATGACGCTTCGCGCCTTCGGTGCCTCGGGCGTGCGGGCACGGCTGCGCGCCCACCTCGTCCTCGCGCGAGCGCTCCGCGGCGTGCTCGAGCGCGAGCCCGGCGTCACGATCGCCGCGCCGACGCCGTTCTCGGTCGTCGCCTTCCGCTGGACGTCCAAGGAGCTCTCCCCGGAAGCCGCCGACGCGGCGAACGCGCGGATCCTCGCGCGGATCAACGAAGACGGCCGCGCCTTCATCTCGCATGCGCTCGTCTCCGGCCGCTATACGCTCCGCGTCGCCATCGGCAACGTCCGCACGGAACGCCGCCACCTCCAGACGTTTCTCCAGGCCTTCCGGGAGGCCGTGGCCGCCGAGTCTCTCGGAAAACCCTGACGTCCCGCCCTTCGTAGAAGGATTGGGTAAAGTGGCGCCTCCATGGATCCCTTGAACAAATCGGCTGACCTGTCGGCCCTGCGCATCGAACGTCAGAGCGGGCCCGGGGGGCGCCGTTTCCTCTACCCCACGCTCGCGACCCTGTGCGTCGCGCTCGTGGCGATGTTTTTCATCACGCGATCGCGCGGGGGCATGGCGCTTCGGGCTCCCGAGGTCACGACGACCCGCGCGGCCATCGTGACCCCCACCCAGGCCTCCACGATCCTCACGGCCTCCGGCTACATCGTCGCGCGCTCGAAGGCCGAGATCTCCCCAAAATCCGTCGGCCGCATCGCCTGGATCAACCTCGAGGAAGGCCAGCGGGTGAAAAAGGGCGAGCTCGTCGCGCGGCTCGAGGCGCAGGAGCTGGAGGCGCAGAAGCATTCCTCGCAGGCCCAGCGCGACCAGACGCTCGCCCAGCTCGCGAACGCGCGCCGCGACCGCGGGCGCGCCCGCCAGATGCTCGACGAGAAGATCGGAACAGAGCAGGCGTTCGACACGGCGGACGCGCAGGTGAAGGCCTTCGAAGCGCAGGTCACGTCTTTCGAGGCTCAGGCGCGCTACTACGAGGAGCAGATCAAGAACGCCGAGATCCGCGCGCCGATCGACGGCGTCGTCACGGTCAAGAAGGCGTTCCTCGGCGAGACCGTCGCGCCGCAGGGCTTCGGCGGAGCGGGATCGGCGGGCGCGACGTTCGCCGTGATCGTGGACCTTTCCTCGCTGGAGATGGAAGCCGACATCAACGAGCAGAACGTGGGCAAGCTCGTTCTCGGGCAACCCGCAGAGGTCGCTCTCGACGCATACCCGGACAAACCCTACAAGGCGCGCCTCCGCCAGATCGTCCCGACGGCCGACCGCCAGAAGGGCTCGGTCAAGGTCAAGATCGAGATCCCGGACAAGGATGTGAAGGTCCTCCCCGAAATGTCCTGCCGCGTCGTCTTTCTGAATCCCCAGGCGAAGGTCGACGAGAAGGCGAAGCCGAAGGTCATGGTGCCCTCGGCCTCGGTCGTCGAGATCGGCGGGGCGAAGGGCGTCCTCGTCGTCGCGAACGAGAAGGCCACGTTCAAACCGCTCGCGTTCGGGCCCGCCGCGGGCGCGCAGGTGACGGTGACGTCGGGCCTTTCGGGCGGCGAGGAGATCGTCGCGGATGCCGCGTCCGCCGGACATACCTGGCGCGCCGAGCAGAAAATCCGCATGAAGAAAGACTGATCCCTAGGAAGGAGAATCATGAGCGCCATCTCGCCTGGCACACCTGGCACGCCCGGCACGCCTCTCATCCGCATCGACTCGCTCGTGAAGCAGTACACGCGCGACACCCAGGTTCTCACTGTGCTCGACAAGCTGTCGCTCACTGTGGACGAGGGCGATTTCGTGGCGCTCATGGGCCCCTCGGGTTCGGGCAAGACCACGCTCCTGAACCTCATCGCGGGCATCGACCGCCCGACGTCCGGCACGATCCTCGTCGGGGACCGGCAGGTCTCCTCGATGAGCGAGGCCGCGCTCGCGAAATGGCGCAGCGCGAACATCGGCTTCATTTTCCAGCTCTACAACCTGGTGCCGGTTCTAACGGCGTTCGAGAACGTGGAGCTCCCTCTCCTGCTCACGAACCTGAATCGGGCGCACCGGAGGAAGCAGGCCGAGCTCGCGCTCTCCGTCGTCGGCCTCACGGACCGCATGGACCACTACCCGCGGCAGCTTTCGGGCGGGCAGGAGCAGCGCGTCGCCATCGCGCGCGCCATCGCGACCGACCCGAAGCTCCTCGTCGCCGACGAACCGACGGGTGACCTCGACTCCCGAAACGGCGAGGAGATCCTCGTTCTCATGGAACGCCTCAACTCCGAATTCAAGAAGACGATCGTCATGGTCACGCACGACCCGAAGGCCGCGTCGCGCGCCCACCGCCTCGTCCACCTCGACAAGGGCGTGCTCAAGGAAGACGTGCACGCCGAGCGTGGAAAGGCCGTGGGCATGGCGGCGGCGATCTCGGCCTCCTCGACCTGAAACGCCAGAGCGCGCATGAAATTCCTGCCCTTCGTCCTCAAGAACCTCTTCCGCAAGAAGACGCGCTCCCTGCTGACGCTCGGGTCGATCCTCCTTCCCCTTTTCGTGATCTGCATCCTCGGGACGCTCCTCGCCGCGCTCGAGACGGACCCGTCCGAGGGCCGCGGGATGTGGCGGCTGATCACGCGCCACAAGGTCTCGATCACGAACTGGCTCGTGGACGGGCACACGGCGAAGATCCGCCAGCTCCCCGGCGTCGCCGAGGTCGTGCGGATGCAGTGGTTCGGCGGCCAGTACGTCGACCAGTCGGCCTTCAACAACTTCTCGCGCTTCTCGACGCAGGACCCCGAGGCGCTTCTGAGGGTGTTCGACGAGGCGAAGATCGTCGAGGGCTCGGGCGACGACTGGCTGAAGGACCGCGCCGGCGTCCTCGTCGGCCAGCTCCTGATGAAGAAGTACGGCTGGAAGCCGGGCCAGAAGATCGCGCTCAAGGGCGACATCTACCCCATGACGCTCGAGCTCACGATCCGCGCCGTGTTTCAGGGCCCGGACGAGTCGGGCGTCTACTTTCACCACGCCTACGTCGAGGAGGCGATCCCGCGCGTGAAGGGGTTCGTCGGCTGGTTCTGGATCAAGGCCGATTCGCCGGAGTCCGCCGGGCGGCTCCCGAAGCTCGTCGACGACCTCTTCGAGAACAGCTCCTTCCCGACGCGCACGGAGACGGAGAAGGAGTTCCAGAACACCTGGGTCTCGATGCTCGGGAACGTGAAACTCCTCCTGACGTCGATCTCCGTGATCATCGCGTTCGTGATCCTTCTGATCGCCGGGAACACGATGGCGATGGCGGCGCGCGAGCGCGTGACCGAGATCGCGGTCATGAGGACGATCGGCTACCAGAAGGGGACGATCCTCGGCCTCATCCTCGCCGAGAGCCTTCTCCTGTCGGCCGTCGGAGGCCTCCTCGGGCTCGGCGTCTTCGTCGCCGTCTTCCCGTTCTTCAAGCGCGGCCTCCTCTACTCGCCGATGGCCGGCTTCGCGGGCGGGATGAAGATCTTCCCGGGCGTCCTGATCGCCGGCTTCGCCGTGACGCTCCTCGTCGGCCTCTTCGCGGGCCTCGTCCCGGCGGTCCGCTCCGCGCAGCGCTCCATCGTGGACGGGCTGAGGCAGGTCGGCTGATGCGCTTCCTGCCCCTCGTCCTCAAGAACCTCCTGCGCAAGAAGACGCGCTCGGGTCTGACGGTGGGCTCGATCCTGCTCCCGTTCTTCGTGATCTGCATCCTCGGGACGTTCGTCGCGATGCTCGACGCGGACCCCTCGCAGGGCCGCGGGATGTACCGCCTCGCGGTACGTCACAGGGTCTCGTTCACGAACGTCCTGCCCGCCTCCCACCTCGAGAAGATCCGCCAGCTCCCCGGCGTGAAGGCCGCGACCCCCTTCAACTGGTTCGGCGGACGGTACGTCGATTTCTCCGCCTTCAACGTCTTCGAGCGCTTTGCCGTGGACCCCCCGGCCTTCTTCGGCGTCTTCGACCCGGAAGCGATCGTCCAGGGGTCCGCGGAGGCGTGGCAGCACGACCGGAGCGGCCTCCTCGTCGGCGAGCTCCTGATAAGGAAGTACGGCTGGAGGCTCGGGCAGCAGATCACTCTCGTCGGCGACATCTGGCCGGGCGTCTACGCGTTCACGATCCGGGCCGTCTACCGAGGTAACGACGAGGCCGCCGTCTTCTTCGACCAGAAGGTCATCGACGAGGCCCTGCCCGCCCGCGCGGGCCGCTACACGATGATCTGGGTCAAGGCGGTCGATGCCGCGGCGACGCGCGACCTCATCCCGCGCATCAACGCGCTCTTCGAGAACTCCTCCTCCCCGGTGCGCGCCGAGACCGAAAAGGAGTTCCAGAACAACTACGTCGCCCTCCTCGGGAACGTGAAGCTCTTCTTCCGGAGCCTCACGGCCGTCCTCGCGGCCGTCGTCCTCCTGATCGCGGCGAACACGATGGCGATGGCGACGCGCGAGAGGGTCACGGAGCTCGCCGTCCTGCGCGCGATCGGCTTCCCGAGGGGGACGATCTTCGGCCTCCTCCTCGGGGAGAGCGCGCTCCTCGCGATCTTCGGGGCCGCCGCCGGCCTCGCCCTCTACCTCCTTCTCTTCCCGAAGCTCCGCGCCGTCGTCCTCTACTCGCCGCTCGCGGGCCTCGCGTCCGGCCTCCGCGTCTATCCCGACGTCCTCGCCGCCGCGTTCCTCCTCACGGTCCTCGTCGGCATCCTCGCGGGCCTCGTGCCCGCCATCCGCTCCGTCCGGCGCCCGATCGCGGACGGTCTCCGATCCGTCGCCTAGGAGGAGCCCCGATGCTCGGAATCCCCCTGAAGTACAACATCCGAAATCTCTTCGTGAGGAAAGTCACGACGGGCCTCACCGTGCTCGGCATCGGCCTCGTCGTCGCGGTCTTCCTCTGCGTCATGGCGCTCGGCGAAGGCCTCACGCGCGTCTTCACGGCGTCGGGATCGGAGAACAACGTCCTCGTGCTCCGGCAGAACTCGCAGTCAGAGCTGCAGTCCGGGATTTCGCGCGACCAGATGCCCCTCATCCTGACTCTCCCCGGGATCTCGCCAGACGCGGACGGCAAGCCGCTGGCGTCTCCCGAGCTCGTCATCGTCCTGAACCTCGAGAAGCGTGACGGCGGCTCCTCGAACGTCACGATCCGCGGAATCGGCGAAAAGGGCATGAAGCTCCGGCCCGGCCTCACGCTCGTCGAGGGCCGCTGGTTCACGCCCGGGAAGTCCGAGGTCGTCGTCTCACGCAGCGTCTCGAGCCGCTTCAAGGACTGCACGATGGGCCAGACGATCAAGTTCGGCGCGTACCGCTGGACGGTCGTGGGCCTCTTCGACGCGGGGGGCACCGCGCCGGACAGCGAGATCTGGACGGACGTCGAGGGCATGATCACGGACTTCAAGCGGGGCGGGTACTCGTCCGTTCTCGCGCGGACCGCCGGCCGCCCGGCGCGCGACCAGTTCCAGGCGGGTCTCGCGGGCGACGCGCGCCTCGCACTCGAGGGCAAGGTCGAGCGCAAGTACTACGACGACCAGACCTCGACCGCCGCGCCGATCAAGTTCTTGGGGTTCTTCGTGGGCATCGTCATGGCGATCGGCGCGTGTTTCGGCGCGATGAACACGATGTACGCGGCCGTCGCCGCGCGGACGCGCGAGATCGCGACTCTCCGCGCGCTCGGCTTCTCGCGGCTCTCCGTGATGCTGTCGTTCGTCTTCGAGTCGCTGTGCCTCGCGCTCCTCGGGGGCATCCTCGGGTGCGCCCTGGGATGGCTCGCCGTGAAGCTCGCCCTGTCAGGCGTCACGGGCACGACGAACTTCGCGACGTTCTCGGAGGTCGTGTTCGCGTTCCGGCTTACGCCGGCGCTCCTCATGACCGGCATCGTCTTCTCGCTCGTGATGGGTTTCTTCGGCGGCCTCTTCCCGGCCGGCCGGGCGGCCTTCACGAAGATCACGAACGCCCTCAGGCAAGTCGGCTGACCGCCGGGATCAGTACAATCCCCTGCCGTGGCGAACTTCCTCCTCAAGACCGAGCCCTCCGACTACTCCTTCGACGACCTCGTGAGAGAGAAACAAACGGTGTGGTCGGGCGTGAAGAATCTGACCGCGATCCGCCATCTCCTGTCCACGAAGAAGGGCGACCGGCTCGTGATTTACCACACGGGTGACGTGAAGGCCGCGGTCGGCCTCGCGACGATCGTCTCCGCCGACACGGATCCGAAGAGCCCGACCGACCCCATCGTCGTGATCGCGGCGGGCAAGCCGCTGGCCTCGCCCGTTACGCTCGCCGCGATCAAGTCCGAGGAACTCTTCGCGAGCTCGCCGCTCGTGAAGATCGGGCGGCTTTCGGTCGTCCCGCTGACCGACGCACAGTACCGGCACCTCACCGGCGGCTGACGCGCAGTGTTCTTCACGCGCGCCCAGGAGATCGCGCTGGCCGCGCTCCCCCTCCTCGATCCGCGAGGGGCCTCCGGAATCGGACGCGGCGTCACGGAAATCGCGGAGGCGGCCGGCGTTCCCGCGCCGTTTCTCTCCAAAGTGCTGGGGCGCCTCGTGGAC